>ENA-ORKV01000214-ORKV01000214.1-human-gut-metagenome-genome-assembly--contig:-NODE-214-length-78792-cov-66.466747_pt1 | contig 78792 bp, 82 predicted proteins | sample MGYA00243058_ERZ508805 | MGnify/ENA primary metagenome ERZ508805 (study PRJEB26277, sample SAMN04329770) | human gut metagenome | biome: human-associated habitat | host: Homo sapiens | place: USA...
CCGGAATCTCAAATGGAATTTCGTCCTCTATGCAAACTACGCTTCCGTCTGCAAACTTCTCATAATGTAACTTATCATCACCAACAAATATATATGATTCATTTTTATCACGTTTTATTTTTTTATCTTTAATAAGTTGCTCTTTTTCAGCTCTAATGCGTTCAAGCAATTTACTTGCAGGTTCATCATTTGAATCTTGTGGTACGAGTTTGCCTCTAATTGCCAAGTCAAGAATTTTTTGTCGTAATTGTTTTGTATTCATTATTCTTTAACCTCAGCAATTAACTCTTGTAGTTTAGCAACGGAAGTAACAATGGAATCTGTTTTTGTTTTTATTTCTTCTAACAATTCATTAAGAGAACAATCGGGAACTTCATCTCCTGTTTTAATCCAAGAGATATCCAAACTTGTTTTATCTCTTTTTAGAATTTCATCATAAGAATACCTGCGCCATCTGCCGTCAGGATTTTCTTCTGACCAGGTTTGTTTCCTTTTTGAAAAATCGTCTGCACAGTAACATTTTACAAAATCATCAAAATCGGATTCTTTAAGCGGATTTGTCTTACCAAAAGATGGCATATTTGAACGTAAATCATAAATCCATACTTCTTTTGTATTTCCTTTATCTTCTTTTCCTCTTGTAAAAAATAATACATTAGTTTTTACCCCTTGAGCATAAAATATACCTGTTGGTAAACGTAAAATTGTGTGCAAGTTACATTTTTCCATCAAGTCTTTTCGAATTTTTTCACCATCATTATCGGCAAACAAAACATTGTCTGGCAAAACAACCGCCGCACGAGCCTCGCCGGTAGTTTTTAAACTTCTATAAATGTGTTGTAGGAAATTTAATTGCTTATTGCTTGTTGAAAATGTAAAATCATCTCTTGTCGCACGTTCTCCGCCTTTTTTAGTCCCAAATGGAGGGTTAGTAAGTACAACGTCATAACCTTTTAATTGCTTACCTTCAGTTGATAAGGTATCTGCAAGATAAATTTTGCCTTCTATATTATGCAACATTGCATTCATCAATGCTAAACGGTGGGTATCATGTACCAATTCGCAGCCTGTAAATGCTTGTTGGATTTGAAAATTTTGTTCATCAGTAGATAAGTCAAATAAATCACTTGTATTATTTTTAATGTGTTGATCCGCAGCAATCATAAAACCAAAAGTCCCGCATGCCGGGTCATTGCACTTTTCTCCGGCTTTTGGATCAACAAGCTTTGTCATAACATTAATCAATACTCTTGGTGTAAAATATTGTCCTGCGCCGGATTTCTTTTCGTTAGCGTTCTTTTCTAAAAGACCTTCATATAAGTTCCCAAGACCTTCTTCTCTTGCTGAGTACCAGTCTAAACCATCAATAGATGATATAATTTTTTCAAGATTTTTAGGTTCGTCAATATTACTTATTGCACCTTGATAAATTTCTCTTATTCTTCCCTGACACTCATCACCCAAATAGTTCAAAAGTTCTTTATAGAAACGTTTTAGTTCTATACCTTTTTTTTCAACAAGTTTATCCCATCTATATTGTTCAGGAATTTTATCTTCAGTACCAGTTTCTTTGCTCATTTTTAAAAATAAAATATAAGTTAATTCAGTTACATATTGGTGATATGTAATACCATCATCTCTTAATACATCACATAATTTCCATAACTTTGAAACTATTTCTTTATTGTTCATGCAATATCTTCCTTATAATCATATAGATAATCATTAAGTTCATCTATAATATCTTGTAATTTTCCGCCGAATCTTTTATCTATGGCGTTAAAGCCACCATTAATTCTAAATGCTCCACTATTAAGGATTTGTTTATCCAAAACAGTTTCTTCAAGTAAACTTTTTTCAATTCTATCTAGCCAATCAAGTTGCATTTTATTAAAATCATGTTTTAATTTAATTTTTGCAACTGCATTTTTAATTCTTCTCTCGTGACTAACCAAAGGAGAACCTAATGCCTGTTGACGAATGAAACTAATAATGTCTGCAGCTATATCTTCATTTTTTAAGTTTTTCCAAGCCGAATTTAACAAACTTTCATTAAATTGGTTTTCATCAAGTATTAATTTTAATTCTTTTAATTCAGCTCTAGTTAAATCTTTTGGTTTTGTACAAACTGTTTTTAGAGCTGCAATTTTATTAATATTGTCATCAATAAATTCTTTAAACGATTCGATGTAATCTTCCGGACGTTTGCCATTTATATAGTCACGTTTGTGTTCTGTTAGTTTATCTTCTCTATCATCATATACTTTTGGCCTTGGTGCACTTTTCTTTTTAATATCTAAAAGTATAAACGCATCTTTATATTTTTGCATAAATTCTCTGGATTCTTTTGGTGATTTGAAGCGAGATTCTGACACTACTTGTGCAGGAGTTTTACCTTCTGTTTTTATTTGGAATTTTTCTAAAGTTTCTTTAGATAAATTCTTTTGCTTTCTTTGAATTTTTGCAAATAGTAAATCTAACTGGTTTTGAATATGCGCATCATCTTCAAACGTTTCCAAGCCTTTATATAAATCCTCAATAGTTGTTGTTACATTATTTACAACAGGTTTCATTGTATTAACAGGGGCTAATGAATCATAAACTCCAACAGGGTCATATATTTCAAAATGAGTTTTGCCAATTTCAGGGCATAATCTTGTAGCACGACCCAACATTTGTTCAAATAAAATTCTTGATTTAATTCTTCTCATAAATACAAGTTTTGTAATCTCAGGAACATCAATACCTGTTGTTAATAAATCAACTGTAACTACAATATTAGGGTATTGTTCATTTTTAAATCTTTTAATAGCTTCTGCGATTTTCTTTTTATTACCACCTGCAACACTGCCTGTAATCTTTAAAACAGCATCATTATCTATGCCGTATTTTGAATATATCTTTTTCAAAATATCAACAATCATGTCTGCATGATCATCATTTACGGCGTAAATAAGAGTTTTTTCTCTGCCTTCAGGATTTATGTCTTTTGAAATTTCGGATAGTACAGTTTTATTAAAATTCGGTAATACTATATCTCTATTGAATTTATCTACATCAAATTCAAGTTCATCTTCAAGTTCAGCACTATTAACGATTTCTCCGGTAACGGGGTTATAAATTGCAAGTGTTTCTCCCTTTTTATAATGTACACCTTCTTCGCTGAGTTTCGTTTTAATAGTATGCGGTGCATCATAATCAACTAAAAATCCATCAATTACTGCTTCTCTGTATGAATAATTAAATACCGGTTTGCCAAAAATATCTGTGGTATGTAAAGCTGGAGTTGCTGTTAATGCTACTTTAAAAGCATCAAAATATTCTATTACTGTTCTGTATTTTGAAACATAATCGTCTTGGTCTCTATACAGAAGTTCTTCATCACTCATTTCTCTATCTAAAATGTAGCCGCGGTGGGCTTCATCAACTATAATTGCATCAAAATCTGAAACAGAAGGATAAGTTTCATCTTCTGGATACATTATTCTTTTAACCATACTTTGCACAGTTGCGACCTGAATTTTAGTAGTTTTATCGATGTCTTTATCTTCAAGTTTATTGATATTGTATATTTGATCTAATGACATTAAATCTTCAAGTTTTACATCTTGGAATACATCTTGGGCTTGTTCTCCAAGAGCAGTTCTGTCTACCAAGAATAAAATTCTTTTAAATCGTTTGCTTTTAAGAAAACGATATATCATACCAAGAATAGTTCTTGTTTTGCCGGTTCCAGTGGCCATTGATAACAAAGCCGTTTTCTTACCGTCAGCTAAAGCTTGTTCAACAGCTTCAATAGCCTTTAATTGATAATTTCTTAAATTTAATCCATCACTATCTTGCAAGAAGTCATAAGGCATATTTGATAACGTATCTTCAGCTTCTTTCTTACTTTGTTCGAGCATTTCGATTATGCCTTCCGGACTTATCCAACCTTTTAAGGCATACGGAGCATTGCTTTCATCCCTTAAATCCAAGAACCATATTCCTGATTTTGTTTCAATTTGTTTTAAATATTTTCTTCCATTGGTTGCAAAAACAAATGGGACCTGAAAATCTTTGCAGCATTTTGCTAAACAGTATTTAGAGTCATTTTCTTTTATACATCTAGAATAATCTTTGCATTGATAATCAATTACAGATGGTATATCTAACATTGCCTTTTTAGCTTCAACAATACCAACTAACTGCAAGCCTATAAATAAAGCGTAGTCAGCATAACCTGTTTTAGAAACTTTTGAATCTGTCGGCCATTCAGCAATTGCTTGATTAACACCTTTTTGTGGTCTTGCACCTTTTGAATATCTAAGTTCTTTGGTGTCAACAGTCCATCCTACTCTTCTCAATTGTTCATCAATAAAGAATCTCGTTTCATCTTCAGAAATATCAAGACCTTCAGAAACTGTTTCGGCTTGTTTTTTACGTTCAGTACTGTTTACTTCATGAACTACTTGCATTTGAACAATTTGTTCATTTAATGCATTAATTTGTGCTTCTTTTTCTTTTATAATTTTTTCATAATCAGTTGCAGGTATTTCTTCAGGCATTACAAATGGTTCTGCTTTGTACTGCCAATCCATGTAAACTTCAACAAACCAATTAGATAGACTATATGCCATTTTTAATAAAATTTTTGCATTTTCAACAGAATCTAAACCTGCATGTACAGCATCATTTCTTCTTATTCTTAATGCATATAAAATATCGTCAATTATTTTAGGAAGAATACCTTCCTTTTTTAAAATTCTTATTTTTGTTGCTAATGTATTTTTATTTTCCGGTATGCTTAGTTTTTCAATATCAAAAACTGCATTAACAATGGTTTCACTTAAAAGGCCAAGTTTATAAATGCAAGCATTAGGGTCTGAATATAAATAGCATTCTGCGGTACTGCCCAACTTTGCAAGTTGTGGATAATATTTATTCAAATATTCAAAATTGGATGTTGGCAAAGCAGAACTCCTATTTAATACTTCCACATAATTATACTATCATGAACATGCTAATAATAAGAATTTTAAGGATTATATTTGACAGTAATTATTAATTTTTTCTTAAAAATTATAATTCTTCTAATAAAAGCATTTATAATTTTAGAATGGTGGAAGTAATGAATATAGAAAAATCTTCAGTAGAAATTTTGGATAATAGTAATGCCGTTTGCAATGGTTGTAAGTTATATTATATTCACGTAAAGGTTAATAATATAAAACAAAAAGCACAAGAAGTAATGGTAAATATTCTAGATAAAAGTTGGCTTAAAGAGCTTGATAATGAAATAGATTATAACTCCTTTCTTGCACGCTCAGAAGAAACTATTAATATTCTTACTGAAATTTTAAAAGAGATTGGAAATGAAATTGGGGCTGAATTTGGCGAATTTCTTGTTTCTTCCGTTGCTCAGTCGACATTAGAAGAAACTTCCCAACACACAAAATTTCCTTTAGCAGAGATTTGGAAAGAAAAAGTAAAAGGTAATCCTGGTTTTGATTTCCATACAATTTCAAACGAAGATATTTTGTTTTATGGAGAAGCCAAGTTTAATATGGAAGACAATGCTTATCCTAAAGCTATTTCTCAAATATGCAAATTTATAAATAAGAAAAAAGACATAATGGAATTAACCGATTTGAAAAAACTAAATTCTCGGATAAATGAAAAACATTTATCTAAAAATGCAAGAGGCTATGTTGCTGCATTTTCGATTCATAATAATTTCAAAAATATTTTCCAAACAATACAAAATAATAAAAATGTCAAACAGTATTTGCAAAAATATCCAGAATTATTTTTTATAGGTATTGAAGTATGATTAGACCACATATTCATAAAACTAAAATTATAAGAGCAAAAAATATTGATAAAGTTCTTACAAACATTATCAATAGAATGTATAAAGAAGGTCCTATTTCTAGTGTGGATTTGGAAAAACTTGCATATATTAAATTATTTCATCCAAAAATATTTAAAATTTATGAAAGTAAAATATTATATTTAATGGGGCTATTTTATAAACCCTTAACACCGCAATCTTTAGTAGAAATGGTTTATAGTGCATATGCTAAAAATATACAAGCAAATCTTCAAAATTCATTTACACCACTGCAAGTAAATATGATTAAGAATATTAATGAGAAAAAATATTTTTCTTTTTCTGCTCCTACCAGTTCTGGTAAATCATATCTTTTTATGGATTTAATTAAAAATCGGACAGATGATATTGTAATTATTGTACCTTCAAGAGCTTTAATAGCAGAATATTTAGAGAAAACTTTAAAAATATTAGACGATAATAAAAATGTACTCGTTTTACAATTTGTAGAGAATATAAACATAAAACATACCAAAAGACGTGTTTTTATTTTAACACCAGAACGAGCAAGGGAATTATTTAAATTCAAAAACTTATTTAATGTTGGTTTGTTTTTGATTGATGAAGCACAACTATCAGAAGAAGAATTGAGAGGCCTTACTTTTGATTCTTTAATAAGAAGAATAAATACAACTTTTCCTAATGCAACAAAGGTTTTTGCACATCCATTTATAAATAATCCTCAAGCACAATTTGAAAAACATAATATTAAATTTAATTGTTCTTATAAAAACTATGTACAAAATTCAGTAGGCAAAATATATTTAACACCTGTACAAGGTGATATTTTTGCATATAGACCAACTTTTAAGCCAGATAGATATTATTACACACGAAATATTATAAAGAAGATATTAAAGCAACAAAATACGACTATTTTAATTTATGCCTCAAAATCAAAAATATATAGCAAGAAACTTTTTGAAGATTTTAAAGAATACCTTGACTTATGTAATGAAATAACAGATGCTAATGCATTAGAAATTATTAAAGAATTGCAGGAATATATTGGTGCAAAAGAATATGAAAAAGTTTCAAACCTAATAACCATGATGAAAAAAGGTGTTGTTATTCATCATGGTTCCATTCCTTTAAAAGCGCGTTTTTTGATAGAAAAATTTATTAATTCAGGATATGCAAAAATTTGTTTTGCAACATCAACATTATTACAAGGTATAAATATGCCTTTCGACTTAGTATGGATTGATAATTATAGATTTAAAGGTAATAAAGATAAAAAATCATTAGAAATTAAAAATTTAATTGGTCGTGCAGGAAGGAGTAAATCTGCAATTGATACTTTCGACTATGGATTTGTTGTTGTACCCCAAGAAAATTATAACAATTTTTTAGAAAGAATAAATATAGATACAAAAATTAAAAACACCTCTGAATTAGATAATGAAGACTTTACATCTTTGCCGGAAGATGTAAAAGATTTAGTTGAAGCAACTCGTAATAATACATTTGACGACGAACTGCAAATTACTATATCTCAAAAAGAGCGTATAAAAAATGCGGATTTAGATGCGGATATAAAGCTAATTTTAGATAATATGTTTATTGACAACGAAATACTTAGCGCTTCTGATTATAAAAATATGGATGATAATATTAGAGAACAAGTAAAAAATTCTTTTAAAAAGATTTTTGTAAAGCATTTAAGACGTAACGATTTATCAGAAGCAGAACAAAGTATACTAAGCGTAGCTCTTCGAATATTATTATGGAAAGTACAGGGTCGTTCTTTTAACCAAATAGTAGCCTTTAGATATAATTATATTACTGATGATGAAGTGAGAAATAATTTAAAACGGCAGTTAAAAGAAAATCAAATATCAGAAAAATACTATCGTGAGCAAATTGCATGTACAAAATTAAAGTATTCGCAAATTCCAAGCGAACTTCCTAATGTTAAGGCATTTAAGAAATCATTATTTGACAAAAATGAAACATTTAAAGATTTTGATTATGATAGATTAGTATACGATACTTATGAGTACCTTGATACTGTTTTATCCTTTTCATTAAGCAATCCTATTTCGGCTACGTTTCAGATATATTACGATAAAACTCAAGATTCCAGGGCATTAGCAATGATTAATTACTTAAAATATGGAACAAATGATTCTAAAGAAATTATGTTGTTAAGATATGGATTTGATTTTGAGGAGTTGGAATGGCTAACTTCTTGTGTTTCTTTTATTGATGAGAACGAAATAATTTTTGATGATGAATCAATAGACCAGCTTAAAACTTATCAAAAAGATACTATTCGTAGATATTATAATGCTTGATAAGTAATTCTACATAGAATAGCAATTTTAATTTAGAAATAAGCATTGTAATACAAATTGACATAAAAACATCTTCATCTCATAGTTAATTACATCTTGTTTTATATGTTAAATTACAATTAGTGCGTTTTAGGGGTTGGAAGTAATCAAACCATTTGTCATTCAAAACGGTCAAAGTGGACAAAAGTTGGTTTGACAGATGATGTGGTTTATTCGGGTAAAATAGATTATAAGTAAAGCGTATCCTGTGTTTTAGCCAAATGAGGGCTTTTGACAGATGGTATGAGTATTTTAGGCAAAGTCCATTTTGAAAATTTTAGTTTTTTGAAAAATTTTTTAATTGATACGAAATGAACACAATAGTTATATTAAACATTTAATCCTCCTACAGTTCACAAAAGCTGAATTAAAATGGTTTTATATTTTTGCTATGAGTAAAAGAAGTTTCAAATACCCCAGAACAATATTTTTTTTGAGAACATTGTTCACAAATCTCAAGATATGTTTTCTTCCAGGTTGAAATAGAATCCCTACAAAACTCATGTATCCTTGAATCAACAAGACAAAGCGGAATGTTGTAAACATCTGTCACTATGTCATATCGTATAAAATTTTTCACCGCACTATATAATTCATCTTTGTATTCAATAGGATCAATAGCTACTTTTTCGTAATTCGTTTGTGCATTCCCATGATATTCCATACCCATTAGAGCAATATGAGAAACAAATGGTAAATTCCGATAAATATATTTTGCCAGTCTATCAAGTATTTTATAATTTTGCCTCATGATAACTATGCGAATTTCAATATTTTGACGATATTTTGCGAGGTTATAGAAACCTCTTACTGTTTGTTGAAAAGCACCACTAGCTCCAACAATATAATCATGTTCTTCTGCAATATCGGAGTATAATGGGATACCAAAAGATAAGTTAATCTTTTTTATTTTTGCAAGCTTTTTTACATTTTCAATTTTAGAAAAAATTCTACCATTTGTTAATATATGAACATTCTTATTTGGAACTTTTTTAGCGATTTGTTTTAACAATTTTACTAAGTTATCAATTTCGAGAGTTGGTTCTCCTCCCGTTATTCCAATATTATCTGCATGCTTTAAATCTACAAGTTTTAAAATTTCAAAGCATTCTTTGTACCTTGAACCCCCTTCAACTACTTGAGGACACATTATACATTTTGAGTTACATTTGTCCGTTACATAAAACGCATTATGACCTGATTGGGGTTCCCATACTGCATTGCACTTTCCTTCATGATTAATTGTAACTATATCATTTTCTTCAAATTCTATATTTTCATTAGTTTGCAATACTGGAACATTCCTCTTGGTTTTAATTCCTAAAGGTACAATAAAAGCTTTCGCTCCAAAAGTGAAAAAGGGAACTTTTGAACATTTTACAATTCGGTTTTTCTTAAAAATGTTATTCTTTGTTGTATATATTCCAACTACTAATTTATCAATATTTAATACTTTTCCATTACAATTTTTCAAAGCTTTATATCCTCATAAGGTCTTCTTGTTATCCAAGACCAAAAAATATCTAATAATTGCTCATCTGCATTTTCTAATAGTGAAAATATATGGTCTAATATTTTTTTATTTTTATAACAAAATTCATTTGTTAATCTATATCCTTGCAAGTCCTTAGTTTCAAGATAATTTCTTATCACATCTGCTCCACAATACTGTTGATATACGCATTCAGAACATACAGGCATCGTTTCTACACAAGAACTTTTAACAATCGATTGAATAACTTTTCCATGAAAAACTTGTTCATAAGAATCATTTACTGTTCCCATACAAAAATAATCATCGCCCATTCTTGCAAGCATTCTACCTTCATCTGCAGGATAAATTTTTCCATCATAATTATAAATAGCACCTGATATTCCAGCTCCTGATGGAGATTGCAAATCAACAAAACCTGTGGAAAATGGAGTCAAAATTCTACTTAAAAATAGAGCTGTAAAACATTCTGTAAAGTTGATACCCTTTCTGTTGAGTTGAATTATATAATTTAGAGCATCTTTATAAGCATCAATAAATTCATCAGCAGAGTATCCAAGTTCTTTTTTATTTTTTATGGCATTGCCATACGGATTTAAAGCTCTTAAAAAAATTGTATTATATCCAAGTTTGACATATTCATCTATAACTTCTTTTAAACGAGTAATATTTGAATTTGTGATTGTTAAGAGAGGAGAACAACCTTCTTTCCCAAGGACTTCTTTTACTCGTTTTGAATTTTTAATAAATGCGTCATAAGAACTATCTAAAATCCTTGATTGTCTATTCATATCATGAATTTCTTTTGAGCCATCAAGAGATGAAGATATTTCAATGTTATGTTTTTTACAAAATTCTAATTGTTCTTTTGAGACTTGCATTAAGTTCGTACAAATAACAAATCCCAATTTTTTCTTTGCAATTTTATTTAAAAATTCTGCATATAGAACACTTTCTTTTAATATTTCCCAATTTAAGAGAGGTTCTCCCCCTTGATATTCAATTTTTATATCCATAGATGAAGTTTGAAATATCATATCAATAGTTTTCTTGGCTGTATCCCAATTCATATCATATTTTATTGATGAAAAATCCACGCTAGAGGCATGACAATATTTACAAAGGCAATTACACCTTAAAGTTACAACAATCATATGTAAACTTGTAAAATCCTCAATAAAAGCCTTTCTTGTCCTTAATTTTGTTGCTAACATATCCAAAGTTAAGTCTTTTTCTTTTTCAACAGTTAAAAAATGTGAGGCCTTTAACTCCTTATAAACTTTATCATCTTGAGTTAATTTCCCTTCAATAAACAAATTAAATTTTGATAAGGGTAAAAATAAATATTCGCCAACTTGATTTACGATCAAAGCTTTTTCATTTTGTAAATACTTAAAGTTGAATGGGAGTATAATATAACCACACATTATTTAACTCCTTCAAATCTTGAAAAAGCCCTATGATAAATCTCATCGCGAAGATTCCCAAATTGTATATTTAATGTTTCCCTTAATTGCTGCTCGTTTAAAAGTTTAAGAAATTTTTCTTCATCAAAATGAATATCAGAATCCATTTTCAAAACATAGTTATACTCATCTTCAGATATATTGAAGCTAAACTTCTCTTGCAATAGATAAACTGCTTTTAAAATCGTTTCTCTTAAATAAACAGTCTTACTTAATAAAATATTTTTCATTTTTGCCTTAATTAATATCTAGAAGAATAATGTGACTGATGTGAAACGTGAGAACTGTGAGAGTAATGAGAATAATGATCTGCAAGTTTTGTATTATTTCCACCAAGCTCATTCCCTGAATATAAAACAAATGAATTGGATAAGGTATCCTGTTTAACGGCTATTTTATCTGCAATATTCTTAATATTGGTATTTATTGGTGATATAGCTTTTGTTGGTAAACCTAAATTTGCCATACAACAAATTGTAAACACAGATAAACAACTTAAAATTCTTTTTATTGTGTTCTTCATAGAACCCCCATTTCATATTTCCAATAGCTAAAATTACTCTAATGTATATTATTTCATTTTGTTGTGCTTATTTCTATTCCCTACATGGCTAATATTGATAATATTCAATAAATAAAACTCTAACTGCCTAAAATACTCAAATCATCTGTTACAAATAATCAAACCATGTGTTCCTTTACAATGTGTGTGTAATATGTGTGTAATGAAAAATTCAAAACTTAAACGCAAGGATGTGCATATCGTTGAGTTGTTGTTATTTTTGAATGCCCTGTCAAACAGTTTTTTACTTGCTAAAGGAATTAAAATAATTTCTGTTGCACTTTTTTTTCTAAAAAAGATTTTTGGTTGCTTTGTTGAATTTCATCTGTCGGTTTAAGATTTCCTAAAATCATCAAATCATTTGAGTTGTGTTTTCTATAGTTTTCTTGAGCTATTTGTGGATTTTTATTGGCATAACAATATTTACAACCATTTGGACAAGTGTCATAATCTCCAATATTTCTATTCTCCATACAACGACAGCCTTGTCTGTTACCTGAATGTCGGACCTTTTTGAATGTAATATCATTTGCTTTGCCTAAAATTTCAGATGTCATACACCCCGATTGCAGAATTCCATATTGTTCAATATTTTTAACTGTTGCACAAGTTTGAATTATTATATTGTGTTTCTTCGCTATCGCTCCGATATTTTTTGCGATTTCATTTTTATCAACGTCAGTCAACGTAATGATTTCAGGCATGTTCGTTTTTAGTTTCTTATACATTTCAACAAAACTAAAAATACATCTGTCAATATATGGTGAAAGTTTTTCAGACATATAATCAAAAGTTTCATAATGAACATTTTTAGTGTATTTTTCTGTCAAAAGAATTGGGTCATATCGCCAAGCAATTCTTTGTTTATCGACAATTTCAGATAATTTAATAAGAGTTTCAATGCTTTCGTCTATACTTGGCACATTAGGTTCAATGTCCTTGCCATAAGCCGTAATTGTATAGTGAAAATATGTGTTAAACCTATCAGTAATTTCTGTTAATCTGTTTAAAATCGGTTCATAATTTTTGGAACAAAATACAACGCAATCAAGGACTTTTGGGTCTAGTTCGTATTTTGTTACTTTGTTTTGAAACATTGGATTTCTTGAATAAACAAAACCTTCTTCGAATCTTTTCAAAAGCCAATCTGAATAATATTGAACTGTATCTGTTCTTGAACCGGTGTTAATTATCATTTTATACTTTTATTCCTGATTAAAAAGGGGCAAGATTGCCCCTTTCAATTTTAACACAATTCAGCATCGCTAAGTCCGAATTGTTCCAAGCTGTTTGATTTTGCTTGAACACAGATATATTCCAAATCAGTTTTTGCTTCCATTGTTCTTACCGCATTTGGAAGAACTTTTACACAACTGCCTTCTTTTATTTCAACAACTTCATTATCTAAAGTCATTGTACCTTCACCTTTTAAGAAAATATAAACTTCCTCATTTTGTTTGTGTTTGTGATTGAATGGCAATTTCACTCCTGCAGGCATTGCACTGACTGAAATTTCACAACTTGTTAATCCTAGCAAAACATGCAAAAATGCTTTGCCATTTTCATAATTTTTGCCTACTTCACTAATTTTTCCAATTTCTTCTTTTTTAAAGTTTGTCAAAATATTTCCTCCTTTTGTTAGATGTCTAACTATTACCGTAAAAATTTTTGCTTACATTTTTTTCAAAAGTTCTTCTAAAAGTTTAACTTCATTTTCTGATAAATTTTTGTTTAACATTTTGTTTAAATTATTTGAAATTTGGTCAAAAGTTGCTTTAAAGTCTTCACCTTTTTGAGTCAAAATTACATAAGTAGAGCGGCTATCTTTATCTGAAGCTACTCTTTTTAAATATCCTAGTTTCTCTAGTTTATCAACCAAGACCGTAACCGTCGGTTTTGTTCTATGAATGCAATTCGCAATATCTTTCATTGTCATTTTATTGTTTTTGTAAAGGCATACAAGAATATCTCCATGACTTGGAACAAGCCCCTCTACACCGTTATTTTTTAATTCTTCTATAATAAAACGGTTTCCTTTTTCATGAATTTTAGATATTAGAGATAATATAGCACTCATATAATGATATTATAGTTAGATATCTAACTTTGTCAAGAGGTTTTAATTTCTTTTGTAACGATTATGTTAAACTTTAGCAAAATTTTATTTTGAGAGGATTATAAACTCAATAAGTAAAGGAAAATATAATGAATACTATATCTAATAATAAGGTTAATTTTAAAGGCACGTTTGTTGTAAATTATAAAAACTCAATTTCTGGAATGCGTGAGGGCTTTGAGCATGCAATCGGAAAACATAAAAGGTTGATATTTGACGGTTTTGGCGGGGAAAAAGACACAACTTTATATGTATTGAAAGATAGCAAAGATTATGATGCTGCAATGTTTTTAAAGGCAAATAATAAACGTTTTAAATATATGCCGGATATTAATACAAAGGCAAGTTTTGAATATTTGGAAGATGCTGAAAAGTATATATTAGAAACCAAACCTAGAGTTATTACAAAAATTAAAGATTTAATTGATTTTGTAACAAGTAATAGAATGAAACAAAAAGCAAATTATCGTAGACCTATAAATGAATATATTTTTCAAAAATTTGGTATTACTAATGATGAAGTTACAAGGGTAAAAGATTCAAGAGGAGTAACTTTTTATAAAGATAAAACAACCGGAGATACTCGAGTTCAGTTATCGCCATTCAATGAAAATGGAACATATTTTGTTCGAGTGAAAGATTCTACTTATCCTCATGAAATTTCTCGTTATGCGGTTGACAGAGATGGAAATTTTTTATATAAATTTAGTACTCCCGATGATGTTATGGCTTTTAATGAAAAGTTTAAATTAGCATGCCAGTTTTTATGTAATCCTGAAAAATTTACAAAGTAAGTTTATAAAATTTTTATGTTACAATTTTTTCAAGGATAAGGTATTGTTTATACTAACAATGATTTAAAATCTTGCTATCAGTAGGTTATTGTTGTCGAAGAAAATAAATAAAGACAATGAGACAAGAGTGGAGTAACAGGCAATAGAAGATTGAAATTAACAGGTTTGTATAATCAAATGCAAGTATTTAATGCTATAAAACATCTAATTGGTACAATTGGGAAGTAGGGAGGTTGTTATGAAAAGAATTTTAATTTTGATGTGTTTATTACTTTCTTCTGCATCAATTGTTTTTGCCGGAGAAACTTATTCTATTAAAGATTTGAAAAAGATGAATATTGATGCAAATTCCTCTATATCAAAAGAAGAATTGCTAAAGGCTCAAAAGATTATGTTGGGTGTATATGAAAAGACTTCTGATGGTGTAAAACAAGGTAAAGGCCCATTTTATGCTGAAATTTATGATAAAAACGGGAAATTAATTGCTGCATCTTCTAATAGTGTAGTCGAAGATAATTGTTCAATTTATCATGCGGAGGTTAATACCTTGAAAAAGGCTCATTCATATTATAAACAGTACAATTTAGCACCTAAAGATTTGACAATTTATGTTAATGCTGAACCTTGCATAATGTGTGCCGGTGCAATTATGTGGTCTGGAGTCAAAACAGTATATTTTGGTGTTCCATCTAAGAGTGTTGAAAAAATTACTGGTTTTGATGAGGGATTTAAACCGAATTGGATAAATGAATTCAAGAAAAGAGGCATAACTGTTTATGGGAATATTGAACAACAGGCAGGAGAAAGAATTCTTCAAGATTATGTAAATAGTGGAAAAGAAATTTATAAACCAACTAGAAAGTAGGACGATTATGATTATAAAATATAAATACTTGTTATCTGTTATTGTATGTACAATTATGTTATTTGCTTGCGGTTGCACATATAAAACAATGCCAATAGGCACGTCTAACCCTTGGACTGATTGTAATGATAGCTATTCTTGTGCGGTTAAAATTGCCGGATTTAACATGCCGTTGCATCTTTCAAATTATACTGTAAGAGCAATGAAAGGACTGGTAGAGGTTACGTATCAGTTAGATGAGCATCGTGATGTTACGGTAAGAAAAAGCATAGAAGAAATTAACGGCGGAGATAATAGTGGGGATTATACAAAGTATCCTGAAAATTCAACACTAGTACTAGATAATGGTGTAGAAATAAATGTCCGAAAAGACGGGGATAAGATTTATGTGATGTATTTTGGTGCAGAAAGCGGATATTATTCTGCTCGTTGTGAACAAGGTATGTCAACTAAAGAGGTTGAAGATATTTATTCTGTAATTGCAGAAGTTGAGGCGGCCAAACTTCCTCCAGAAGCTTTTGAATAGTTTTGTAAATTTTTTTAATAATATATCAAAAATATTAATTTTCGTATTTTATACTAAGTCATAAACTTTGTAGAAGAAAGGATTTTATGCAAAGGGTGAAAAAAGTTTTATTGCTAACAATCTTATCTGTGGTTTTGGCACCTATGGTGTGGGCAGATGTTGTTGTTTCTCCTCAGTGGAGTGAGTTTTGTCCTTCTGAATATATTAGTTCGAAATCTTCAAGGTTTAATTCTACGCAGAATTATTGGTATAACAGACGAGTTCAGTTTGAGGAGTCTTTGGAACAATGTAATTCTTATAGTGGTGAACATTTGAAGTCTTGTTATTCTAAAATTCGAGCTGAAGAAATAAATAAAAATAAGTACAAAAAAATCTAAAAAATATTTCTAAACAAAGGAGATACGTGATGAATTCTTCTCTAAGTATAAGTTCTCAACCGGTTTTTACAGCGAAGATATCTGTGATTGCACAAGCTAAATTATTATCAAAAGAAGATTCAAATACTCTAAAGGCAATAGCTAAAAATATTGGAACAGATGATGATATTATTCATTTGACGGTTAAAGAATCTAAAAAGCACCCGTATACTGCATTCTGGGCAGAACATACTGCGGATTAGCATATAAAACAAGAGCTTCTAAGAATGTTTCTGCGGGGAAATTTTCACCTTTTAATTATTGCAAAAGAGTTTTATCTATACTAAAAAATGCATATATAAAAATGCAAAACTCTAAAGTTTAGCTAATTTCATCAAAATCTGCAATTTTAATTTCTTCAAAAGATTTATTTAAAGCTTCTTCCGGACTTAACCTCTTTTTCAATGCTCTATCTATGTGTGCGTTTGAAATATAAATTTCGTCTTTATCTGTTTTGTATGCAATATTTGTCGGACTTTTTCCGTTTCTTATTTCAGAAAAAGGAATGTCGAGTTTGTTTAAGAGTTCTTTAAATTTATTATAAATATTAAGACTCTTTTTGGTATCTTTAGAGCCAACAAGGATTCCTTGCAAATTATTGTCGGCTAAATTTATTTTATCCCTCAAATAAGGAATAAAAATACTAAAATTGTGGTTTGCCCCATCGTTTGGGTTTATATGCATTAGTAAGGCTTCTTTGCCATTTGTCAAAAGACATGACGTACAATCACAAATATTTCTTGTAAAAACATCTTTACCTTGCACTGTTTGCTCCAGACTCCAAGGAAAATCAGCAAAGTTTATTTTAGGGATATTGCTTGTGACTTCTGAAAATGTTTTGCTATTTACAGGTTTGATATAAGATGTAAAACTGATATCTGTCATTTTTTATGCCTTTCAGAAAGAGTAAAGTTACATAAAAAATAAAATTGCCATATTGTAAAGGATTATAACAACTCAAAAAAAGAACCGGTAATGACCGGTTCTGAATTGTTATCCTATCCTAAATCTTTTTAAAAATGTTTCCTTTTTGCTTTTCCTAATTTCCAACGATGTTCGTAAAATTTATGCTATAAAGTTTGTTCCAAATCTGTTTGCTCCGTGGAAGAAAGATTGTTTCATCATTTGAGTCAAAGTCTTTTTCACAACTTTTTTATCGTTTAAGTCAACTTCGCTAATTGCTTTTGAAGTATTTTTATATGCAGATGTCACAGCATCAGAAAATAATAGCATTGTAGCCATTTTTATATCCTCTCTTTTTATTTGAAACTTTTAAAACTTTTTTCTTTTTCTTTATTTATCTCTTACATATATATAAAAACTTCCTTTAAAAATTTATTGACTTTTTATATTCAAAATATATAAATTTTGTTACATAACTTAATAAACATTTCAAAAAGTTAAAGAATCCACAAAACTATGCCGATTAACAGAGTATAAAAGTTATGAAAGGAATGTTGATACAATGGGATTGTCATCATCACAAGGTCGATTATTATCAATAACTGCGAGATTAACATCAAATGAGTATGAATCTCAACAGATTTCCAATGCAAAAATGAGATTGGCTACTCAATCTCAGGCAGCTAGTGATGATTATATTAATGCCCTAAATTCTCAACAAGTTCTTTATACAACTTATGATGAAAAAGGTAATTCTACAGCAGAAAGATTAACGGCAAATGCAATGTATCAGTATGCAGATATGAAAAATCAATATCTACTTACAAATACATCTGGTCAAGTTTTGTTGCAACAAGAAGATGCTCATAAGTTCCAAGAAGCAAGTAATTTAGATGAATTTCTAGAATCTTACGGATTAAAGAAACAATGGAAATCAACTACATTAGAATCAAATTATAACAAATTGGAAAGTGCTGAATTTGAAAATTATAGAAAAGCATGGGACGAAAAAGTTCAAGCGGCTATTGATAAAAAAGATTATTCTGTTTCTTACCACAAAGATGGAGTTCTTGTAACTGAGAGTAATTTATCATCTGATAAAGCTTGGGAAAAAGAACAAGGTGAAGCTTTCAGCAACTATAATGAAGTACTTGCAACATATAATAACGAAGTTGCAAAGGCAAGTGCAGGTATTAATAATCAAGTTGAATTGAGCAATGCTATTAAAGCTTTGTCAGAAGCAAAAACGAAATATAGCAGTTGTCTCACTTATGATGATTGGGTTAAAACTAAGGCTGCATATTTGGACTCAAGTAATAATGTTACGAATAAATTGAATAGCGAATATTTGAATATGCAAGATAAGTACAATCCTGTCCTTGCTGAATACAATGCAGAAGCAGAGGATTATGGTTCAACAATTACAGATTTATATACTTATGATGATGCTACAAAAGCTCAATGGTACACAAATTTGTGGTACAGATTGAACGGCGAATCTTCTGAAAAATCAGAAAAGAGCAAATCAAATTATACCGTATTGAATACAAAATTAGCAGATAGTACAACATGGATTCAAGATGCAATTACACAAGGTGCGATTACTATTGAAGTTGCCTCAAAGGCTGAGGATTCTAAAAATACGATTCCGGATTTAAATAATCCGACCGTTTATAACTTGAAAGGAATAAGCTGGAAAGCAACATTATTCTCCTCTTGTTCAGATTTAACTCAAAAAGATGATGATCAAGCAATTGCGAGAGCAGAAGCTGAATATGAAAGAAAAACTCAAGAAATCAATGCAAAAGATGAAAAATATCAAGCAAAAATAAAAAATCTTGATACAGAACATACTGCTTTACAAACAGAATACGATTCAATCAAGAGTGCATTGAGTAAAAACATTGATAGATCATTCAAAACATTCTCATAGAAAATCTCATTAAGACTTATAAATATATTTTTCCCCTACAAATTTTTCCCTCCACTTTATAGTATAATTTAACTATCAAATGGAGGTTTTTATTATGCATAGAGTAACTTTGATTAATGGTGATGGTATCGGACCGGAAATTTCTGAAAGTGTGATGAAAATAATTGATGCTGCAGGTTTGAAGATAGATTGGGATATTCAAACTGCCGGAGCAGATGTTATTCAAACTGAGGGAACTCCATTACCACAAAGAGTTTTAGACTCTGTAAGACAAAATAAAGTTGCTCTTAAAGCTCCTGTTACAACACCGATTGGAAAAGGTTTCAGGTCTGTGAATGTCCAACTTAGAAAAAACTTGGACTTGTTTGCAAATATAAGACCTTGTAAAAACCTAACCGGTGTAAAAACTCGATTTGATAATGTGAACTTAGTTGTCGTTAGAGAAAATACTGAAGATTTGTATGCAGGTGTAGAAGAAAAAATTGATGATAATACTGCACATAGTATTAAAATCATTACTCGAAAAGCTTCAGAAAGGATTTGTAAGTTTGCCTTTGATTATGCTGTAAAAAACGACAGGCATGAGGTTTGTGTTGTTACCAAAGCAAATATTATGAAGTTATCTGATGGATTATTTTTAGAATGTTATAGAAATGTTGCTCAAAATTATCCACAAATAAAAACAAGAGAAATTTTGGTTGATAATCTTTGCATGCAACTTGTTCAAGATCCGACAAAATTTGATGTTTTAGTTCTTCCTAATTTGTATGGTGATATTGTTTCTGATTTAACAGCAGGACTAATCGGGGGATTGGGTGTTGCACAAGGTGCAAATATCGGAAATGATTGTGCAGTATTTGAACCGGTTCATGGTTCTGCCCCTGATATAAAAGGACAAAACAAGGCTAATCCTACGGCATTGATTCTATCTGCTGTTGAAATGCTCCGATATATTAATGAAAATTCTTATGCGGAGAAGATTGAGCATGCTTTATTTAAAACATTAGCAAATGGTGATAAAACTCAGGATTTAGGCGGTAATTTGTCAACCACAGATTTTACTTCAAAAATTATAGAAAATTTATAAAAGAAAAGTGCTTGATATTACCAAGCACTAAATTACCTCTTTAATATAATGTGAATAAATATATCCTTAGATTTCGAATAAACTGTGAAGTCGTTCTTGAATGTCTTCTTCGTCAAGTTCTTCTGTTAATCGGTTTAAGTCGATTGCCATCTGGTAATAGTTGGCGGCATCGTTTGTGAAGCCCATTTCTTGACTTGCTCGCCCTGCGTTAAAATATGCAAGAGTGTAGTTCGGATTTAGTGCAATTGCTTCTTCAAAGTATTCTAATGCTTCTTCTGCATCTGCAAGTCCGTCAAGGTATAGAATTCCTAAATTGTTCTGAGCATATTCGTTTTCCGGATTCAATTCTACGGCTTTATGGTAAGCAACAAGAGCTTCTTCAAGGTAATCCTTTTCCCAAAGAGCTATACCGACTTTTGAATATGCTCTAAAATCTTCAGGATTTAGTGTGATTGCATCACAGTATGAACGAATAGCTTTATCTAAATCATAATCTGCCATATATATATCACCTAGTGCGATATACAAGTCATAGTTTTTAGGGTCAAGAATAATTCCTGCTTGATATGTGGAGATTGCTGCTTCTGCGTTTCCTTTGTTCTCTGCAAAAATAGAGCCTAAAGCTTGGCACACAATAGACGTCCACTCAGGATCCGGATTTATTGAAATCGCTTTTTGGTAATGTTCAATTGCATCGTCATAAAGTTCTGCTTTTGCATAAGCATATCCTAATGAATTGTTAAAGAACGGATTATCTGGTTCTTTTTCAACTGCAAGCTTGAATGCGCTTACTGAATTCAATTTATCATTTTTAGACATGTATAAGTGTCCAAGTTCATAATAAATTTGAGCGGTATCAACATCAAATTCTAATAACTTTTCGTAGCAATCAATTGCTTCATTTGTATTTTCAGGGAAATAGGTTTGAAGAATTGTTGCAAGTTTCACTAATACTGCGCGATTTAGTGGATTTGCCTCCAAAACTTTTCTGTAGCAATCAACAGTTGTATCAATGTTTTTATTTTGAAGAGCAATATCACCAATTTTGTTGTAATAGTATTCAGTATTAGTCGTTTTTTCTATTGCGTCTTTGTAAACTTCTTCTGCTTTGTCAAACATCTTGAATTTTTCAAAAAATTTTCCAACAGTGTTGTAAGAAAAGATTGAAACATCATTCGACATGTTCTTGTAGAACATTTTCATTGTTGGTCTGTCCCATGCAAGCATGATACTTCCAGTTAAGAAATAGTACAAAAATCCTGCATAATCTTTTAAAGTTCCATTTTGAGAATTGATTTTTTGCAAAATAGATTGAGACAGAATCATTCTCGGACGGCCGGAATTCAACTTGTTCATGTCGATTGCAGATTTGAATTCTTTTTCTGCAGACTGAAAATCTTGAGCTAATTGCATGAAATAGCCTGTATAAAGGTGTGCATCTTTATTTCTTGGGGAAAGAGATATCGCAGTTTTGCATTGCTCAATTGCTGTATTTATGCTGATTTGTCCTTGTTCCCACATTAAAGTCGCCAAACGATAGTAAGTTTCAGGTATAGTTGGGTCATATTTAACCGCATCGACATAATGTTCGATTGCTTCTTGCAGGTCATAATTTCTTTGCCCGATTAGATATTTTTCGTGAGCAATTCTTGCTTTTTCTAATGAGTTCTGCGCTCTTTCTTTATTTTCTAAACTGTCTGTGCCTATCATTGGCATTAAAACTTGTTCTGACATTTTGAAGCTCCAATATACTATATAGATTTACATGACATGTCGTGGGTAAATTTTATATCTTTAATACATGGAAGAATTTCTCATACATTTGTACTAGATGGTTGGAGTATTTTCTATATTAAAAAATCCGACAAACATAATGCCTGTCGGATTTTGAGTTTCTTTAATAAATTTTTTTTAGATTAATTATTTCTGCTTTGTATTTTTGCAAGTAGGTTAAGAATTTCAATATATAACCAAACGATTGTAACCATTAAAGCAAATCCGCCGTACCATTCAAAATATTTATCAACGTTGCCTGCAAATTTTTCAATAAAGTCGAAATCAACAATTAGATTGAAAGATGCAATTGCTACAACAACCACACTGAAACCAATTCCTAGTAATGAATTTGAGAATAATCCTGGGATTGAGATATGGAAGAATGACAAAATGAGTTGAAGCATGTAAATTCCAAAAACTGCTAGGGTAGAGTTAAATATAACCATTCTGAACTTATCAGTACATTTAATCACTTTAGTTTTGTACAACAAGAACATGCCAAATAATGCAAAAACTGTCCCCATAGCTGCTTGAGAAGCGATTCCCGGGAAATATTGGTTAAGCAAAGCAGAATAACTCCCTAAGAATAATCCCTCACACATTGCATATAGTGGAGTTGTTATTGCAAGCATTTTATTTTTTGGTGCAAAACAGATTATTAAGCATAAAATTAAACCTCCGAAAGTTCCGACATTTCGAAGAATTGCAACTTTATCGGCAAAACCGGCAAGTTGTAAATACCAAGTGTACGCAAAAGTCAATGCTAAAAATAAACCAAGCATGCAGGTTTTTATAATTGTTCCATTGATTGTCATGACATGCTCAAGTTCAAGTCCGTTATCGAAAGTTGATTTAAAACTTCTTTCTCCTAAAACAGGATTAGCCATATTAAGCTCCTTTCTTATAAATATCCTCTAAATCACTCACATATTAGCATATAAAATAAAAATCTCAATTGTTCTAAAAATTTTTTTGAAAAAGGACTTTACAATAATTTTTTTTTGTTATACACTAATTACATAATCCTCAGTAGCTCAATGGCGGAGCATTCGACTGTTAATCGAAGGGTTGCTGGTTCGAGTCCAGCCTGGGGAGCCATAAAGGAGATGTCAAAGACATCTCCTTTATTTTATTAATTTAGTCAAATGCTACATTAAAATTTTAGCTAAAAGACTTTTTTGTGGGGCTAAAATTTTAATAAGTCAGATATCGTTAAGTCAAAAGCTTTTGCAATTTGGTTTACTTTTGTCAGGGTAACATCGTTTTGTGCTGTTTCAATATTCCCAAGGGTTGAACGCTCAATATTTGCTCGGAATGCAAGTTCATCTTGAGTAAAACCGTTCTTTTTTCTTAGTTCTTTAATTCGTTTTGCTAATTTTTCTAACAAGCTCTTGTCCATAACTAAATTGTCCGCTATAATGACAAAGGAAACAAACCGTAGTACGGACAAAGAAAGATAAAGTTATGTTTGTAAAAAAGATATTAATTGATTTAGATGGGGTATTGAATGAATATGGTAAGGGCAATTTTGATGAAAACTTTATTCCGGATATAAAAGATGGCGCTTATGAATTTATTGAAAAACTTTCTCAATTTGCTGAACTATATCTGTTTACTACAAGAAATCTGATGCTTTCTACCAAGTGGTTAATGAAAAATAATTTAGATAAATTTTTTAAAGATGTTACGAATATAAAAATCCCATCGTATTTGTATATTGATGATAGGACTATTTGTTTTAAGGGGGATTATAAAAATACATTAGATGAAATTAGAAACTTTAAAGTTTACTGGAATAATTAATAATATATTCATTCGTCCATTTTAAAATTCTTTTCATAAATGATAGCAAAATTTATTATTTAGCGTTATTATAGTAATATTTTATTTAGTCAAAGGAGAATAATATGAAAGTAAATAATGTACAAAATACTCGTGCTAATATAAATTTTAAAATGGCATTAAAAATAAATCCTAAATTACGTCCCGAAGTTGAAAAACTTGGTCCTAAATGGGTTGAATATTTTGAAAAATTGGGAAAAAGGGTTGAAAATGTAAAACATTATGATGTTTGTTTTGAAGATAGTGTTTATACCCCAGCGGTGAGATCAGTTGAGAATCCTCAAAAAAATTACTATTCAGCACTGCAACGTGAAGAAGACCAATTAGGTCGTTTTGTTTATTTAACTTGTGGAGATGAAACTTATGGATTTTATAATCCCAATGAACCAGAGATATTTCGTTCAATCTATGGTAAGGAAGCTCCGAAGAAGTATGCCTCTTTTAGAGGAATATATGATTCTGGGGTTCAAGCTGCGGAATTATCTAAATTATTAGAAAAACAAAAACTTCAAAGAATTGCAGATATGAAAACTAAAGAGGCTGCTAAATTGCTAAAAGAGGCTCAAATACTAAGCGAAAAAGAGAAATTGAATAAATCAATAGATAATTTATTTGACAAATACGCAGGGGAGATTCCTGAAGAACCAACGAAAAAGAAATCTTTTTGGAGTAGACTTTTTAGTTTTTGTAAATAAATGTAACAAGATGTAATAAAAGATTAAAGTTTTTAGTGTTTTATTACGTATATAGAAATATCAGTTAAAAATACTGACTTTTTAGTTCATTTGAATGGAAAGGGGCGAAGAGCCCCTTTTCTTATTGTCATTTTGGGGGTTCAGTTGTTCATAGGATTGAGAAATTGAGCAAGATAATTTATAATGATGATATAGTATAGTTTATCAAAACATAGAAAGGAAGTATGAACATGTCAAAACGCAGTCATAGAGCGAGTTTCGGGGGGGGGGGTACCACTAAAAGCCTCTCATGGCAAGGGTTTACGACGAGTTAGTAAAAGAGTAGCATTTACTTTAGCTGAAGTATTAATAACTCTTGGAGTAATCGGAGTAGTAGCAGCATTAACAATGCCAACATTATTAAAAAACATAGCAGAACGTAGTAATTCAGAAGCTCAAGCCAATTTAGCCCAAAAGATTACAAAATCAATGGACTTGATGAGAGCAGATGGTGGTCTTGAAAGAACATATAATAGTACAGATGAATTTGTAGATGAATTCTCAAAATATATAAAAATAAGTACGCGATGTGATGCAGATCATATTGCAGATTGTTGGCCAACAAAAACAGTAACTACATCTGATGGAAAAACATTTGATGTATCAAAAGCAAAAACAGGAAAGAATTTAAATTTAAAAGATAACAAAAGTAATAACGTTGGTATAATCTTAGCTGATGGCGCAACACTAATATTAACTTACAATCCAAATGCAGGGATAATCGGAGATGGAGATACCGTAACCCCAAGCTTTGCAGACTTACCGATTGGTTTTGGGAGAACTAAAAAGTTTGCATATACAACAAGTGTAACAGACCCAATAGATTTTGTAATGGACGTTAATGGTTTTAAAGGTCCAAACAGTGAAGCACGAAACGGCAAACAATACGATATCCGTAGTTTCAAAGTAGCAAAATTCTCTAAGGGCTGTGCGGGGAATGAAATAAAAGGAATCGGTTGTGTATATCAATTACCATCATATAGTCCAATAAAAGCAGGCAGTGATGAAATGAAAAAATGGGATCCTAAATGGGCAGAAGATAGTTATTTCTCTCAATTGGATAACTATTGGGCAGGAGCAAAGAAAGCGTGTGATGATATTGGTATGAGTTTACCAGATAAATCAAAACTGCAAAGTTTAGCTAAAAAAACAACAGCAGAAAAAGAACAACTTGGTTTACCAACTGATGGCTGGTTCTGGTCGTCTGAGGAGGCCGACGGCTACGCGTACTACGTGAACTTGAACTTCTACGGTGGCGGCATTTACTACTACTACAAGTACTACAGCGACAAGAGGGTCTTGTGTGTAGGTGATTAGTTCTTTTTAAAAGTCTATAAGTGATTTACTGGAAGCGGGGATAAAATCCCCGCTTCTTGTTTTATTAATAATCCCCGTGTAGTGGATTACGACACTAGCAACTATTTTTTATTTCAACAACAAATGACTTAATACCCGTTCGTAATGACATGTCCCCCTCTCCCTACCCCTCTCCCACTAGGGGCGAGGGAATCGTTTCTTGTATTAAAGGCATGTCATTACGAGGAAAAAACAAGCCGAGCAGAGTATAAAATAGCTTACACAGAGTGACGTAGTAATCTTGAACACGGAACACCAATGTCACCCTGAACTAGTTTCAGGGTCTCAAAAGTTAAGGCGATTCCGAAATAAATTCGGAATGACAATTAATAAAATTTTCCCCCTCTCCCCACCCCTCTCCCACAAGGGGCGAGGGTGAAAATCCAATAGACTATTTCCTTTTTCCCAAAAAACAAAAATTAAAAATCCGGATTATTCTTTTGAAAATCTTTATATGATTGTTCGTAAAATTTATTCTTTTCTACTTGGATTAAATTATTTAACCTTTCATTTATTTTGTTTTGAGTTTCAATAGTTTTATCTATAATGTCTTGATTTAAATTAGGTGAATTCTGCTCAATGTATTCATCTAAATCGTTTGAGTATTTTTCAATTGCTTCATTTGATTTTTGATTTAATTTTTCATATACACTTTTTAAATAATCTTTTGAAACAGTTGTTGCGTAATAGTCTTTATTCTTTTCTAAGAATCTATCTATATAGTCTAAATCTTCATTTTTCTTTTCAGATGTCGGGTTAAAATCATCTACATTATAGTGCAATTTTTCTAATCTCTTTTCAAGTTGATACATTGGAATAGATTTATTTTTGTACCCGTTTTTTAGATTATTAAATTCTTTTATAATATCGTTTGCTTCTTGGTAACCGCTAAAAAGAAGTCCTACTGTTGCACTTTTATTCACATCTGCAAGGTCTTTGACTTTTCTATTTTGAAATTTATATTTGTCCAATTCTTCTAACATATTTTGTTTTGATTCTTCAACTCTATCATAAATCGGTTCAAGCTTTTCAACTTCTTCTGAATTTTGGTACATTTTTTCTCTATTTCGTTCAATGTAATTTTGAATTTCCGGAGTTGAAAAAGAACTAGTTTCCATATTTTTTGCAGTTGCTTCAAAATATTTGATATTATTTTGGTATTGTTTATAAGGTTGAGCTATTTTTTCTGCATTTTCAAAACTATCATTTTTTAATGCACTAACAACATTTGAAAATAAACGTTGTTCTCCTTTTTGAACGATTTTTAATTTTTCTTGTGAATCATAACCTATTTTGGCAACTTTTATAAATTTATCTTTTGTTGCTTCTAAGTATGGTTGAACGTTATTTGCAATTTTATTTTCCAATGTTTCAAATTGTACATCAATCATTGATTTTGGTGCACTTTCAAAACTATCATTTTGAGATGTGAAAATTGGATTTGAATTGTAAATTCTATTTTGTGAACTTTGGATATTTTTGGCAGAGTAGATATTTATTGGTAAGATTTTCATTCAAAACTCCTTATTTTGATTTATTTTACACAAGAGCTACAACATGATGAGTTGTCAAAATTATTTATATTTGCTCTACAGTTTTGACATTTGTCTTGCATTTGTCCATTTTGAGAATAATATTTGAAACTTTTTACCCATTTAGGTTCTTTGCAAGAACATTTCTCCATAAAGGTTAGGAACTGTACAAATTTTTCAAGAACATCACATGGCATTGCATATTCAATTTTTGTTGCAGAAAAGTCAACTTTTTCCGGTTCAACTTGAAGAACTTTTTCCAAAAAGTTGGCAATCGTTTGATGCCGCAAAATTTTTTCTTCTGCCTTTTTAATTCCTTTTTGTTTTATTGTAATAATGCCGTAAGGAACATAATTTATGTATCCTCTTTGCGCTAATGTTTTAACCGCATCAGATGTTGCAGGTCCTCCGATTTTTAAATAATTTGAAACATCTTTAACTCTTGCCGCTTGATTAACTTTAACAATTTCGTAAATTGCCAAAAGATATTTTTCAAGACTTTCTGTTAGTTCTTTTTGCACTTCTTTTCCCCTTTTAAAGTTAATACATTTACTATAAAGAAAAAGTGTTTTTTATGCAATCGAATTTTGATTTCGTTTATTCATAAAACCTGTCATTGATATGTTTTGAGTTTTTATTTCTTTAATTTTGTTTTTTACTTTTTCGTTGTGAGAATGATTTGCCAAATAGATGTTTAATTTCGGTAAAAGAACTCCGAGAGCAAGAGTTGAATATGCCAAACCTCCAACGTGAGCCAGGTTCATCTTCCACATATTTTTCTTTGCGAATTTGCTACCTTGAGCAAGTATTTCGTTATGGCTTTTTAGGGAAATATTGTTCAACCAGTGTCTAATTCCTTTCCCTGATTTTGAAATATTAAACAAGTTTTCTTGTTTCGGGTCAAGAATATTTGCAACACCTTTTGCCGCAAAACCTCCAAGGACGAGCCAATTCAAAAATCCAAAGTAATCTCTTGTTACCGTTTCTTTTAATTCTCTTTTATTGTCAGATGCCAAAAATCTTCCAATAAGGGTTGATGCGTAAACTGTTTTAATTGCATTCCCGCTTGTAACAGGTCCGGTGAATTCAAGTTTTTTAATGAAATCTGCAGGTGATTTGATTTTCATTACACCTAATGCCATAGCTGCCATTCCAATGCTTGCAAGAATTTTTTCTGCTAGGAATAATTTGCTGGTATCTTTTTTGTTTGAAGGTTCAACCCCTTTGTAATTTGAATCCCCTGGAAATCCACTTTTTCCTGTTCTTTTTTCCGTAAGTTTTCTATTTATATATTGGTTTGTTAGACCTAAAGTTGATGCGATTGCTAAAGCTCCAAGACCTTTGATTTTATTGATTTTGAATATTTTAGAAATTGCTTTTTCAGAGTCAATTTTTGAATTATAAAAGACATTTTTGCCTAAATCAATAGTATCTCTAAGAATATTATGTAAAGAAGAAGATAACGTCTTTTCTCCAATTTTTACATTTACTTTATCTGATTTTAGCGCATTTGTAATTCGGAATTCTAAAATGTTTTGCAATTGCTTACTGTCTTTTTCTGAAATGTTTTTGTTTTCAATAAGTTCTGAAATTAATGAATTTATTTCTTTTCCCGATTTTAATTTATCTGCAATATTGTTGAATTTTGTGTTATCCCATTTATAATTTTTCCATTTTGAATCATTTACCCATTCCGTGTTTGTCCAATCAATATCTTTGTAATTTTTAATCGTTTTTCCATCTCGTCCGGAAATGTTATTTAAAATATTTAAAACATAGTTTGATGATTCGGTTGTGTTTTTGTGAGCGGCTTGTAAAATTGCAATACTCTCATTTGAGAACCATGAATTTGTATTAATTGGGGTTTCAGGGTTGATTATTTTATTTGCAAGTTTTGAAATCCCTTTTGCTAAGTAGCTTGCAGAAAGGCAGACAATTAATGTTCCTGTGAATTCTCTAAAAAATGTTTCAAAACCTGCGTTAACGTTGCGTTCTTTTGTATCAATATAAGTTCTTGGTCCGACCATTGCAAATAAATCTATTCCGACAGCATTTGCCATTGGGTTTGTGTCTAAAGTTCTAAGTACTTGGGTTGCAAGTCCGTCAACTGCACCTGTAAATTGTGGCCTGTGTGGTGTAATTGCGTTGTTTGTTATATCTGTTATCATTTTAAATTTTTCCTCCAATAAAAAAATTAAGTTCCCTAGTGTACGGAGGGAACTTAAAAACGTCGATTATATAATAAAGTAAAATTTATATCACAAATTAGCGTAAGTTCCGACATCGAATCTTACAGCAACAACAATTCATTTTTTTATTGGTATTTGTGTAAATCATAATATTTCCTTTTAAAGATATTTAATCAAAAACATTTTTTATTGTCAAGGGTAATGCTAACTAAATATAACATGTTTAGGTATGACGAAATCAATTATGATATCTAAAACCTTTATCTTTTGCAATTGTTCTTCCTATAGATAAAATTTTTCCGCCGATACAATTTCTGCATTGAGATGGATTTTCATTTATGCAAATTTTATTAGGGTAAATTTCATATTTTGCGCGATATTCTGTTGTCGTTACATTTGGCATAACGACATTTGCTCCACTTTGGAGTGCTAGAATCCTCCCGTTAGGATTAAGAGTCTCCATTGCTGTTGTTGCGGGAATGTTTATATCTTTTAACAAAATTCTTGTTAAAGCCATAACTTTTCTCGCTAGGTCAAAACTTCCGTTTTTACAATTTTTTAGTGGCGTATTGTGATGGGGAATAAGCGGTCCTATTCCGACCATATCTGCGTTGATTTCTTTGAAAAATAATATATCATTTGCTAGGGATTCAATTGTTTGATGTGGCAGTCCAACCAAACACCCTGTCCCTACTTCATAATCTAGTGTTCTTAAATCTTTTAAACATCTTAATCTGTTGTCAAAATCCATGTGTGGGTGAAGTTTTTTATACAAATTTCTATCAGTTGTTTCAATTCGTATTAAATATCTGTCTGCTCCCGCATCTTTGTATGCTTTGTATTCATCAATTGATTTTTCTCCGATACTAAGAGTTAAGGCTACATCAAGCTTCTTGATTTCTTGAATGATTTTACACATTATGTCTTTGGTATAAAATGAATCTTCTCCGGATTGAAGAACAATTGTTTTATAACCCATTTCAACGGCTTTTTGTGCATACTGAATAATATCTTTCGGAGATATTCTATATCTGTCAAGACTTTTATTTTCGCAACGAAGTCCGCAATATTCACAATGGCATTTGCAAATATTGGAAAATTCAATAAGTCCCCTCAAATGAACTTCATCTCCGACATATTCTTTTCTTATTTGGTCTGCAAGTGAAAATATTTCATCATTGATGGAGTCATCTTGTAGAATCTCAATTAGTTCTTTTTTAGTATAGTTTCTCACGCGTTTAATTATACCATAACAAGGTCAAGTTCTTTCAACATTTCTTTGTCTTCGTTTGCATCAGAACCTACAGTTGTTAAATAATTTCCGACAAGGACAGAATTTATCCCTGCGATAATTCCAAGTTTTTGATGAAATTTGCTTAATCTTGTTGTTCTTCCGCCAGCATAACGAAGTAGAGTTTTGGGTAAAATAATCCTGAAAATACAAATAGTTTTTAAAATTTCTTCCTCATTAATTTTATCTTCAAAGTTCTCTAAAGGTGTTCCTTTGATTGGATTTAAAAAGTTTATTGGAACAGTTTTAGGATTTAATTTCTTTAGCGAAAGTGCCATATCAATTCTATCTTCTTTTGATTCGCCCATTCCGATAATTACACCACAACATGCTTCTATTCCGTGTTTTTGAATAAGTTCTACTGTATGAATTCGGTCTTTGAAGTTATGAGTTGTACAAATTTTTTGATGATAATTTTCTGAAGTATTGATGTTGTGGTTATATCGTTCAACTCCGGCATCTTTAATTTGTTTAATTTGTTCTTCTGATAACAATCCTAAAGATGCACAGCAATGAATACCATCAATTGATGCAACTTCTTTAATCATTTGTAAGATTTTTTGAAAATCTTTGTCATTGGGAACTCTCCCTGATGTTACTATACAAAATCTTGTCGCGCCGTTTTCTTTTGCTGAAATTGCGGCTTTTTTTACTGTTTTAACATCTAATAACGGATTGCATTTGATTTCTGCGTGGTTGTGTTTGCTTTGAGCACAGTATTTGCAATTTTCTGAACATTCACCTGTTTTTGCACTAATAATGCTACAAGCTTCAATATTATTGTCGAAATTCTCTTCTGTAATCTTGTGAGAAATTTCAATTAGTTCAGCTAAAGGTTTGTCATATAGTTCTAAAAAATCTTCTTTAGTATAGTTATCAAAATTGTTCATATAATTCTCCTTGAATATTGTTTAGGTATAGCGAATAAATTTATACTAGCACAAAAATATTTTAAATTGAAAATGTATGTTAAAAGTTGTATTATATTTTTGCGAATTATATTAAAGGAGTTTTGTATGCTTGAATATAGAATAGTTTTATGTACTATAGATTCAATTAAAAATGCAAATGAATTAGCGCACAATCTTGTTAAGGCTAGATTAGCTGCCTGTGTAAATATTGTATCTGGTGTGACATCTGTTTACGAATGGGAGAATGCAATTTGTGAAGAAAATGAATATTTGTTAATTATAAAAACAAAATCTGATTTATATAAAAAATTAGAAACAAAAATCAAGGAATTTCACCCTTATGAAGTTCCTGAAATTGTTAGTTTAAAAATTGATAATGGCTCAAAATCTTATTTAGACTGGATAGAGAAAAATACATTATAAGTTTTGATTTGTCATTAAAATGTCGTGTCCGACATTATGCATCAAGTTTAAATAAGAATCGTAGTACGCTTGGGCTGCGCCAATATAATCTCTCAATGTCTCTTGGTGCATTGTTTCAACCTGGATAAAGTTTTGTAAGCTTGTTTGTCCCTTTTCGTATCTTTTTGAATAAGTATTCATTAGCTTTTGAGATTCAGATAATATATTTTTATAATGTTCCATATTTGCTTTTGCGTATTTAAATTCATTATAATCTTGTTTAAGAGCATATCTTAAATGGTTTTCAAAAGAATCTTTATCAATGTTTGAACGTTCTAAAACAATTTTTGCTTTTTTAATATCCGGAGAATATGAATATAAAATCGGAATATCTGCACCAATTGCAATATAGGCCCCAGGGAGAGAATCTCCTCCTGTTTGGTGTGCGGTTTGATATGCTGTACCGCCACCAATTGTCAAGTTTGGAATTCGTTGTCTTTTTGCTTGGGTTACTTCTTGTTCGCTTTTTGTAATATTTGATTCTGCAATTGCAAGAGAATAACTGTATTTCATTGCTGTATCTTCAATTGTTTGATATGGAAGAAGTGTCAGGTTTAACAAGCTTAAATCATTTATAAAAAGAGATTCTTCAATTGTGTCATACATATTTTCGGAGTTTTTTATATTAATTGTGTCGTTGAGTTTGAATTGCGCAATTAGTAAATCTGCTTTTGCTTTGTTTAAATACACAAGTTGTCTTTTATATTTCATATCTGCTTGAAGAATATCAACGTCATAATTCACATATTTTTTTGATTTTTGTTCCGCAATTGTTTTTAAGTTTTTGAAAAGTTTTTCTCTTTCTTGGAAGATAAGAACAACAGACTTCAAGTATAAAATGTTGAAATAGTTTTTCATTATTTCAATTTTTATATCATGTTCTGATGCTTTAATCTCTTTTTCAACTATATCAAGATTTGTTTGAGCAATTTTCTTCCGAATTCCTCTTTTGGCAACTTCAACAGGTACAGAAAGTCCGAATTGACTGGAGTTTCCTCTCGTTACTCTACCTATTAAAAAATTTGACTCAAATCGTGGATTTTTCAGAGCATTTGCAATTTTGATTTCTTGTTGTAATTCTTCGGCTTTTTTCCTCTTAGATTTCAAATCAAGATTATTCTCTAAGGCAAGATTTACGGCATTATCAAGTGTAATGTGGACAACCTGACTGCTTGAGGGTAAGCATATAGAAAATAATAAAAATAATGTAATAACAATTTTTTTCATAATAATATCCGGAATTTTTACAATTGTATTCTAGCACGAATAGAATAATATTATTAGTTGATGTAAAGATGTAAATTTTTAGTTATATTTCAATAGTTGGATAAGTTTAAAGTGGAAGTGAAAATGAATAAGAAGATATTATTAATTTTGGGATTATTAGCAATAACATCAAACTCTGTTTTGGCAATGCAAAAACCGGATAGCTCATTGCTTGTTAAAGGTTTTCAAAATTTAGAATCTATTCAAAAGATTGATGTGATAAATCAATTGTCTGCAATTGCAGACAATGATGATGTTGTTTTTTCTAAAATTTGGCCTAAAGAATATTTTAAAGACAAAAATGTAACTTCTTATATTTACCTTACAAAAAATGATGGAAATTCTTTGGATATAATAAAATTTAATATCCCGAAAAATACGGAAAATTGTATGACAAAAGATAATCCGGAGTTTTGTATTCCAAAAGTTATTCCGTCAATTGATACTTTTATTTTTGACGAGCGTTTGTTATATGAGCGTACTCCGAATTTTATAACAAGTCCGACTCAAAAAGAAATTTTGGAAATTTTATTAAAAGACAGCAAGTATTTTGATACGATGAAAATAAAATCTCTTCCAAGCATTTCCAAACCTCCGGTATCAAGGAAATGTGATTTTGTTGGAAATCTAATGACAAAATGTCAAACTTTTGAAAAAGATTCAGAAGATTTAATTTCGACAGAAGAAGTTTTATTCAAAACTCCTGTAACAGAGTTAGACGAAAATCCAATGGCAAAAGCTTTGAAGTATGTAAAATATGATTCCAACGGTAAAAAGGTCGAAGAGTATGTATATTCAACTTCGAAACATACATTTTTTGATGAAAACGGTAAAATAATTTCTCAAGAACAAATTAATGACTCCACTTTTGAGTATATGAATAATGACTTATTTATTAATGTTGAATTCAAAAAAGATTCAGATGGTAAAATCCTTACAGAACTTCATTATGATAGAAATCATAAACTCATGAGAAAATATTCCGCAGAGTACAATTCAAATGGTGAAATTTCTAAAATTCATGTAGAAGATGTTCCTAATTTCGCATCTTGGGATATAATCCCAATCCGTGTAATTAAAACAAAAGAACAAGCATTTTCTATCAGATATTAAGCATTCTTAACAAACTAGCAAATAATTTTACTTTTGTGACTTTTTGTTGTATAAGTAACACTTGTTAAAAGGATTTTGATATGGCTGTATCAGCAATAAATGCTCAAAACTCCACAATAGGTGGTTTTTCAACAAGTCGTAAGAATATTTCTTACGGTTATATTGATGTAAGTAAGCAAAAAGCTCAAGAAGCGAATAATAAGAAAGATAGAATTTTAGCAGGAATTGGCTCTACTTCTGCAGTTGCTCTCACTGCTGTCGGAATTATGAAAGCACAAGAGGTTAAAAATCCTTTTCATATCAAATATTCTGTTCCAGTTATGCTTTCTATGGCAGCTGCAGGTAATATCGGAGGGGTTTTATTAAGCTCTATTGGCGAAACAAAATCCGATAAAAAGAAAAAATGGAAAGAGGGAGCATTCCAGATGATGCTAACTGCTGCCCCTATGCTTTTAGTCGATGGAGCATTGTCTCTTTGTGCTAAAACAAAGAAATTCAATAACAATTTCTGTAAAATCGTTGCTTCTTGTGTCGGTGTTGCAATTGGTTCAAATTCTGCATTGTACGTATCAAACAAATTGAGAAGTGATAAAGAAGCTAAAAAGCCTAAACGGGAATTGAAATTGATTGATATGATTGCAAATCTAGATGATGCCGTTGCGATTTTGGTTTTGGCAAAAATTCCTTTTGCAGATAAAATTCATATTGAAAGGGCATTGCCATTTATTTACTCATTCTGCGGATATCGTTCTGGTAGTGCTGATGTTAAACACAAATAATCTTTCAATCTTTTAACCAATTAACACAAGTTTTAATAAATTCCTCTGGATAGTCTAAATAGATATCTTCTGCGTGTCTTGTTTTAGGAAATAATTTGTAAGCTTTCCGGCATGCGGCTTTATCATGAAGTTTTTTTGTATGCCAAGGTAAGACTGTCGGATCTTTTTCTCCCGAAATAAAAAGTGTCGGGCACTTTATATTCTGTATAATATCAACTGGTTTTCTCTTCTTTAAAAATGGATTTCCTGCTCGAATGGTTAACCATCTAAGAGGTTCAAACTTGTGGAATAGTGTTGGAATCCACGCATCGGGAGAATACATTCTATTTTCAATTTTATAAAATTCACTCGGTGCCGAAACAGTAATTATTTTTGAAATTTCATTAGACGTTTTTTCGCCTTGAAGAAGAACTAATGCTCCACCAAGAGAAAAACCTAAAAGGTGAATTTGTTCATAGTTGTTGCTTTTTGCATAATCAATAACTGTTTTGAGGTCAGATTCTTCTTTTGCACTAAATGTGTAGAAACCGGAACTTTTTCCATGCCCTCTGAAATCCATTGTTATAATATCAAAGTATTTGGATAAATCATTTGACATTTTTAGGAAAGCCTTAGAGTCTTTTGTCATAAACCACCCCGGGCAAATTATAACAACAGATTCATTTTCATTATTTATATAGTTTATTGCAATTTTTATATTATCTTCTGTTTTTAAAAAGATTTCTTTCATTTTTATAGTGAATTTGTCATATCTGTAAATGTTTTCATCAGTTCTTGTTGATTTGGTATAGTACAAGCTTTACCACCAACTAAAACTTTAATAAGTTTTTCTTCTTCTGGGGTTAATTTTTCTTTTTTCATTGCAATAGAATATAAATCGTCCGGATTTTTAAGAATTCGATTTATTTGGTCTTGATTTCTTTTATTTCTTGCAATGATTGCATCAACTAAAATATTCAACTCCTCTTTTGTAAAGTCACATTTGATGATTGGTTCAAATTTTGAGATTACTTCGTCAGATATAGGAATTTCAAAAACATCTCTGATATCTTTGCCTAAACTATCAAATTTACCCGTGAAATTGTAAGAACATTTATCAGCATTCCAACCGTTTATATCTAGTTTAAACCCGAATTTAAGGCCAAAAACGTCCCAATATTGGTTAATATGTAAAGGTTCACAAGTTCTAAAATTATTGATATACTTCTCTGAAAGCGTTTCAAATTTTTTGTCAAAAGAACTATTAGCGACTTCGTCTGTCATAATTTTTGCTTGTTTTGCAGTATTTTGATTTATTTGATTTTGCTCGGCTACTGCTTTTGTTTGAATTGCATTTGTTGTATTTTGTAGTGTCATAATAACTGCAATTGCTAAAATTAAATTTGTAATCTTTTTCATATTATTTCCTTTATATAATTAATAACCCATAAGTGAATTCATTAGGTTGCCCAAATCTCCGGAATTAAGGAGGGTGCATGCATTCTGTCCCAAAACGACATTAAGAAGTCTTTGGTCCGATGCGCTAAGGTTATTTAACCCTGGGAGAGAAATGCTATTTGGGTCTTTGAGCATTCTTCCACCATTACTTCTTGATTGTTCCTCAAGTATTGAATCTCCGACATATTGAAGTTGTTGCTTTGTAAATTCACATCGGATTTTAGGAGCAAAAGTTGAAACCGAAGCATCAGACGGATTTACACCATATAAGCTATTGAATGATGAACTTAATCCTGCAACATCGGCAGTGAAATTAAGTCTGCATTTGTTATTTACCCAACCATCTATTTTTAATCTGTAATTAATATTCATTCCTAAATAATCAGATTTCATGCTTTCTGAATATGGTTTACACATTTTGATACTATTTGCAAAGTTATTTCCGGATTTATAGCTTGATTGAGTTGTTGTTGGTCGGTTTATTTTTCTTTCTGTTACCACGGCTCCAAAAACTTGACTGCTTATAAAAATTATTCCGCTTAGTAGTGTAATTAAACATGTTGTTTTAAATTTGTTTTTCATTTTTTATCCAGCTTTCATTTCCTTTTTTATTATTATATTATCTTAATCCAATTTTTCATATAAACTAAATGAATGGTATTTTTTTAGGTTTTATTGTATAATTTCTACAAAAGGGGAGCTTGATGAATAAAAAGAATAATAATTTGTTAGCATTGGGAATAAGTATTTTAGTTCTTGGTTTAATGTTGTTATCTTATTCAATTTCATCTTATACAGAGTTGAAATCTTTAGATGAAAAGATGAATTTTGACGAATTAGATAACAATGTTCAAATGTCTACAACGGATAAATATTATCGTTATTTATCAAATTCTGACTTTTTAACCCAAAAATTAAATAAAAATAAGGATTTGTTATTCAAAAATTCTACGTGTGTTTATCTTGATTATGCAGAACATAATGCAGTTTCATTGTACGAACTTACTTATAATGGGGTTCAAACAGATGATTCAAGAAAAGATGTTGCAGCAGGAAATATTCGTTCTCTCTTAAAAATCTTAGATAGTTATAGAACTTGTAAACAGTCTTCTACCTACAAAGACGAGTTAAAACACATTTTAGATGATATTGAAAAGAGTGATTCTTTATATTCAAATACAGAGGAGCGAATGAATAATTTTATGAACGGTTATAATAATTCAATGCCTGTTCAATCTCAACAACTTCAAGAAAATGCTGCTATTGCGGGCGATTCGTACTCTTCAAACCAAACTGATACGCAAAATGTTTATACAACTCAACCAATACAATCTCAACAACGACCTGTTGTTCAATATGATCCAAACAATCCGCCACCTCAAATTAGACATTAAAAGTAGTAGTAATTATTGGGAATGTATTTGAATTGGTTCAAAAGGAACTTATGTCCGATTTCATAATCTTCTGAAGCTTTTTTCCCTGCTTCTCTTGCTTTTACTTCCAGTAAATTGTTCATGTATTCTTTATTTTGGGATAAGTCCTCAATATCATTAATTTTGGGATATTTAGCTTTTGCATCGGCATATTTTTCAGCCTCTTTTATTTTAGTTGTTGATGGAAGTTTTCCAAAAATTCTAAAACATCTTTTTTCGTATTCAGAATCCGCACCATATAATAATCTTCCGATTAAAGAGTACTGATATGCGTGCTCTGTTTCGTGTCCGGCAGATTTTGCCGGAGATACGAATTGAGGAATGTATTTAAAATAAATTGAACCATATCCGTGAGCAAATACAGCGGAGGCATTTTCCGGAACTAGTCTTTCCCCTGTTTCAACTTCTACATTGGCTCTTTCCAGTCCTTTTTGTTTTAAAAAGTATTTAGTCAAGGCTTCTTGCTTTTGTTCTTTTTCTAAAAATCTAAATGCTACAAAACTATCATCTACCGGAAATTTTACTGTTGGGGATTCAATAGTTCCTGATAGATAAGGAATTCCGTTTTTTATTTCAATATCTGCACCTAGAATTTTTAAATTTTTTTTAGGTTCAAATCCTAAGTTGAATGGATATTCAGTGAATACTGTTGTAAATTTTTTGCCAAAAGATGCCAAGTTATATTTTGTTCTTTTGATTGTAATTTTTTTTGCAAATGTATGTTTTTTTAATTTGTTTAAATCTGTGTGAATAAATTGTTCAACATCTGATGTGTCATGCCAATCAGGATACCCATCAATTGGCAAGTATTTTGCAGTACGAATTTTTTTGACATGAACTAGTTCTTCATCTTTTGTCAAATTATCAGAATATCTGTATTCTTTGCAGGTATGAGGAATTTCTGTACCTGATTGAAATTGTCTTATGATTTTATTTTCTTTATCATAAAAACTTATGATATTTCTTCGATATTCAGGGTCTTTAGTTTTTCCTATTTTTACTTGTTTAAATGTCACGGCATTTTGAGGTATAGCCCAAGAATCACGTGGAAATTTCTTAATCGGCATATTCTCAAGTTTTTCTATTAAATAATATTTTTTATTTTGAGGTAATACTGGTTTTGCTTTTCTTACCAGAGTATGACTTATAAAAGATTTGATTTGATTGATTTTCAATTTTTCACCTACTTTAGTTATAAAACAAATAAAGATAAAAATTTGCGCAAGAATATTCTGAAAATATTAATATAAAGTTTATATAAAGACCAATAAAGCTATGGTATAATAGAATCATGAGTTATTAGCAGGTAGAAAGTAAAGGAGAGAAAAATGATTCCTATTTTTGATTCAAAACGACAATATGCTCAAATCGGCGAAGAAGCTGAAAAAGCAGTATGTGAAGTAATGAGATCTGGTTGCTATATTTTAGGACCAAACGTAAAAGCTTTAGAAAAAGAATTAGCATCATATATTGGTTGCAATTTTACAGTTGCATTGAACTCTGGTACAGATGCATTGCACATTGCTCTAAGAGCTTTAGATATCGGAGCAGGTGATGAAGTTATTACAACAGCATTTACATTTGTAGCTACAGCAGAAGCTATTGGTATGGTAGGTGCAAAACCTGTATTTGTTGATATTGATCCTGATACATTCAATATTGACCCTGAAAAAATTGAAGCTGCTATAACTCCAAAAACAAAAGCGATTATTCCGGTTCATTTATATGGTCAACCATGTGATATGGAATCAATTATGGCAATTGCTAAAAAACACAATTTAAGAGTTGTTGAAGATTGTTGCCAAGCTATAGGTTCATCTTTCAAAGGACAAAAAGTTGGTACTTTTGGTGACATTGGGTGTTATAGCTTCTACCCTACTAAAAATTTAGGAACAATGGGTGATGGCGGTTTATGTACTGTTAATGATGAAAAATTAAGAGACAGATTGATTGCTTTGAGAAACCACGGTTCAATGGTTCGCTACCACAATGATGAACTTGGTGTAAACAGCAGACTTGATGAAATTCAAGCCGCTATTTTGAGAGTGAAAGCTAACCACATTGATGAATGGAACACAAAAAGAAGAGAACATGCTGCATACTATAATAAATTATTTGCAGATTGTGCTGATATCCAAACACCAAAAGAATTGGATAATACTTATTGTGTTTATCACCAATACACTGTTAAAATCCCTAACAGAGATGAAGTTCATAAGATGCTTCAAGAAAAAGGTATTGGTGCTATGTTATATTACCCAATTCCTCTTCACTTCCAAAAAGTTAATGCTTGGTTAGGAATGGGAGCCGGTTCTCTTCCTGTAACAGAAAAGAATACAGAAGTTGTTATTTCGCTTCCAATGTTCCCAGAATTAACTCGCGAAGAACAAGATACAGTAGCAAAAACATTGATTGAATGTATTGAAAAATCAAAATCAGTTGCAACTGTGTAGATTTTAAATAAATATAGAATCGGGCGGATTTGTATTCACAAATCCGCCCGACTTATTAATGATAAGATTACTTAATTTTATGAACAACTCTTTCACATTATTGTCTTCTTTATTCATACTAACCTCAGAATATGCAATAAAATGATGAAATATTAAATAAATTAAGCTTGGGTAAATAGTTTATGAGAACCTTTGTCCTGATTAGCTTTCAATCCGTTTGTGCCAATAACATCACATTTTGCAAGTTGTTCTGAAATATTGTTAGTTTGTGTGTTTTGAAACATTACTTGCAACAAATTATATAAAGGATTTGATTTTGCAAGAGTTGTGTTATTTGTCAAGCCGGTATCAGGCACAGAATATTGGGTATTAAAATCTGTCCCAGGTTTTGAATTAAGTTGTATGCCTCCGATTTGTTGCATTTAAAATCTATCTCCTTTTAGTTTCTTTTTAAGCCATTGTGTGCATTGTAAAACAACCACCTGCAGGGTTTCCCATATCGTTATATGGACGCAAATTTCCAACCCCCGGGTGTTGGTAGAATTTTTTACCTTGAATTTCCATACACATATTCGGGTCGGTCATTGTTTTTTCATAAGCATTATTAACATTTGGGTCTAACCCAACAGAGTTCCATAATGCATCTAAATTATGTTTAATCATTCCGAAGGTTGAACTAATGATGTTTCTGGTTTCTTCATTTGATGATTTAATTCCAAAATCAGAAGTTACATAGTTTCCTTCTTGGGCTGCTGCTGTTCGGTTGATTGCCATTATTTCTCTGTTGTCTGCCATGATAAAATCCTTATTATCTCTTCTCTTATATATATAAATGATATAAATAATAAATAATTGCTTTTTAATGAAATTTATTCTTAACAAAACTTAAAATGTTTTCAATATAATGAAATTTTTGCAAGTATTGTCAAAATTTATCTTCCCAAAACAAATGTTAAGTTTTGTAAAGTGTAAAATGTACACTATATCAAGGTTTCAAGAGATTAGAAAATTTTATTAAAACATCTTATTGACTTTAATTTTTTCTTATGGCATAATAATTACATAAGATTTAAGTGTAGTCGAAACACTAAATATAAATAGTTCATTAACCCCAAAAACATATAAACTCCTAAATAATAAACACTAAAAGAGACCATTAGGATGCAGAAAACGACCCACTCACTTGTTGAGTGGTTTTTTTTATGGCTAAAAATATTCTAAAAAAAATAACACTGAGGTTTAAAGTCAGTGTTATTTTTGAATGTTATACTAATGACAGTTTTTTATCTTTTACTTTTATATTTCTAAGTTTTTCAACTCTTCGCATTATCAGGTTTGCATTATCATCATTGGGTCTCGCTGCTAAGAATTTTCTATAATACCTTTTAGCATCTGTATGTTTTCCCAGTTTGTCTAAGCAAATTCCGATATTTGAGTATGCCTGTGCATAATTAGGGTTTATTTTTAAAATTTCATTGTACAGACCCAATGCTTGACGGTAAAGTTCCATTTTCATGAAAAGTGCAGATTTTCTGATGTATGCATTGATGTAATTAGGACTGTTTTCAATTAATTTTTGATAAATCATAAGAGCCATATCAGGTTCTTCGCATTGTTCATGTGCAAGTCCTAAATTATAAATTGCTTCCGGATTATCTGGTTCAATTTGAATCGCATGGATAAAACATTTTATTGCGCAGCATGGAGTTTCATCTTTAAGATGACACAAACCTAGTTCAAAGAATGTTTCAAATCTGTTTGAGTCAAGTAATGCAGCTTTTTCTAATGATTGAATTGCTTTTTTGATTTTGCCGAGGTTTTTGTAACAAATTCCTAATCCTAAATAAGTATCAGGGTTGTTTCTATCCATTAAGACAGAATTCAAGTAAGCTGAAATCGCCTCCTTAAAAGATTTTTTAGTTCTTAGCAAATCGGCTTTGTTTTGAAATTCTTTTTGTTGTTTTCTCCTAATAATAGGGGCACTCATATATTGAGATTTGTTACTATCTGTACTCAACTCTTTCTTCCTCTTATACTCTTATATCTTAGATTTTTTTTTGAATTTGATGAACAATCATTAGATTTAAACATTAATCAATCATTGGATTTATAATTAATCTTGTGCTATAACTTTGTTATGAGAAAGCTTTTAATTTTTTTAGGGATAATGTCCGTAATTGCTACTCCTGTTGTGGCTTTTGAGGATAGTGGAGAAGTTCATTTGGAAGAGGTGCAGCAGGCAAAATATGAACTTCCTAAAGTTGAATATAAAGAAAAAGATTCTTTATTGATTAGTGATAAAGAAATTATGGATGAGATTGTCAAATTGCAAAGAGAAAAAGACTTGGAAGATATTGATAATCTTTGGAAAGGTACTGTAGAAAATAATCAAGTTATTGGCTTTGCGTTGAAAAAACTTGCGACCCCGGAAAGCCAAAGACGTATTCACTCCTCTTTGATGGCTAAAACTCTTTCTGCAATTGTGTCCGGGGCATCTTTAGCTCCTGCCTTGGTTGGAGCAGATTATATGGTTCAGTCCGGTTCTTATGCCGCAGGAAGAATTGCTCAAAATTTATTGAATAGAAAAAACGTTCCCCAAGAAATTCCTTTAACAGATACCGAATTGATTGAGTTAGCGGGACTTGTTGAAAATTTGCAGGATAAAATTATCAATGCTTATTATAATTATAAAGGAAGTTTATCTCAGTTGAAGGAAGTTCGTTCAAGAGAACTTTTGTATAGTAAAAATTACGCAAAAGCACTAGATGAGGAAGATTTTTTGGAAATTGCAATATCATCTTCTTTGTATGATGATATGCAAATCGAAGAGATGAAATATTTGCAGTCTGCTAAAAAATATCACTTGGAATTGCAGCGTCTAGCGGGGAAAAAAGTTGTTGACGGGTTGAATTTGTATCAGTATGATTACAATTCTGCTTTGGTCGGAGGTAATAATGTTAAATAAACAAATTTTGTTATTGTCTTTTATTTTATGCTTGAGTGGAATTAGTGTGAATGCTGAATCTTTATCTGATGTTCAATATCCGAAAGCTCCGGCTTATCGTGTTGGAATCTCTTCAACTCCGGAAAATCAATACGTTCAGGCAAAACAAGTAAAACCCAAACTTGAAAAAACTTATGCAAAGATTGATGACTCAATTGATTCTGGTGTTGCAGATTTGACTTATGCTGATTTGAGCATAAAAAGATTGTCAAAAGAGGTTGCACAAGATTTAGAGATGGACGAACAAGATATGATTTCTGACCTATCTTTGTTGTGGCAAGGAGCGGCAATGCAAAGTGATACAATAAATTTTGCTTTATATAAACTTGCAAATCCTGATGCAGATAAACCTGATCCAAAATCAATTAAAAATGTTTTGAAAACTATTGCGAGTATGTCCACTTTAGTCGGGGCAAGTATGGGAAGTCCGATTTTTGCCGGTTCTTCTTTGATTGGTGGAAATATTCTCAGCATTATGTCGCAAGATACAAAGGCTCTTAATTATAAATATACAAAAGTTACTGATGCTGATATGATTATTCTTATTCGTAAAATTGAAGACTTGCAACAAAATGCGGTTAATCTTTATTATGATTATATGAGTGCAAAAAAGCAATTAGAGATGACGACAAAACTTGTTGAGGATAGACAAAAGAAGTTTGAATTAGCTCAACAAAATAATGCACCAAGAGAACTTGTTGTTATAACAGATGCTTATTACAGAACCGCTATAGATAAACAACGTACTGCAAAATCAGAATTCTTTTCTAAACGTGCAGCTTTAGAACAATTTGTAGGAAATGAAACATTTGTTCAGTTTGAAAGTGATTTAGATGCAAGAGAACGAGGTGAAAAACCTGTTTCAAATGTAGATAATAATCCTCCATCTCCAAAAGAAGAGAATACTCCGACTTATGCAGATACAATTCAAAATGTTGAAAATTATACAAATAGTTTGAATTCAAATCCGTCAACATCAAAAGAGGAAACTACAAAACCTCAAACTATAACTTCCCCATCGGTTTATATAACAGATGATAATGATCCGAATTTGGATAAAGTTCCAGAGCTTAAACCGTTAGATATTGCGCCTGTTGTAGAAGAAAAACCTACAGCAGAGGAAATTTCAGAAACACTAAAAGAAAATAAGACTAAAAAAAACTCGTTAAAATCAAAATTTTCTAAAACAAAAGAAAAAAAAGAAGAAAAAAATATTTCTCCGGTTAAAGAGAAATCGAAAAAAAAATCTGCCAAAATTAAACCTGAAAATGAATTGGCACTTGAAGAAAAATCCGAACCAAAGCAGGTAAAACAAAAGCCGCCAAAGAAAGATAAATATTCAACAAAGGGTTTTATCTTTATCCATAATAACCAAACAACGACAAATACTACTCAACCCTCTGGTAATGATGAAATAGAACCTGTTGTTCCGCAGCAAAATACTAAAAAAACTCAAACAGACTCTTCAATAAAAGAATTACCTCCTTTAGATGAAATTAAAGTTCCTGATTTGAGTGGTCACGGTTATTCAATTTATTCTGACGGAGATTACTAATTTTGAAGATGAAGTATATTAATTACCAAGTTTTGACAGGACAAGAAAATATGCGTATTGACAGTGATTTGCTTGATTCTGCAATAGAAAACAAATTGGATTACCCGATATTTAGATTATATGCTTGGAAACCGGCCTGTGTATCATTGGGGCGAAATCAGAAAGATGATTTTTTAGATAGAAGTTTTTTAAAAGAAAATAATATTGATGTTGTTCGTCGTTTGACTGGAGGACGAGCATTGTTGCACGCTGATGAAATTACGTATAGTTTTATTTGCCCGACATTATATTTGAAAAATGGGGAGCATGTAGTGTCTTCGTATAAAGAAATTTCTCGGATTTTGATTGGCAAATTCAAGACAATTGGAATTGATTTGGATTTTGGGTCGAATAAACCAATTAAAACAGGCTTTGACTATTGTATGCTGATATCTACCGGTGCTGATTTGTGTTATCACGGGAAAAAACTTATCGGTTCTGCTCAGTGTCGAAAACAAGGATATATTTTGCAGCACGGTTCAATTTTATATGATTACGATAAAGCTCTTCTTGAAAAAATCTTTAAAGAACCTGTTTCAACTGATGAAATTACTTCAATAAAAGAAATTAATCCGAAGTTGACAAAAGAAAAAATAATTGACATACTAAGTGTGTAAATTATGGGGTTTAATATGATGGAAAAGAAATTTGCATTTACTTTAGCTCAAAATTTATTAGTTATGGGAATTGTCTTTTTATTTTTGATTTTTGTTGTATTTATTCCTTTTTATAATAATTTTCAACTAAAAAAATCTGTTGTTACTTATAGAACAGTTTATTCAAAGTTATTAGAAGCTAACAGAATGTATGCAATTATTGATTCTCAGGAGCAAGATGTTTATGATACGAGCCTGCCAATAAATACCTTTGCGGAAACTTATTTTACTCCGTATTTGTCTATAGCAAATTATTGCAAAGGCGATCAGTCTGGTTGTTGGAATTCTCCGTTGTATAAAGATTTGAAAAACACAAAATATTTCAACAAATCGTTATATACAATTGTTCTTGATGATAATACTATTTTAGGCTTTCATAAAGAACCAAAGAAAAATTTAGTATCTGTGATTGTTGATACTAATGGGCTTGAAGGACGAAATACGTTAGGTCAAGACGTTTTTGTCTTTTCTTTTTATAATAATAAAATTCGTCCCAAATTGTGTAAAGCTTCTGTTTACGAAAATGCGAAAATTAAAGACGGAATTCATTTTGGTGGCTATGATGATTGCGGAATTCCTTATGATACCTATGATTATAAGGATTTAATCCGTAAAGATATTCCAGATGGTTGTAGTAAGAAATCTGAAGAAAGTAAGTATGGTTTTGGGGTTGGGGCTGCATGTGGAGCATTGCTTTACAAAAATTTATGGGTGATAGACAATAATTACCCTTGGTAGTATAATCGTTTTAGCAGTAACAAAAAGGGATATAAATGACAAATTCAAATATTAAAGCGATGATTATGGCTGCAGGCATGGGTTCTCGATTAGAACCAATTACTTTGATTATGCCAAAACCGTTAATTCCTGTTATGAATAGGCCGTTGATGGATATTCTTTTAGGGCAGCTACATTCTATTGGAATTAAGGACGTTATTTCTAATACTTATTATCTTTCAAATCAAATTATTGATAGGTATAAGAAAAATAATTTAGGCATCAATTTTAATTATATCAAAGAAACTGAGCTTTCAGGTACTGCTGGTGGAATGAAGAAATGTCAATATTTCTTTGATGAGGGCGAAGATTTTGTTGTTATGTCTGGAGATGTTTTAACAAATGCAGATATAAAACAAGCAATTAAACATCATAAAGAATCAGGGGCAATCGCGACTATCGGTGTTAAACAAGTTCCGCATGAACAAGTTTCACATTTCGGTGTTGTAGTAACTGATAAAGATGGTTATATTAAAGAATTTCAAGAAAAACCATCAGTTGAAGAAGCTAAAAGCAACTTAATTAATACCGGAATTTATGTTTTTAACTACAGAATTTTTGATTATATTCCAGAAAATACATTCTATGATTTTGCGAAAAATGTATTTCCGAAATTGTTAGCAGAAAGACAAATTAATACTTTTGAAGTCAATGAATATTGGAATGATATTGGAACAATTGCACAGTATAAACAATCTATTCAAGATGTATTTAATGGTGTTTTCAAAATAGAACATTCAAAAATTTGTGATACAAATCTAGGTTCATATATTTGCGGTAATTCTAAAATCTCGCCAACAGTGAGATTTATGGGTAATTCCACTGTTGGAAATAATTGTAAAATCGGTGAATATGTGATGTTGAATAATTGCATTGTTCTTGACAATGCAGAAATCAAGACAGGTACAGAATTGTCAAATTGTATTGTTGTTCCGTCAACAAAAGAACTTCAAAACAGACGAATCAAATCAAATACAACAGAATTGATTACTGTATAGAGGGCTTGATTTTTCTGCATTTTGATGATAAATTTATACAAGAAGTTTGTAAAAACTTCTGTAGATGGGACTATGGCGCAGCGGTAGCGCAGGGGACTCATAATCCCTTGGTCGTGGGTTCGAATCCCTCTGGTCCCAAATAAAAGAAGACATCTCTAAAGATGTCTTTTTTTATTGCTTTTTGTGTTTTATAAATTCAAATAATCTCAAAAATAATTGTAACGGAATATTAAGTTAAGTTTGAAATCTCTGAAACCTAGCTATAATGCCCTATATGATATGATACGATGTGGTGGGGTGGAGCAATTCTCATATTAGTAAGAACTTTATAAATATATAACACTTGCAATTGTTTGATTTTACAAAAGGATATTATGAGAATGAAAGGAGTTTTACTTATGGTAAAACACGTAGGAGATTCAACTACAGTTATGCATACGGGATATATTGTTCCTGCCAAAACGAAAAAGCCGAATAAAGATTTAAAGTTGACACCAGACATGCAAAAATTACTTGATAAGTTCAAAAAAATTAAAACGACAACTGCAAAGCCAAAAGATTCAAATCCACAGGTTTCTGAGCATGATGGATATGTAAGAATGCCGGACGGTTCATTACAAAAGGCTCGGATTAACTTTGTACCAGCAACAACAGAGGCTGAAAAAAGAGATTTGTGGAATAAATTTATGAATAAAAAGTAATTAATAGAGTTGCGCGCGGTGTCGTAAATACACCGCGCGCCTATTTTTATGTTTAAATATATATATTAGTAATGGAGAGGGCATTCTCAGGTGAAGTGTGATAATAACAAAATAGAAATCAATATTACCACGAAAGAAAATGCTGATAATGCCAAAATCTCTAAAATTATTAATAATTTTCTTCCAGAAAAATATTTTCAAAAATCTATTATTTTTAATAACTAAAACACTTTTTATGGAGCAAAAATGAATTTTAATATTCGAAAAATGTTAGAAACTGATAGGATAGAAGTTCTTTCTATGATGAATGACTTCTATAATTCTCCTGCTGTTTCTACGAATGGTAGTTTAAGCATCTTTAACACGGATATTGATTGTAGTGTTGGCGATTCCCCGTTTTTAGAGGGGTATATTTTTGAAACTAACTCTATGGTGTTAGGTTATTCAATGATTGCCAAAAGTTTTTCAACAGAATTTGGAAAATCTTGTATTTGGTTAGAGGATTTATATTTGAAACCAGAATATAGGGGTCATGGTATAATTCCTAAATTTTTCTGTTATATTGAGGCACTTTATCCTAATTCAATTTTAAAATTAGAAGTTGAAAAAGAAAACAAACATGCTGTCCATGTTTACACAAAACATGGTTTTAAGACTTTAGAATATTATGAGATGAAAAAAGATATATAAAATATTTTATAAGATTTTTTACGAGCTGTGAACGTTAATTTATAATCCTTTTTACCAATTTAGTTTCTTTTGAAATCTTTTATAATGATTTTGAAAGAAAGGAGTTGTTATGAATAACGAAGATAAAGAAAATATGAAAGAAAAATTGCACGAAACAACAGACAAAGCAAAGGAAAAATTCCATGAAGTCAAAGAAGATATAAAAGAAAAGGCTCATGAGATTAAAGAAGATATGGACAATGCTTTAGAAAAAGCTAAAGATACGGCATTAGAACTTAAAAAAGATTTTAAGGATAAAATGCACCATACAAAGGAATGCATTGCAGAAGACAAAGACGAAAAAGAAGATGAATACAAAGATGAAGATGCATAATTAAAACGTAAAAAGGACAAGTTAGATATAACTTGTCCTTTAAAAATAATTAGTGTAAAAATCTTAAATAAAGGTAACCTGTACTTAGGATTAATGAAATTGCAACAACTGCAACACCATACTTCAAAAATCTCATAAATGAAATTGGGTGTCCAGATTTGGCTGCGTTTTCAGAAACAATGACATTTGCGGCTGCACCTATTATTGTCATGTTTCCTCCAAGACATGCCCCAAGAGATAATGCCCACCATAATGGGTATGTGTAATCTGTTCCCATTGCTTTTTCAATTTCGACAAGCATTGGAGCCATTGTTGCAGTATATGGAATGTTATCAATGATTCCGGAAATAACACCCGATGCCCATAGTATAATCATTGATGTAGCAGCCTGAGAGCCTTGTGTTACTTTGAGAATCCATTCTGCCATTAATCTAATACCGCCAGAGGCTTCCAAACCTCCAATGATAATAAATAATCCGATAAAGAAGAAAATTGTATTCCACTCAACATCTTTTAAAATGTCATTTGGTTTTTCAAAAATCAATAAAAATGCTGCACCTAGCATTGCAACAACACAGGTTTCAATGTGAATAACATCATGTAACATAAAACCTAAAATTACCAGTGCAAGAACTATTGTAGAACGAAGCATTAAATTCTTGTTTGTAATTGTGTGTGTGTTATCAATTTCTGCAACTTCTTTCATTTTATCATCAGAGGCATGTAATTTTTTTCTAAAAATTAATGTTAAAACTCCAATTACTGCGCACATTATAATAATGATTATTGGAGTTAACTCTTTAACAAAGTCCATAAAAGTTAAACCTCCTGCGCTTCCAATAATAATATTTGGCGGGTCTCCAATTAATGTTGCTGTACCTCCTATATTTGATGAAAAAATTTCTGTCAATAAGAATGGAATTGGGTCGATATTTAATTTTTTAGCAATGGCAAATGTTATTGGCATGATTAAAATAACGGTTGTAACGTTATCAAGGAAAGCACTTGTAATTGCGGTAAACAGACCTAAAGCACAAAGTACTTTTATCGGGTGTCCTTTGGTAAATTTCAATAACTCATTAGCAACCCAATTGAATATTCCACTTCTTGTAGTTATTGATACGATTATCATCATTGAAACAAGTAAGAATATTACATTAAAATCGATATAATTGATAAAATAATTTGGATTGATAATTCCATTGACTGCTTTTGTTTGGCTTACTAATCCTAAAACAATAGTCAAAGCTCCGCCAATTAGAGCAATTGTCATTTTAGGAATTTTTTCTAAAGCGATAAATATATAAGCAAGGATTAGCAAACTTGCCGATATAATTACACTGTGGCTTGATATAAAACTACTAAGCACCTTTACTCCTTTCTGCAACGGCACATGCTATAGCTAGTGCAATTGCTACATCATCTGATGTTGTTTTCTTTTTAGTTGTCGAAATGTTTTCTTCAATTTCTTCAGGAAAATATTTGTTGATAAATACCATGATTTTAGAAGATAATTGCATAAAACATATCATTACTGTAATAAATAAATATACAACTCCCATGCCAATAAGCATTATAAGAGCGCCTTCTTTAAGTAGCTCAAAACTCATAACAAATTCTCCTATTATTTTTTTGTTAAATATTTAGATAAAAATAGGGTTGTTATGGCGCTCTTGTGAGTATTTCATTTTTTAGGCATAGAGATATTTTTTTTGAAATTTGCCATTTTGTTTGGGCAAACTTCGTGACTAGAAAATATTGTAATAACTTATTCTGAACAGTTGATTTGAATGTTGAAAAACTATTATTTGTGTCTTTTTTTATAATTGAAAGTGATGAAATTTCATTCCTTTGAAAGTTTGTGGTTGTAATAGTTGTTTCGTGTTTGATGCTTGATGAATGGGGGGAGGTCGTTTTTTGCAAAACGGATTGAGTGGTTGATATTTTAGAGGCATGTTCTAAAATTTTGTCGGAATTAAATATCCCTAATGAAGCCACTAAACACAAAAATATAAGAAATATTTTAATAAATTTTTTCACGGAAATATTTTACCATAAGGATATTATTTTGTTCAAATATGTTTTTTATATTAAAATAATGTTGTGTTCTGAACTTGCGTTTAATGAGAACGAGAAAAGTTTAAAACGTAGAGCAGGCACAATGTCGAAGTGGCACTCTGCCGACGACAAGCTGACTAGATGTCAGGTTGGAGGAGAGGGTAAAAGCGTAAAGCGTTACGTCCGCCACTGAAGACTCAATGTCGAAGTGGCGGAATTGGTAGACGCGTACGATTCAGGTTCGTATGGTGGCAACACCTTGAGGGTTCAAGTCCCTTCTTCGATATTTTTTATATAGGATTTTTGTTATGGCAATTATTGATTTATTTAAAATAGTAGATTTAAAAGAAAAAATAAATGAAAGGTTTGGAATAAAAATGCATGTCCATGATGGTTGTATGATGCAATCATTTTCATTTGACGAAAAGGCAAGTGATGAGTTAGTTTCTTTTATCAACATGTATTTTGAAAATAGCAGATATAAAGTTATTTTTTCTTCTGATGGTTTATATTTTCATTTGGAAGATAAAAAATAGCAAAATTTGAACTTTTTCCTTTTATAATCGTTATAAACATGTGAAGTAAAAAAGGAGAAAAGTCATGAAAAAGGGTTTGTGGATTTTGGCATTGACTTTAGTATTTGCAGGTAGTACGTGTTTTGCAGCTCCACCACCTCCGGCTGGCGGAATGAGGGGAATACCTCCGATGCATGGCGGAGTATCAATGGGAAGACCACCAATGGGTCCTCCACATGGTGGCATGGGCCGTCCTCCGATGCACATGGCTGGTAGACCTTTACCTCCGCCACCTATGATTAGACCGTTGCCTATATATCGACCTTATTACACTTCTTTCTATCCGAGAGTTTATTACACATCATATTCTTATACTCCTTATGTATATGATAGTGTCGAACCTGTTTCAACTGTTGTTGTTCGTGATGACTATGCAGGTATAAATACGGCAGCTAATGTGATAAATACTGCGGCAAATGTTGCGGCAACGATTAGATATTTGACTTGGTAATTGTTATTATATTTATTAAAAAGTTTTAATCTCCTCCATTTGGGGGAGATTTTTGAGTCTTTACTAAAGAAATAAAAATGGTTACCGATACTAATAATATAGATATGGAAAACGAAAGTTTTTCATACCTCCTCCCCAAGTCTGGTAGCCGTTCTTTTTGAAACGGCTTTTTTTTGCGAAAAAAATCTGATTTTATATAAAGAAAAAGGCAAGAACAGTTAATTCTTGCCTAATATCTTTTTCATATTTCCTTTTTTAATTTGTTAAACTTGCATTTCTTTCTCAAAGCCAAATAAAGAACTGATTGATTCATCATCATGAATTCTTGAAATAGCTTGAGCAAGTAATGGTGCTACTGAGATTTGTTTGATGTTAGATGGCATCTTGCTCATATCAAGAGGAATTGTATTTGTTACGATACATTCTTTAATTGGAGCAGAAGCTAATCTCTCTACTGCAGGACCAGAAAATACAGGGTGTGTCGCACCAACATAAACATCTTTAGCACCTTTTGACTTTAAGAGTTTTGAAGCTTCGCAAATCGTACCTGCGGTATCAATAATATCATCAAACATTAAACATACCTTGTCTTTAACATCACCGATAACATTTGTTGCGATTGCTTCATTATGTTTATCACGTCTTTTGTCAATGATTGCGATAGGAATATCTAACTTTTTAGCAAAATGTCTGGTTCTGTTAGCTCCGCCCATGTCAGGTGAAACTGCAACCATATTTTCTGTCGGAATTCCTAAATCTTTAATGTATTTAACTAAAACATTTGTTGCAAAAATGTGGTCGACTAAGATATTGAAGAAACCTTGGATTTGACCTGTATGTAAATCCATTGCAAGAACTCTGTTTGCGCCGGCTGTTGTTAATAAGTCTGCAACTAACTTTGCCGTAATAGCTTCTCGTCCGGAAGTTTTTCTGTCTTGTCTTGCGTATCCGTAATATGGAATTACTGCTGTAATTGTTTTTGCACTAGCTCTTTTAAATGCATCAATAATGATTAATAATTCCATTAAGTTTTCATTTACAGGGTCGCAAACTGGTTGAATTATGAAAACATCATCTCCTCTAACGCTTTCTTTAACTTGCACATAAATTTCTCCGTCAGAGAAATTTTTCACAACCATTGGTCCTACAGATGTTCCAAGTTGATCTGCAATTTCTTGCGCTAATTTTGGGTTAGATCTACCTGCAAATAACTTGATATCATGAGTTGGGTTAATAGCTTTTTCCAATTGAGGATAAGTTTTTTCTTCGATTGCAACCATTTTTTAATAAAATCCTTTCTTTGACCACCACGATAATTATTATAAAACCGTTGTAGTACTACGACAATATAATTTTAAGTTTTGTAATATATAAAATCTGTAAATTTAAAATTTGTTACTTATTTAATGAATATTTTACAAAGTCTTCAAAATCTTTTAAAAATTCTGCAGGTGTTTGATTAAAATTATTCGCAATTTTCTCTAGGATATTCAATTTAATACCTTGTTTTAAATTCTCTACTCTACAAAGTATTGCACAGTCGATATCAGAATCTTGTGCGAATTTATTTAAGGATATCCCAAGTTCTTCACGTCTAAATTTTATATATTTCCCGATTTCGTTGTATTGCATTTATTGAGATTATGCAATACAATAAAAATAATATCATTGAGATTTCTCAATAGATAAAGTAAGAATTTGTATGAAAGGTTTAAACATTGGGTAAAGATATTTACCTTTTAACCTACACTCCAGACTATGGAATACTTCCTGCAGGTTTTCATAAAACCAAAGAAGAAGTAAATAATAATTGTAGTAAAAATGACTCAAGTTCATTAGCAGGCTACTTTTGCTTATTAAGAGTAAAAAATAATGGTTGGTCAATACCAGATGATGTTTGGAACTTAAAAATATAATTATTTAAAGAAGCGGGTCGGAAGTTATTACTTCCGACCCGCTTTCTTGTTTGAAATATTTTCGACTTATTTCTTGTTAGGAATTCTCATTCCGTAGAAAGATCTCCAAACGAAGAATAAAGCGATAATCAAGAATACAATACCTGCAATAGGTGCAACTTGTCTGAAAGCTTCACTGATTGCAATTTCCATTGCCAATAAACCAAACAATGTTGTGAATTTAATAATTGGGTTCATTGCAACAGAAGATGTATCTTTGAATGGGTCACCAACTGTATCACCAACAACAGTTGCATCGTGAAGAGGAGTTCCTTTTTCTTTTAGGTCAACTTCAACGATTTTCTTTGCGTTATCCCAACAACCGCCTGCATTCGCCATAAATACAGCTTGGAACAAACCAAATACTGCAATTGCGATTAAGTAACTTACAAAGAATGATACAGGTCTGTTTGCTAACATCGGGTCTTTAGCAATTACTGGTGCTGACAAGCAAGCAAGAGCTAAAGCGAATGCAAACAATGAAATAAAGATATTAATCATACCTTTTTGTGCATATTGAGTACAAATCTTAACAACTTCTTTTGAATTTGAAAGATTTGCTGATTTAGATGAAGCATCATCTAATTTGATATTGTCTTTGATGTATTCAGTAGCTCTGTAAGCTCCTGTTGTAACTGCTTGCATAGAAGCACCACTGAACCAGTAAATAACAGCACCACCGGCTAACAAGCCTAACAATGTGTAAGGATTTAACAAGTTAAGAATATCTTCCGGTTTGATGCTCAAAGTATTTTGGATAACCAAAATCAATGAGAAAATCATTGTAGTAGCACCAACAACAGCTGTACCGATAAGAACCGGTTTAGAAGTTGCTTTGAATGTGTTACCTGCACCGTCATTTTCTTCTAAGTATTGTTTTGCATTTTCAAAATCTGCATCAAAACCATATTGGTTTTTGATATCCTCTTTTACGTTTGGAATATCTTCAATCAAAGATAATTCGTAAACAGATTGAGCATTATCTGTTACAGGACCGTAAGAGTCAACGGCAATTGTAACAGGGCCCATTCCTAGGAATCCGAATGCAACCAAGCCAAATGCAAACACTGATGAATAAATCATCACATCGGCAGGAATGTGAATACTTGCAAAGTATGCAAGACCCATTAATAACACGATTACTGCGCCAATCCAGAAACCGGAGAAGTTACCGGAAACAATACCTGAAAGGATTGTTAAAGAAGCTCCGCCCTCACGAGAAGCTGTAACAACTTCTTCTGTGTGAAGTGCTTTTGGAGAAGTGAAGATTTTTGTAAATTCAGGAATCAATGCTGCACCTAAAGTACCGCAAGAAATGATTGCTGATAAGATTAACCATAAATTGCCGCCCATAGGAGCTAATAACCAGTGGCTTACACCAAAAGTCATAGCGATTGATAAAATTGAAGTTAACCAAACAAGGTTTGTTAATGGTTTTTCAAAATCAAATTTAGCAGTTGCTTTTGCATAGAATTTATCAATTACATTGTTAATCCAGTAAGCAACAACCGAAGTCACAATCATTAAATATCTCATAACGAAAATCCAAGTTAATAATTGAACTTGATATTCAGGTTTTACACCTAACAAGATGAATGAAACAAGAGCAACACCAGTTACACCATAAGTTTCAAAACCATCAGCTGTAGGTCCGATAGAATCGCCTGCGTTATCACCTGTACAGTCAGCAATTACACCAGGGTTTCTAGGGTCGTCTTCTTTGATTCCGAATTGAATTTTCATCAAGTCAGAACCGATATCTGCGATTTTTGTGAAGATACCGCCAGCAACTCGAAGAGCAGAAGCACCTAATGATTCACCGATTGCAAAACCGATGAAGCAAGCACCTGCCAAATGTCCTGGAACGAATAATAAAATTGTTAACATCAAAATCAATTCAACAGATACAAGACAAACACCGATTGACATACCTGCTTTTAAAGGAATATTTAAAATATTTAAAGGATTTCCTTTTAATGATGCGAATGCAGTTCTAGCGTTAGCTAAAGTGTTCATTCTGATACCGAACCAAGCAACAGCATAAGAACCTAAAATACCGATAACTGACCAAGCTAAGATAATTGCAACGTCAGTGATTGGCATTTTTTGAAGATATCCGAAGTAAAATGCGATACATAAACCGATTAATACTTCTAAGCAGAATAAAAATTTACCTTGTTGAACAAGATAAGTTTTACAAGTTTCAAAAATAGTGTTTCCAACATCAGCCATAGCTGAGTGAACTTCTAGTTTTTTGACTCTCATAAATTCAATGAAACCGAAAATCAATCCAACAAAGGATACTGCCATACCAATTACTAACAAATTGAAGTAGAAAGGATTAGCAGCTTTGATACTCGGGACCACTAAATCAGCTTCACTTGCTAATGCAGGTGAAATCCCAAGGAGCATAACGACAAACAATGCCATTAATACCATTGGTGAAGTAAACTTTTTAATCATATTTCTCTCCTTTTTCCAAAGTTTGTTCACTTTCCTATTATATATGATAAATATAATTTTAACAATTTTTTTTACATTTTTTATTTACTTATTTTGTTCAATTTGATATCATAATTTTATGATGTCTTTTTTGAGAAAAATATGGGTTGTTTTATTTGCATTTATGATATTTGGAATGCTTACATGGGTTCCAGTAGATAAGTATCAAAAATCTTATATGAACAAATTGCATCAAGAAAAAGCAAACCCCCAAAAACGTGTTGATGATGCTTATAAATATGTTGAAAAAGTTGAAGAGGGTGCAATTGATACAGCTCCTCAAAAAACTGTTCGAGTTAGGCCTAAAAAACATATTAGACAGGGGAGAAAGCCTTTCTTTGTAAGAGATAGAAAAAATCCTAATATTTTATATCCTTATAAAGATTAATAAATATATGCACTCTCATTTAGTCTGATTTCAAAGCTACTTCCTGTAGGAATGGATACGTTTCCGCCTTTTGCAAAAATACTTGTGATTGGGGAAATTGCTGTACTTACTGTATATCCTGCTACACCTACAATTGTTGGAATTGGCGAAATAATGATTCCTACTGGGTTATTGGCAAGTTTTGTGGAAGTTTTCCTCGCTTTTTGGTAGAAAGCTTCTCCTTTATCGACTTGTTTGCCTGCATTTGCCCAATATTGTCTTTGACCTTTTATATTATTTAGATAAATGTTTTTTGCATTTGCTTTTGTGATTTTTGCATTTACCGGATAAGTTTTTCCGTTAAATGTCATACTTGTAATTTTTATAACAACCAGTCCTCCATTCCCTGTTGCTTGAGGCTTATGAACGTCTGTTATTGTTCCTTTGAAAATTGTACCTGTTGGAATTGTAATATTTTTCTTATAAACCGGAGCTGTAGTTGTGAAAGAAACGGAAGAACCGACACTTAACCAGTTATTAATTTTTTGATTTGATTTTGTTTCAAAGGTTGTCCAGCGAAAAATTTTAATTGCAGCTTTTTTATCGGCAGGTGTAATTTGAGGTCTTACTTCTGTAGTGTATGTTGGAGTTACCTTTGGAATTGAAGTTATTTGTTGTGTAGTTGTAGTTGTAGTATTTATTGGTGTTGTTTTGTTTTGTGAGTTGTCGATTTTTGGTAGCGGTGGTAATACTGTATTTTCAAGTTTTGAGGAGTCATATTTTTCCCTGATTTCTTCATCTACGGACATATCAAGTTCTAGCGCTAAGGCAGTATTTACCACTAGTTGCATTGTTATAATTGATAATAAAATTTTAAAAAATGTCTTTTTCATATTATTTTGTACTATATTTTCCTGAAATAAAAATCATTCCGAGGTAAAAGATTATAATAGCAATTGGAAAGAAGAACAGGCAAATAAATGAAATTGCAAAAAGTACAATAGTAAGCCAAATTGCAAGGTTAAAGTTGCCTGCAATATCCCAAATTCTTTTGGTATAATTTATAAAATGTAAGTAAAGAATTGGAATTCCAAACACAATCGAAAATATTACGACAAGTGTTAGAAGTGCATTCGGACTTTTTAGTAAAAAGTAAAAAATATAATATATAGCAATTGCAATAACTTGGAGTGCAAAAATGATGATTGAATTTGTGAAAAATTTAAGTCTTCCTATTGGCATATCAAGTTTTCTCATACTTGTGTTTTTATCATCAATACTAATATTTTTTTTCTCTTCGCCCATAAATACTCCTAATTTTGTAATTTGATTTTAGCATTATTTGAATTTTATCGCAAGTTTGTGGTTTTATTTACTTCTTAAATTCTTCGATTAGTTTATTAATTATTTCTATTTGAGAAGATATTAGTGTTTAATTTCTGTAAAAAAGACTTCTCTTTTGAGAAGTCTTTTTTATCGTTTAGTAATTTAATAAATTTATTAAACTTTAAGCATTTCGTTAATTGCCTTAGCAGCTTTTTTACCTGCACCCATTGCGTTGATTGCATTTGAAGCTCCAACCGGTGCAACGTCACCACCTGCAAATACACAAGGAATATTTGTTGAACGTTTTTCCGGGTCAACAGATATATAGCCTTTAGCATCTGTGATGATTTCCATTCCCTCAGCTTCTGCTGATTTTTGGATAATTGGGTTTGGACCAGTACCAAGTGCGACAATTACGGTATCAACATCTTCTGTTACAAATTTACCTGTTCCAACCGGTCTTCTTCTTCCGGATGTATCTGGTTCGCCAAGTTCCATAATTTCAAATTTCATTCCGTCTACATATCCGTCTTTATCAAAAATTTCAATCGGTGCATGTAAGAACTTGAATTGAACACCTTCTTCTTTTGCGTGTCTGATTTCTTCAAGTCTTGCAGGTAATTCTTTTTCTGTTCTTCTGTATAGAATTGAAACTTCTTCAAAACCTACACGAACGGCTGTTCTTGCTGCATCCATTGCAACGTTTCCGCCACCGATTACAGCAACTTTTTTACCAATTCTCAATGGAGTGATACTATTGGCATCTCTTCCTGCACCCATCAAGTTAACTCTTGTTAAGAATTCGTTTGCAGAGAATACACCGTTTAAGTTTTCTCCTTTGATGTGCATCATTTTTGGAAGACCTGCACCTGAACAAATAAATATTGCATCAAATCCATCATCTTTAAGTTGTTTTAATGTGATTGATTTTCCTACAACAACGTCAGTATGGAATTCTACTCCCATAGCTTTAAGGTTTGTAATTTCTCTATCCAAAATAGTACGTGGAAGTCTGAATGGAGGAATTCCGTAGCGAAGAACTCCACCCAATTTGTGAAGAGCTTCAAAAACAACAACTTCGTGACCTGCTTTTCTTAAATCAGCTGCTGCAGTAATTCCTGCACAACCAGAACCGACAATAGCAACTTTTTTACCTGTTGGTTTTATTTCCGTTTTTTCTGCTTGAGTATTATCTCCAACGTATCTTTCTAAAGCTCCTATAGCAACTGCTTGTCCTTTAATCCCTAAAATACAATTGCCCTCACATTGTCTTTCTTGAGGACAAACACGACCACAAACAGATGGTAACATACTTGTTTGACGGATTATGTTTCCTGCTTCTTCAAGGTTATCTTCTTTTAATGCTTTAATAAATTCCGGAATTTGAATATTTACCGGACAGCCTTGAACACATCTAGGATTTTTGCAGTGCAAACATCTTGAAGCTTCTAATTTCACTTGTTCCGGAGTTAAATTGCTTTCAACCGGATCAAAGTTTGAACGTCTTTGAATTTTATCTTGTTCTTTTACTCTTTGTCTTTCCACAACCATATTTTCTATCCCTTCTTCTAAAAATATTAAATAGATTAACAACATTCTAATTAAAAAATAGACTTAGTGCAAGTCTGTTAATATATCAATATTTTTTAATTCCTTATTTAAAATTTCGAATAAATGTGATAAAATTATGGAAAATTGAGTAGAGAGTTTTGAATATGGGTTTACAAATAATTATTTTAATTTTAAGCGTAATGGTTGCAGGATTAGTTTCTTGGTTAATTTGTTCAAAATTTTATCAAGACAAAATTGCAAAATTGAGGGTTGAAAATCTTGAATTAAAATCAAGGGTTGGTTTGAATGAAAATATTGTAAATCAAATAAGAATAGAATTTTCAAAAATTGCTCAAGAATCCTTAAAAACTCAACAAGAGGAGTTAATTTCTCAACATTCTAACGATTTGAAAACCAGAATTGAATTGTTTAAATCTGAAGAAATTAATCCTATTAATAAGCTATTAAAAGATTTTAAAGACAGTATTGATAATTATCAAAAAACTCATAATCTTGATACCTTAGAGATAAAAAATGCAATTAGTGTTGCTGAAAAATATGCAAAAGCTCTAACAACTAATCAAAATTCAAAGGGTGAATTTGGTGAAAATCAATTAGAACAAATTTTAAAATTTGCAAATCTGAAAGAGAATATTCACTATGTAAAACAGTATTCAGCAAACGGGGCTAAGCCTGATTTTGTTATAAAATTGCCGAATGATAAGCGTTTGGTTATTGATTCTAAAGCAATTTTAAAAAATTACATAGAATTTACACAAACTGAAAGTGATGTAATAAAAAAATCCTTTATAAAGGATTTAGAAAAATGTATTATTAATTTGGCAAAGAAAAATTATGAAGAGATAAGTCAAACTTCTCAACCGGGGTTTATATTAATGTATATTCCTATTGAAGCTTGTGTAAATTTAATTTATACAGATTTTGATTTTAAAAATATAATAGAATTAGCAAGTTCAAAAAATATAATAATCATAGGAACAGCTTCACTACTTGTGACTTTGCGACTTGTGATTGATTTATGGGCAATAAAAGTTCGAAATGATAATATTGAAAATATAATTATTGCCGGAGAAAATTTATATAATAATATTTCAATTCATGCTCAAAATCTTTTAAATATTCAAAAATCAATAAACGATGCTGCAAAATCTGTTCAAACAGAGATTAATCGTATTATGGCTCGTCATAATGGCAGTATTTTCAAAGAGGCTGAAAAACTAAGGGATTATGGCATAAATTCTAAAAACTCGAAAAATGGGAAAAAGTTAGTTGAATATACAATCCCTCATGAGTTTTTGGACGAAGAACAATCAGAAGAAATCTAGGAGTAAAAATGGACGAAAATTATTTTGTAGAAAATGATAAATTTTTAAGTATGAACGGAATTTTAGGCCGTAGAAATTTTGTTATAAATACTTTAATTATTGAAATAATTAAAACATTAATCGGTTCTACTCCTTTTGTATATTTTGTTCTTTTTAATCCAAAATATATTCCGGAATTAAGTGTAATTAATAATATTTCTAATTTGCCTGTCTGGGCTTTGATTTGGATTTGTGCAATGGGCTTGGTTTCTACGGCTTTGTATTTCCCAAGTATCGTAAGAAGAGTTCGTGATATTATAGGAGACATTGATGATAATAGAGTTTACCTTGTTTCATCTGTTCTATCTGTAATTATATTTGTTGCTTATACTCCCGTAGGTGCGAATTTTTGGGGTAAATGGTTTTCGTTTTTTGTAATTCTTGTCTTGATATTTCAAAAAGGTAAAATTTCCTCTCAAAGACCTATAAATACTCTTATCAAATTTAATTGGGGTGCATTTTTAGGAACTTGGATTTGGGGATTGTTCAATAAAGCTCCGATGACTGTTTTTATGTTGCCATTATGCTTAACTTTTGGTTGGTTTCCGTTTATGTTGATTTGCGGTTTGAAAGGGAATGAATGGGCTGCAAAATCAGAAGATATTGAAGATGAAACTATTTTTCATAAAAACCAAGAAAAGCAATCTGTAATTTGGGCTGTTCTTACTCCGATAATAATTCTTTTAGGTAGCTTTGCAATGATAATAGGTTCCGGTGTTTTGGCTTATAATTATGGAAAGGCTCACCCAGAATTTAAAACTCAATTGGTAAAAATTTCTGATTCATATCAAGATGCTGCAATAAAATCAAATTTTACAAAAATTGATTTAAAAAAGGATTCGTATAGTTTTTATATAGAACCGGAAATCTGGAATAAATTGTCGCAAAGTTACAAAATTAAAATGTTTGATATGGCAGCAAATTATGCGGCTTCTCAATATAAAAAGCCGGAAACCAGATTGAAAGAAATGGAAAAATATCCATTTGATGTTGTTTCAATGAACAAAACAAAAATTTATAGTTCATTTAATAATGAAGTCTTGGCAAGTTTTGATTTGGATTTACAAGAATATTCTAAGAATTTGAAATCTGCAAAAAGTCTATCAGATATTATGTTTTTAACAAATTCCGGTTATAAAATAAATTCAAATCCGACTTTGCCATAAAGTAGGAATATTTATTTAGCGATTTTTGTTGCTTCTAAATATTTATCTAAAATCTTGCAAGCATCTCCAACAAGTTCTTTGCATGGTCTTTTTTTATAATATTCAGTCGTTCTATCTGATGGAGTTGGAGAATCTTTTTTGTGGTCAAGTCCTAATAATTCTCTGCAGATAATAGAACCATTCATTTTTTCAAATTCTGCCGCTAAGTATTGAATTCTTTTGTAATGTTCTGTTTTTTCATCTTTGTTTGCATTCGTGGAATAGCCGAGTGCAAGCCCTACAACCATAAACATTCCGCTTACTGTTCCGCAAACTTCTCTCAATCTTCCCATACCCGCACCAAAGGAAGATGAAACTTTTAATGCTGTTTCAAAATCCATGCCCAATTCTTCGGCATAAGCTGCAAATACGGATTGTGCGCAATTATATCCGCTTTGGAATAAATCTTTTGCTTTTTCTTCGTGATTCATAAAACTCCTTATACAAATAATTCATACAAAATTACAGAAACAGAAGTTGCAAGATTCAATGATTCTACTGTTTTTGCCATTTCAATTTTTAGAGAATTTGTTGAAAAATTTATTAACTTTTCTGTGAGCCCGCTTGCTTCACTTCCAAATAGTACAAGGGTTTGGGCTTTTTTTATTTTATATCCTTTTAATAAATTTTTTGAACGAGGAAGAGTTGCTATTCTTTCGTAATTTCCAAAAAGCTCTTCCAATTCTTTAAAATCTGAAAGGTGAAAAATCGGAATTTTCCACAAATTTCCAACGGTTGAACGTACGCATTTTGGATTATAGATATCAACACTTTCGCCATATAAAACTATTGCATCTGCTCCGAAAGCTACGGCTGAACGGACAATTGTTCCTAAATTCCCAGAATCTTTAATGTTTTCTAGAAGTAAAACTTTTTTTGTATTCTTTAAAATATTTTTGTTATATTCTTTTTGAAATCCAATAGCAATTGCAGTTGGTGCAGATTCAGTGGTTGAAAGCTTTTTCAAGACGGGTTCTGTTGTTTCTATGACCAAATCTTTTGCAAATTCATAGTCTTTAATTTTGTTTTTATCAACAAAAATATGTTCTAATTTAATTCCAAAATCGAATGCTTCTTTAATTGCTTTAAACCCCTCAAGCAAGAATTTACCACTTTGAGTTCGATATTTTTTTTGTTGTAATTTTACGGTTTCTTTGACCAAATCATTATTTACACTTGTGATTTCCATTATATAACCTCAAAATTTGCTAATTCTTCCAATTCTTCGTCTGTTAACATTTCAAAATTAATAAGTTTGCGTTCATAATTCATGTTAACAAAAGAATGAATGTCATTGTCTTTAAAGTAGCATGAGTTTTCTAATCGAATACCGAAAAAGCCATTTTTGTATAACCCCGGTTCAATTGAAAATACCATTCCATCAAGTATTGGAGTTTTTGCAATTTCATTTGTGCTTAAATTTGGCGGATATTCGTGAACGTTTATTCCTATACCGTGCCCCAAGCCGTGATTGAAAACAAATCCGTCTAAATCTTGTGAATTAAAAAATTTGTGAACTTCTTTATCAATTTCAAAACCTATTAGCGGTCTTTGAATATGTTTTTTTGCATAATTAAAGCCTAATAAAAATGCTTTTAGAACCGTTGTATAAATCTTTTTTTGTAATTCAGTCGGTGTTCCTTTGACAAAAACTCTTGTGATGTCTGTTGCGAGTCCACCCTCAAAATAAGCACCACAATCAATCAAAACAAGGCTTCCGTCTTTGATAATTTCATCTTTTGAAGATTTTGAATAATGAGCAAGAGCAGAATTTTTATCTTTTGCAACAATAGATTTGAAACTCAAACCTAAAGCCCCTTGTTTTTTGAATTCTTGTTCAAGTTGGTTTGCAATGTCAAATTCTGAAATATTTTCATTATTATAAATATATTCCCGTATTGCTTTAACAGCTTTATCTGTTCTTTCAAAAGCAGATTTCAAATGGTTGATTTCTACGTCATTTTTTTGTGATTTCATTGTTTTTACGGGGTTTGTTTCAATTGAAATTGCATTTTTCCCTAATAAATTATAGTCAAATCCATTGATTGTATTTTCGTCAACATAAACTTTTTTGTTAATATTTACTAAAAATTCTTCCAATTCTCCGAGTTTATCTTCTGTAAAAAGAATGGAATTATCTTTAAAAATAATCGCCTTTGCCTTGATTTTTGATGAATAATTTTGAGAAAAATTTCGCATATTAAACAGGTATGAAACTTCATCTGGATCAGTGATATACAGTGCTTCATCGTCTGCTAAGTTTTGTGCAATTTTTGCGATTTTTTCTTCTGCTGTTAACCCTGTATATTTTTTGTCTAATTCAATGTTTTGAGAGATATCAATGTTTATTTTTGTATCTAATGGGTCAATGTTTAGTAATTTTATACTTCTATTTCTCTTTAAAAATTTAATTTTGTTTTGCGAATTCTTTTTTGCAAATAAGCCCAATGTTTTATTTGTTGGAATTTTTTTTAATAATTCGTCAAGATATTTTTGTCCTGTTTGAAGTTTAACTACAGTAACTTTTTCATGGCAGACTTCTTGATCTGCTTGGATATGATATCTCCCGTCAACAAAAAGAAAAATTGTGTCAGGTGTGATAAGAGCTTCTCCGGTAGAGCCGGAAAAATTTGTCAATTTATATCTTGAATTTTCTTCAAGAGTATTATATTCAACCAAAAATTCGTTAGTTGAATTTACTAGTAAATATTCAAGGCTATTTTCCGCCATGAAATTTTTAATTACTGTAATGTTATCCATTATTTTTTGTCTGTAACCTCAATTAAATGCCAACCAAATTGTGTTTGAACAGGTTGAGATAATTCTCCAACTTCAAGAGAAAAAGCCGCATCTTCAAAAGGTTTAACCATCATACCTTTTCCGAAAAACCCTAAATCTCCACCGTTTTGACCTGATGGGCATAATGATTTTTCTTCTGCAATTTTAGCAAAAGAAGCACCATTTTTAATTTCATTGTATAATTTTTTAGCTTCTTCTTCTGTTTTTACAAGAATATGACTTGCTTTTACTTCTGTTACCATAATAAATTACTCCTATTTAAATTTTTACAGGAGGATTATAAAATAAAAAGGTTTGTCTTGCAAGACAAACCGGAAGTTATAAACATGAAAAATTTTTGAGTTAAGCGTAGATTCAAATTGTTTTAAACCAAACCGCAAAAAGAAAAAATCTTGTCGCAACCCCGAAAAAGTGCTTGGACTTTTTGAATCTACATATATATGATAAACGGTCATGCAACTATTTTGCACCATTCTAAAGAATAAATTCAACTAATACTTTTAGAGTAATTTTTTATACTACTAAAGGATTAGATACTTTTTAAATATTAAATCTTGATTTTCAAAAATGTTTATAGTATTATTCCTTTGTAACAATTAAATATCTTTGCGGAAGTAGCTCAGTTGGTAGAGCGTCTGCCTTCCAAGCAGGCTGTCGCGAGTTCGAGTCTCGTCTTCCGCTAATTAAAAAAGAGTTGTTAATGCGACTCTTTTTTAATTGGTTTCTTTTAATTTGTTATTATAATATACCTTGCATCATATCATTTAGTGCTAATTTTGCAGTACGAATAGGAGTAGCAAAAGATGTTCCATAAATGTGGATTTTTTCGGGAAAGATACGGTGTGCTATACTATCCATTGATTCTCCATTAAATCCTAATTTTTGCATATACTTCCATAATTCAGGCTTTTCATCACATTTTTTTAGGATATCTCCTAATTTCATGCCAATAAAAGGATTTTTTTCACTAAAAACTATATCTGTGCCCGGTTGACCGGTAATATTGAGACCATTACTTTTTTGAGTAATTAAAAATTCTCCCTGTTCATAATGTTGACAAAACTTTGAATTTCTAGAAGAAGAGAAGTTAGAAATCCGTCCTTGTCTATTAAGAGAGCCAACTCCTTCTGCAGTGTTTGAATTAATAAGGTGCCTATTAGTAGTTTTACGATGAAATGCTCCTCCATCGCTATTCCCACTTGCAAAAAACACTCGACTTCCTCGTGTTGAATGCAATTTATCAATTTCTTCACCTATTTTTTTGAATATAGGTTTACTTGCTTCTGTTATATCATCAGTCTCTGAACCTAGAGAACAATTAACATAATCATATTTCTTTCCTTGTTGTAAATTTTTTATATGATTGATAAGTTTGTTGTCATCTATATCTGGAGAACCTTTTTGAAGCCCTGTTTCAAATATTGTATATTTAGCAAAAGGGTTGTTTCTTTTTGCAAATATTTCAACGGCTTTAGCATGTGATAATTCATTTAATTCCTTTGGCATATTTATTTCATCAAGATAATATGGGAGTTCAAAGGCACTTCCATAGCTATTATCAATAATGGCGATTTCTTTTGGTTTTATTGTTGCTTCTTTTAAAAATTTACCCTCTTCATCAAGAATTCGAATAAGAACATTCCCATCTTCAGTAGTTCCTTGTTTTAATAAGTTATAAACTTTATTATCTTTTGGATTAGTCCATTGAACTCTAGAGTAGCTATCTTCAATTGTTTCTGAGGTTAAACGTTTTAAATCTTCTGCACTTGCTTTCGAGTATGATTTTTGAGCTGATGTTTTTATTTGATTTGTGGCGATTTTGTTCATCTTACGAGCTTGGTTCATTTCTTCTGAACAAAATCTAGGTAATGCAAATGTTTTTCCGCTAGGAGGATAAGTTAATCTCGGGTTTATTCCATGAAAAATTGATGGTTGTTTGTATAATAAAGACTTTCCATTACCAGCATTTAAAAATCCTATCATTTTTTTTGCTACTTTTATGCCTAAATCAACTTTTGACATGTAAATCTCCTTAATTCCCCTGTATTTATATAAAGTATTTTTCTTTACAAAAATTGCATGATTGTTTCAAAACTTATACCCCCTCACCCGACCCCTCTCCCACAAGGGGCGAGGGTAAATACTCAACTCAATGTTAAAAATAATCAAATCAGTTGTTTTTTATCGCTAAGTTTAATATTTGTATATCAAAACGGGCTGGATTTGTGAATATAAATCCAACCATATTTGAAACTTTTATAAATCTTATTTAGTAAATTTAGAAATGAAATTTTCTAACCAAGAATTTTTCAATTCCATTGCTTCTTCATAACTCTTTTTAGGAAGTTTAGATGACATTTCAAAAGAATCAACAGCTTTTTCATCATCAAACAAACTTTTACGTTCTTGTTGATTTTTCTTCTTTTCTCTTGTCATGTAACCCAAGTTACCACCGCTTCCGCCGTCGTTGTTCATATTGGCTGCCGCTTTGATAACCGGTTGTGTTCTTCCAATATTTACATCGAAACTCATTGTCTTAGTCCTTATCTTTTTTCCCTTACCTATATAAAGTATAAAAATGTAACTTTTTTGTTACATAAAGAATAAAAATTTTACAAAAGTTAACAACTCAATTTATCTAAAACCCCCTGATTACGTGTATTTTAGACAATATTACTTTTTGTTACAAATATCGTAGATTGTTAAATTTTAAAATCATTTTAGCCGATAAATATTATGGATAAGTTTATAAATTTGAGGTCATGCATGTCACTTGCCATTAGTTCTACATTAGAATATTTGCAAATGCGACTTGGAATTTCTGAAGCCAAGATGCAGATTTATGCTGATAAATCTCTTGAACAAATTTTGGACGCAGAGGCTGCACAAGGTAACCAAGCTGCAATTCAGATGGCTGCTGATATGTTTTCTGACCCTAATCAGTTGGTTGAATTGTTTCAACTTGCAGATCCTGAAAATAAACTTGTTATTATGCAATCAATGACTTCTGCGCAGTTGGAAAAACTTGTTCCTATGTTAGAAACAGATGATTTGGTTGAGGGCTTGCAATTTTTCACCCAAGATAGTTTGATGGATTTATTGAAAGAAATTCCAAAAGAAGAACTTGTGAAAACGGTTTTTCAAATGTTTTCTGAGCAACAAATTATTGAAAATATGCCGGATAAACAATTAGATAAATTATTAACAAGTACTGATATGGATAAAGAAATGCTTTTGCAAAATCTTAAATCTATACCGGAGATGTACTTGCAACAAATTTTGGAAAGTGTTACCGGAGAAGAGTCAAAAGAATCTAATGCAAACGATTTGGTTAATCAAATCGGACAACTTGGAGATATGCAATATAAACACGCAATTATGAATCTTCAACCAACTCAAAAACAAGAATTGACTTTGTCTTTGACCAGTCGAGAACCAAAATTGTATGAAAAATTTGATACAGATGCTTATACTCATATAATTGCCAGAGAACGAGAAAAAGACGAAATAGTTAAATCTTTTGGTGTTATAAAACCTGAGTATTTACAAAAAATGATTGATAAGTTACCACAAGATATTTTGGCGGTTGTCACAACTCAAATTGATACAGATAAATTTGCCGATTCATTAATAAATAAATTTCCGGAAGTATTGGCAAAATTCATCGCCGGTTAAATCCTATCTCTTGTTAAAATATCAAGGGCAAGTTTTAGTGCTTGGTTGGCAAATTGTTCTTTCATTTCAATTCGAGGAAGAGTTGGAGATAATTTCACTTCTTTTACTGTTACAATTCCTTTGTACCTCATTGAAATATAAACAAGCCCAACCGGTTTTTCTTTTGTTCCGCCTGTTGGTCCGGCAATTCCTGTTGTGCAAAGTGCAATATCGCAATCTGTTGCTTCGTAAAGTCCGTTTGCCATTGCTTCTGCACATTCTTCACTTACTGCACCAAAATTGTTCAAAATATCCCAACTTACATCCAAAATCTTGTGTTTAGCTTCGTTTGCGTAAGTTACAAAGTTTAATTTTACATATTCTGAACTGCCGGAAACATCTGTTAGTTTTGAACTCAAAAGTCCTCCGGTGCAAGATTCTGCTGTTGCGATGGTTAATTTGTTTTCTATTAAATATTTGCCTAATTTTTCTTCTAAAGTCATTGTTTAAGCTTCTCCTTTTTATTTATTATGGAGTAATGCAAGCGGTAATTGCATCTATAAGACGTTTAACGGGAACTGTTTTAATTTTTTCGTGAGTTGTGTTTCTGTTAGCATAAGGAATTATTGCTTTTTTAAATCCAGATGCAGCAGCTTCATTTAGTCGTTTTTCAAGATTGCTTACCGGGTGAATTTCTCCAGATAACCCGATTTCTCCTATAATTACCGTTTGTGGGTCAACAACAACATCTCTTGCACAAGTTGCAATTGCAAGTGCTATGCCTAAATCTGCGCTTGGTTCATCAACATCAATTCCACCCATAACGTTTATATATACGTCTTGTTTTGATAAATTAAGTCCTACTCTTTTTTCTAAAACGGCAAGAATTTGTAAAACACGGCTAGAATCAACACCATTTGTAACTCTTCTTGGTGTTGGGTATGGTGTTGTTCCGACAAGTGCTTGAATTTCTACCAAAAGTGGTCTTGTACCCTCGTTTGTTACAATGATTGCGCTTCCCGGAATTGCTTCTTGCGAACGTTCGTTTAAAAATAATTCATTAGGATTTTTGACTTCGACAAGTCCTTGTGATTGCATTTCAAAAATCCCGACTTCTGAAGTGTTTCCGAAACGGTTTTTCATAGAGCGAAGCATTCTGTAAGACTTGTATTTGTCCCCCTCAAAGTAAATAACGGTATCAACCATGTGCTCTAGTATTTTAGGGCCTGCAATATTTCCGTCTTTTGTCACGTGTCCAATAATTATTATTGTGATATTTTGAGTTTTGGCAATTTGCATCAAAATGTTGCAGCACTCTCTGATTTGTGAAACACTACCGGCAGAACTAGTTATACTTTGTGAATAGATCGCCTGAATACTATCAATAACAATTGTATCCGGTTTAATTTCTTCAATTTGTTGCCTTATTGATTCAAGGTTTGTTTGTGGATAAACGTACAAATTGTCGGATTGAATGTTCAATCTGTTTGCACGAAGTTTCAATTGACTTGCAGATTCTTCTGCTGAAACGTAGAGAATTCTTTGCCCGTTTTTTGCAAGTTGACCACTTGTTTGGAGCAATATAGTTGACTTTCCAATTCCGGGGTCTCCTGCTATAAGAACCAAAGAACCTTGAACAAGTCCTCCACCTAAAATTCTGTCAAATTCAGATATGTTTGTACTAACACGCACTTCTTCACCAATATGAATATCACTAATAAGTGATGGTTTTGTATCGTTCGCAATTCCTTGTGGTGAAATATTTTGAGGTTTTAAGTTCGTTTGAATTTCTTCTGTAAAACTACCCCAAGAACCGCATTCTGGACACTTTCCTAAATATCCTGCTGATTCATAACCACAATTTTGACATATCCATTTTGATTTAACTTTAGCCATAGCAAGATTATATTACTATTGAAGAGTAAATGCAAATAGCCTGTTGTTTGATATACTTAAAAAAGTAGAGGCGAATGTTGAAAACATTCGCCTCCACTTTTAATTATTCGTTATGAGCTAAATTCTATTAGTTCCTACCTGTTTTGTTAAGTGTTTGAACATCATTTACTTTCATTGCGTAGTACGGTGTCTTTTGTCCTTTTTCTGTCAAGAATAAAACAAAATTGTCAATAAAGTAGAAGTGACGTCCAAAATCTTCCGGAGTTAAAGATGTCATTCTAACCATCATTGCCGCTTCACTTTTTAATTTCACACCCTCATTATTCATTTTGAAATCAATGGTTTCAATTGTTTTGTCTATTACAAAATTAGTTCTTTTAATTTCTTTATTTTCAAGTTCAGGGAAGCTTGTTTCTTGATATAAGTTAATTTCAGGAACAATTAGTTCATCTTTTTTTGCGAATTTTTTGCTTCCTTTGTATTGTGCTGTTTTTGTTGTGATGTCTGCATAGTATTGATTGAATGTTACATCATCATTAGTTCTGTATAAGATAACTTCGTCTTTGTCTTTAGTTGCAAGTTTTACGGCGAAGTCCTCGCTATTGTTATAAAATAAAACTTTTACATTTTTATATAATTTTTTGTTGCTTTCGTCATTTATTCCAAAATAGTTAACAAGATCGGTATTATTACCGAATGGTGCTTGTGATAATTTGTCAAAAGCTTGCAAGAATTGGAAATCTTTTTTCAACATTGCATAGATGAATAATTTACCTTTTTGTTTTGAAAAGTCAAATGAATCTAAGATGTCACTAGTTTCATTAAATTTCTCTTTAATTGCTTTTTCAATTTCTTTTTTTAGAGCCGGAGAAACTTCACCATATTTTGTATAGTAAGATTTTTCGCTCAAATTAGATTTTTTGAAAGCTTGTTTATTTAATTCTTTTGCCATTTTAGGGGTTTCGTCCATGAATCTTACAGGTCCATAAACGATATTGTCCATCAATTCATTCCATACAAGTTGAAATGTTCCAACCCAAATTCTGTTTGGAGCTTTGCTTTTTTGATTCATTGTTGCAAGAATTTCAATTTCGGGAATATTTGCAGTTGCTTCTTCAACTACAGGAGTTGTTGCTGCTTTTTTCTCATGAGCAATCACATTTGGTGCAATTGTAGTTAATGCTGCAAATAAAATTGCAAGTGTAATGTAGAGTTTTTTCATTATTTATTTTCTCCTTTTCAATCCTATATTCAATGTTTTCCAAAAACTTTTGAAAAATCCTTGGGGAGTATTCTTATGCAATATCGGTGCTGAATCATAATATTTTTTGTAATTTGCAATGATATTTTCCGGTAAGTTTTCTCCACGCTCTAAAATATACGACAAAAATTCTATATAGTCATCTTGTTCTTCTTTATAGAGTCTATCTCTGTTGCGCAAATCTTCATCTGCTTCATAGTGAATAAGTGCATGATATGCAGCAATCAGGCTTTCATCGTCTGTATCTTTGGGGTATAAGAGCAATGCATCTCGAACACAAAGCTCTCCAATTCTTACTCTTCTTAATAATTTGGATACAGCAATTCTATCGTTAATATTTTCTGTCATGGTTTTACTTTACAAGCATTTCAACCATTTCACGTTCTACAAAATGCATCATTTCTGCATAGTTGCCATCAAAGAAGTTATCAGTAAATTCTTTTAGCATATCTAATGCCATTTCTCTTTTATCCATTGTAGCTTTGTAGAAAAATTTCTTTCCAACTTTATATCTAACTAAAATACTTTTGGAAACTAAGCGGTCCATTACTGTTTTGATTGTAGTGTATGCTCTTTCTATTCCGTTTTTAGACAATTCATCTACTATATCTTGAATAGAAATATCCATATCTTCATTGATTGAAGTTAAATTCCAGAATGTGTTCAAAATTTCAATTTCTAAAGATCCGCAAACCATGTTTTCCTCCTGTATGACTATGTTTTACTATAATTGTAATATAAAACAAATTATTTACAAGTATTTAATTAAAATATTTACAAAAATTATATAAAAATACTTAGAAATTCATATCCATAAAGTCTTCTTCTTTTTTGAAGTTCTTTTTGGTTGTTCTTAATTTTTCGTTTTTCTTTTTTACTTTTTCCGGCATTGTACGATATGCATTATCTAACGAAATTTTAGTAATGACTTCATTTGTTTTTCGGTCATAAAAAGTTAACCAGAATTTTCTGTTAATGTTATCAACAGCGAATGATACATTCGCAATCAATTTATCTCCAGGTTTAATTTGTCTGAACATCAATTTTGTGTCGCCAAAAATTGATGGACTGAATTTCGCATTGTAATCATTAACTAGTGCCATATCAAAGCCGGAAAGAGTTTTGTCTGACATATTAGAAATAAGTACGGTTAACGTGATTGTGTTTGCTTCTCCAAACGGATCTTTTTCATGTTTAATTTCGTTTATGTTTATTGTTAGACCGTCGTATAAAACTTCTTCTTGTTTTAAGGCTTCTTCCTTATAAACAGGTAAATCAACTTTCGTATTTATTTTAACTTTAATTTCATCTCCAGGGGCGATTAGAACATGATTCCCTTTTCTGATTAATGCCATGCCAAGTCCTGCAACTCCTCCAATTGCTGCTCCCCCTGCAAGAGTATAACCTTGAGATGCAATAGCTGCTTCCAGTCCGAGCCAATTTAATGCTGCAAGTCCTCCAACCGCACCACCGACTACAGTATAACCCAAGTCTTGAGCTGCAATTTTTGCTCCTGCTGCAATGGGGTGTAATTTTGTTGTCATTTTACCCTCAATTGGGATTTCTCTCCCATCTGGAGTTACAAGGTAGTCAAAAGATAAAGTCAGAGACGCTTCTTTGCCTAGTCTTTTGGGTTCTGTTGTGCTATCAAGTCTCCCGTGGGCAACTGTTCCTTTAGGAATAATTACCCCTTTATCTCCGTAAACATCAGATGTTACCTCTGCAAAAAATTCATCACCTTCTACAGAAATAGATGAATCTAAAACCTGCGATACTGTCATATTAATAATATCTTTTCGTTCTAGTGATTCAATTTTCCCAGTAAATAAATCATCTTCTTTTTTTTGATAATTATCATTTTCTGTGACAGAACCCTTTAGAGGTTCTTCTGCATAGGCTAAAATATTTGAGCCAAGCATCATTATTATTAATATAAAGCTCAGTATCTTTTTCATAACTTTATTATACTCATTTATTCAAGTTTATACAAATAAAAACTAATTTTTTTGTTCGTCAACTTCTTGGGCCATTTCTTCAATAAAGTTATTTACTTTTGCAGGCTCAAAACAAGAACAAGAATTCCAAATCAATGTTGGACGAGGTTCACTAAGTCGCGGGCTTGGATAATCATTGTGGCATCTCCCTTTTAGCATATTAGTCGAACCGTCAACACTAGATGTAAACATTGCACAACAACTACATATCTTTAAAATAAGTCCGTAATCTTCCATCTTTGATTTTAATTGTTGAAGAGCATCAATCATTCTAAGGTGAGATGCTGTTGTATATTTTTTGTTTTTGTAAATAAATCTGATTTTTGATAGTCCGTTTTCTGTTGAAATAAATTCCAGTTTACAATTTCTATCACCATGTTTTGTTTGAACTTGAACATCAATAGATAATTTATCTGTTTCTCTATCAGTATTTGCACCAAGTTTATTTAGGGTATATCTGATTGGTGGAAAGTTCTTGACGATGTGGCAAATTGAATAAATCGGGTATAATAAAAGAACCATTGTTTCTTTTGAATTCAATTTGGCATTAACAAGACTTAAACCAAATACTGCAAGAGTTACCAAAGCACTGAATATTACAACATTACATTTTACTATGAATGGACACTGGTATGAATATGCAATAAGAAATGCGTAAGCTACAATAATCAACCAGCAGTTTGGATTTACCAAAGAACAAATATGTTCAATAAATGCGAAGTTAATTGTTTTTAAGTTTTTAAAATTATTTTTTAATAATTTAAATCTTTTTGTTAATCTTGGCTTTTTGAATGAACAATCTTGACCTAAAATGTAAGATTGAATATTTGGATTATACACACATTTGTGACCAATTCTTGAAAGTAAAAGGCTGAATTCTAATTCTGAATTTATGTCTTTGAAATTGATTTGATCCGTTTCATCGAGAACAGATTTTTTTATGATGAATAATCCTGAATCAATGTTTGTAGCAAGTCCTAGCAAAGAACGAGCTTGCTTAAAGAAGTTCGCTTGATATTTTTTGTAAACGGCTTTAATTCTGTCGACAATATCAAGGTTTTCTCTATTGATATTGATTTCCCCTGTAACTGCATCAGCTTTTTTTAAAGCTACATTTGCAAGAGTTAAGAAGTTCGGTTCAATTTTTCTTGTTCCATCAATAAATACGTAAGCATCTATTGTTTCATCTTTTTTTAGTTCTTCTAATAACATTGAAACAGCTTCGTGTTTGCCAAGTGTTCCAACATCTTGAATATTCAAAACATGAACAAAATTATCTCTTTCAAATATTTTTTCAGAACCATCGTTGCAATCATCAAGTACTGCATAAACTTTAAAGTTTGCTAGCGGGTAATCTTGCATTTTTAATTCTGATACAAGTTCTTCTAAACATTCTTTGTGATTGTGGCTATAAATTACAACCGCAAAATTATGCTTGAAATCATCATACATAGAGTATTTTTTCTCAATTGTGAAAGGTTTATCTTTCAAGTTCCTAATTGAAAGAATCAGCATATACAGTGTATAAATGATTAAATATAAATAAATTAGAGATAATAAAAATTCCATAAAATGTTCCTCGTTTACTTAATTTTAGTAAAAAGTTAAATAAATTTCAAATGGTTTATATTTCGATTTTAATTTCACCTTGCCTAAAGATTCTCAATTCATTGCCCATAACTCCTGCAACTGTTGATTCCAAGCCTTTTGCGTGGTATCCGTAATCTTCTATAATCAAATCGGCTAAACCTGTCATGTTTTCAAGAGCTTGTTCATAAGTTTTTGCTGACGGTTGATGAGAAAGGTTCGCACTTGTTGTTGCAAGTACATGCTCTGGAATGATTTCACAAATTTCTTGAAAAACCTTATTGTCAGGAACTCGAATTCCGACAGTTGGCATATTTGATGTTATGTAGTTCGGAGTGTTTTCATTCTTCTCTGTGACTATTGTCAATGCTCCAGGGAAATATTTTTTTATTAAAATTTGTCCAATTTTTGGAATTGGTTTGACATAGTTCAGTAGATTATAAATATTATTAGACATTAATATTAGAGGTTTTTGAACTTCTCTTTTTTTTATGTCATAAATCTTTTTTACGGCTTGTTCGTTATTCGGTAGGCACCCCAATCCCCAAACTGTATCTGTCACGTACGCAATAACTCCGCCATTATTTAATACCTTTATAATCTCATCTTTATTCTTTAACATTTTTTCCTCACTATTTTCTATAAGTAATTCTAGCACGTAAAAATAAACTAATATGGGTAGAATGGTTGAATTTTGTACAAAAATCATTGACTTTTTGCGAAACATCATTATTATAAAGATGAGGTAGAGTATATTTAAAAAAGGATTTATATTATGTCACTAGGTTCAGGAACTTCAATTATTTCAAATATTTCTTCCGGGTTATCAAATACATATTCATATTTAGCTTCTTTATACCCAGAAGATGGTGTTACATACAAAAATATTACAGCAGCAAGAAATGATACAACAAATTACCTCACGCTAAACCAATCATTTGCGTCGTATCTTCAAAATAATTTTTCAACTCTGGATAAAGACGGTGATGGCAAAATTAGTGCAAAAGAAATGACGAATCTGACTAATACTATATCTCGTTCAGGAGTTTCAAAAAGTGAATTATCACAACTTGCCGCAACCGGTGCTTATTCAAGTGATATGTTGAGTAAGATTTTAGAAAATTTTGACGATATTGATACAAATCATGATGGAAGAATTACGAGTGCTGAGATTTCTAGTTATACATATTCTTGTAACAAACAAGAAATGGTAGATGAGGATAACTACAAAAAAGCAACAAATATGTCATTGTTCTATGGAGATGACAATGCTTCCCAACCATCAACATATAGCATTTTGAGTTATAAATACAAGAATTTCAATAATTCTTCTTCATCATAATATAGACAATAAGGTATTAAGGTTTTATATCCTCCCTCTCTGATTAGGGAGGGATTTGGGTGGGTAACAGTTATTAATTGTTATTCCGAATTCGTTTTGGAATTTCCTAATCTTTACTCTCTCGCCCTTAGAATAAGGGAGAGGGTTAGGGTGAGGGTTTCACTAGTGTTCAAGATTACGACGTCACGTTTAATGCGAGGCAGTGACGTAACAATCACTATCACGGGGATAATTGCAAAATGTAGGTTGGCATAGCATTGCTATGCCAACACGATAAATTTTATGTGTCGGCTCAAGTAAAACCGACCTACAATATTAGTCTCCTACACACATTACATTGATTCCGTCAGAGAATCCTCTATCTTTACATAAGAAATGAGTAGTTTCACCACTACTAAAATTCATATACCATGCACAAGTAATATTGTATTCAGAAGACGAGTAATACCAACCGTTTTTAGGTAAGCCTGATTCAGGATTACTTTTACTTTTTTGATATAAACTTTCAAGTTTTGACTTATCAGGTAATTCCAAACCTAAATCATCACATGCTTTTCTTGCTCCTGCCCACCAGTTATCTCGATGAGAATATCCACTTTTATACCAAGTTGGATCCCAATATTTTATATCTTCACCATTTCTATCCATTGCTGTATAAGATGGAAGTTTATATACACAGCCAAAACCATTTATTTTACTCCCAGGGCAGCCATCAGAAAATCTTGCAACTTTGAAACTTCTAATATCATATTGTTTGCCATTTCGTGCTTCACTGTTCGGCCCTTTGAAACCATTTACGTCCATTACAAAATCTATTGAATTAGTTACACTGGTTGTATAAGCAAACTTTTTAGTTCTTCCAAAACCTATCGGTAAATCTGCAAAGCTCGGCTCAACAGTATCGCCATCACCAATTATCCCTGCATTTGGATTGTAAGTTAAAATGAGTGTTGCTCCGTCTGCTAGAATAATTCCAACATTATCTGATTTATTTTGCGGAAGTTGTAAATTTTTACCTTTTTTAGTTTGGCTAACATCAAATGTTTTACCGTCTGACGTTGTTACTGTTTTAGTCGGCCAACAATCTGCAATATGATCTGCATCACATCGCGTACTTATTTTTATATATTTTGAGAATTCATCTACAAA
>ENA-ORKV01000215-ORKV01000215.1-human-gut-metagenome-genome-assembly--contig:-NODE-215-length-78602-cov-8.406062_pt1 | contig 78602 bp, 68 predicted proteins | sample MGYA00243058_ERZ508805 | MGnify/ENA primary metagenome ERZ508805 (study PRJEB26277, sample SAMN04329770) | human gut metagenome | biome: human-associated habitat | host: Homo sapiens | place: USA...
ATTAACAATTGCCTGCACATCTGTTATCTTTGTTATGTCGCCTCTTATAGTTTTTATTATGTACATCTTATTGCTCCCCTTCTAAATCCTGCCAGGGTTCCAGTCCCACATCTTCCCATGTTACTCCATATGGTGCTCCACCAGAAGTATATCCTGCAATATAGAAAAATGTATCGTCCTGACTTGTATTATTTTCTACTGGATGATTCTTCATAACCTGTTTCTCGCTTATCTACAATGCTGCAAAATTCTTCATACTCTGTTTTAGGAGCAAGTGCCTGTACTGTTGCATATAGTTTTCTGCAAATACTGCTCTTTTCGGAAACATTTGGCATTCTATGATTTTCAAGATAAAACCTTATATACATGCTATAAGTTTTATCAGCAATAGCACTTTTCTGTTTTTGCTTTAAATCTTTATAGCTTCTATCTGTTCTTCCCATAGAAGTATTCCTCACACGATTTCATATAATTTGCAGCACCTTCATGCAGCTAATCATTTTATATACTCTCCTATCGTAGCAGCTTTCTAATCTGCTTATCAGTTGCTATCGGATATGCCTCATGCATGTATTCCACAAGACGATTCCACGATTCTGCCGGTTCTTCCTTGTAACAGCTTGTCACATAATCATATCCATATATATGCTCTACAGATGAATAAACCGCCACATCCCATCCATACTCGATACCCTTTTTATTTTTACGCTTTCTAAAATCACAGTTGCAAAGGTATGTCTGCATACAAAGATTAGTAATTGCTCCATCAAAACCTTTTTCTCCATCTTTTCCGAACCCAGCTTTTATTTTGAGTTCGTTAGAAAGCATTTCTGCATCAGCTTTTTCTTCCATAAAGTTATCCATGATTTTCTTGTGCTTATGAGGTGCTTTTCCATCTTCATACAAAGCATCAAAATCATAACCATCCCTACGATAATTAGCAAATACAGGAAGCCATTTCTTTGAAATAAATCCGGCTTTCTTGTCAAAAAATTTGCTATATACTATATCTTTGCCTCTTGCAATTACAGTTCTCCAAAGCCATGGATCTTTGTCAACATCATCACACCACCAATATTCAGGGACTGTTCGCTCTTCCAACGAAAACCCTGGTATGTCATTCTTAAATAAAGGCAAGAAACCTATTCTGTTGATATATTCTGTTGCTTCTTCCACAGTATGTATGCATTCCGGATCATCCCAATCCACACCATACATAACCCATGTGCCAGATTCGTTTCCCATCTGATACTCCTGTTCTATATCACAATACCATTACAATGGTCAATCTCATGCTGAATTATCTGTGCTGTCCAGCCGGAATATTTCCCATGCTGTTTCTTAAATCCTTGGTCAAGGTAATCAACCTCAATCTTCTGATATCTGGTGCAAGGACGAACGCCTTCCAAAGACAGGCATCCTTCCTCTGTCTGAAACGCTCCGGACTTCTTTGTGATTACCGGATTAATCATTGCAAATTGAAATGGACCTGCAGCCACCACAATAATATTCTTCTTAACGCCTATCATGTTTGCCGCCATACCTACGCAATGATCAAGATTAGCACGCAATGTATCGAGCAAATCCGTTACCACCTGTTTATCTATCTCTGTTGCATCCACAGATTTCTGTGCAAGAAATAATGGATCTTTTACTATTTTCTTTACCATTAGTTCCATCCTTTCCAAATATCCGGGTGATAGCCAAGTGTGGCCTGCTTTCCATTCCTTACTACCGGAGTTTTGATTACCTGCGGATTCTCAAGCACCTTTTCCAGCTTGTCTTCATCAGCAATATATTTAATGAGTGCAAGTAAATCTTTGTCTTTGCCTTCCCAGTTGATCATATTCTCAAGACCACCATTGACCTGAGCCACAGAGTTAAACTCACCTTTGCTCATGCCTTTTTCTTTCATGTCAATGAACTGATACTTTATGCCACGCTCCTTGAAGAAACGCTCTGCCTTCTTAGTATCATTACATTTCTTAGTCCCAAATATCTGTATATTCATAATCAGTATTCCTTTGCTATCTCTTCATCTATTCCATACATAGCCTTAAAATGTTCAAGATCTGCTAGACTTTTTACCAACATTACCTCTTCTATCTTACCTGTATGTATATCCTTAAAGCCTGCTACCTGCTCTCCATTACAAATGCTTGCTTTGATTACAGGCTTTTTGTTTTCCTTATCATATGACTGTTGAGCTTTTTTCTTCTTAAACAGTCCCATTTTGCTCACCTTCCTTCGCCTGTGCCATCAGCACAAGCTTCTCAAATGACTGTGCAAAACGCTCATCATCCTCATTTGTCCGCTTCCTTGGTCCCTTAATATGATTCTTAGCCGAACATCGTCTTGCTTTCTTATTAAGATGTCTTTCCATAAGCATCCGGTCAATATTCTCATCTGTGTACCACTTGCCGGATTGATGAATTGCATATGCACCCTTGCCAAGTGCCATTGCAGCAACACCATAATCCTGCGACACCACAATATCTCCCTTATGACAGATACTGATCAGCTTATAATCTACTGCATCAGCTCCAGCTCCGACCACAATCACTTCACTGTAATCGGAATATAATACATGGTTCGTGTCACACAGCAATGTGGTGTGGATATTATATTTTTGTGCAATCGTCTCTACAATGTCCACTACAGGACATGCATCTGCATCTACAAATGTCTGCATATTCTCTTAAATCCTAATCCAAATTGTGCAGACGGTCTGCACAATTTACTTTATTCAATCTGTATAACAAAAAATACTATAAGTTCTAGTTGCTAATCATTTTCACTATGATAGTAATTATTTATCGGAGTACGCACTTCTATGAGGTTTCCGCTTGGATCATAAAATCTCACAAGTTTCTGTCCTCCTTCAAGCTCTGTAAGCTCCGTAACATAATTAAGACAAAAGTCAAATGCTTCCAGTTTTCTGATGAAATCTTCCATATCATTTTCTTCAAAGTACAGCTCCGTCATATTGTTATGAGGTTTTGTAGGTATTTTGGTACTATCATACCATACATTAACATCCTGCAGCACAAGTCCCTCGGACATTATTACATTACCTTCCTGTTTCAAAATAACCTGTAGTCCGAATAAATCCTTATAGAATCTGACAGATTCCTCTATATCATCTACAATAATCAAAATGTTCTTTAATCTCATGATTCACTCTCAAGCTTTCTTTTTGCATCCTTCAGGCGTCCATATATTTCGGGCATAGAGAATTATATTTTTTCAATCTCTTCCATTGGAAATGTCTTTATATCTTCAATGCTCCTAATTCCCATTTCAAAGAGTCTGCTGCATTGTTGCCAAGACCATTTAATTCCTCTGCTTCTGTCTATCACATCTTTCTCACTGCGAATCACAATGCCATATTTATCACACTGCTCCTGCAATTCTTTATATGTTGCATCACCCATATTGCGGATTCTAAAGATTGATTCCTTCGGTATCCTTACAATGTCTCGTAAATCTGAAATACCACTTCGTCTCATACAATTTTTAAGTCTGGATGACACTTCAAGTTTTTCAATTTCTATTGGTTCGGTGCTCATATGCCTCCATTTCTTTCTGTATCCATGTCATAATTACATCTACGAGATAATCCTGCTGCACTTCACTCAATTCTCTGCCTGGCTGCATCTTGTGCCATTTCCTAATACACTCCCTGCAGCATGTGGCAGTTGCGTGTTGTGCTATAAATACAGGATGTCCCTTCGTCGGTGTCTGTTTACCATCGTTTGAAATTACTGCCGGTGCTTCTCTCTTGGCAATAAAATCCTTTGCATGTTGCCGAATAGTATCCATTCCCTTTTCATTGATGTAATCTATATCTTTCTGCTTCAAATGAAAACTGCTACGGAATTTGGAATTACCCAATCTCTCAAATAGTTGCTTATACCATTCTTCTTTTGTCATTAGAATTTCACTACTTCCGACTCATGAGTAAATGATGAGAATGTAGCTGTTGCATTTTTAAAATAGAACACCTCTGTATTGCCATCATCAGCAGCATACATCTTCTGTAAAGAAGGATATGCATCAAGCATTGACTGTCTTGCTTCTACTCTGTCATCCTCAATCAGTTCACCAGCAACACGAAGCCACTCACCATTCTTAAATGCACAGATTTCTACCTTCGGATTAGAATGAATCTGCTTTGAAACATCCTTAACCTTACCTGTCTGGATATACAACTTTCCCTCAAAAATATGGGCTGTTCCAAAAGGTCTTACTCTTGGCTGGTTGCCTTCTACTGTTGCTAAATAATATGTTTCTGCTTCTTTTAAAAATTTTTCTACTCGTTCCATGTGCTTGTCCTCCTTTGTTTTATTTGAATAAATCCATAATGCTATAACTTGTTTTCTTATAAGAATCAGGAAAAACTAATCCATGTTATAGTTATATAAACAGGAAATCAGCAGCATTATGTCTGATGTATCAACATTTTCTTTTAAATTTTATCTCCAAAAATTCTCCCAATCAAATTACAGTATTGAAACTAATAAAAGCAAAACTACCGTAAATAACGAAGCTATTATTACTATGAATAATCCTTTGTTGTAATACTTGTGTTTAATCTGTGCAATATTAGAATTAATAAAAATCTGAGACAGAACATCACTTATTTTATCGTCATTTGTTTGAGACAGAAACGATTTCTTGAAATCTTTGTACTTTCTTGCAGATATGCTTCCAAAGAAAATATTAGATTCATTATGTAATTGTTCTTGTTTAAAATCTTCAGTATTAATACGAACAAACAATGCCTTTACAAGAAAATAAGCAGCTAGTGCCCACAGAACAACAGCTATAACAACAAGAAACAAAAAAAATGTTGCTTGTATATCTTTACTTCCTTCAACTCTAACATATAAGTTTTTAATAAATACTAAAAATGAATTAACAGAGTCAGATGTTATACAGATTGTTAGTACAACACCAATTATTCCAATTAATATTCCAAGTTTATTATCACAACTCCCAATCCACATATCAACTCTATCTAAGACATTAAGTGCATATTCTAATTCATCAGAATCTTTTTTTGTATTGTTTACTGGGGAATCTACATTTTTCTGTCTTTGTTTTGTTTTTTTCACAACACTTCTCCCTAAACATTATTTTTTACCCATTCATCAAAATCTGTATAGATTACATCACAATGATAAAAATCTATGTTTGAATAGTAGCTATACTCATTTGATTTATGAGGTTTTATCCAAGTCTTATATCCTTCATTTTCTCTCTCAAGTTCTTCATGAACATTATCATAAAACAACTTACTCATCGCAATCGGTTCAATATTATTTCTATATGCTTTGTCTCCCAATTTGGATGCATCTACAACAGCTTGTCCAATCCAAATCTTATCATTTATTCCACTTCCCGATTGACCTGCTTTAACTATTAAATCTTCAGAACACCCAAGTCCAATTCCTGCTTTTATCGGTTCGTATCCGAAGTTTTGTAACTGTTTACGATACATTTTCATAAATGTATGTATTCGTACAGCTGAATTAAACATTTCAACCAAATCACTTTTATACTGAGTAGTATTTATACTATATACGCAATCCCCCCGAATACCTATCTGCCTATAGTTAGAATCATCTTTCAATATTGCAATAATTTCGGAACAAAATGCTCTAAAAACTCTAGCTGTTTTCTCATCAGCTGTTTTACATAAATCACTTGAACCAACCATATCAATAAAAATAGCTCCAACCCATGACTTTATTCCATTTGAATATGTAAATTCAGAATCATTTTCCGGTATTCTATCTTTTTTTACAATTTCAGTCTTTGATGATAATATTTCATCCACTCTATTTTTGGATATTTTATAATCATATGACATAATCTATCCCTCCTCGTACACTAAAGTAACAGTTAACAGAATTAGGTGCAATTCTGACTTTCATAAGTACTCCAAATGAAATCGACAAATGTTATGCTACTTCCGACTGCGAGTTTTGCGTGTCTTACTTCAAGTCCTTGAAACGATGCACTCTTTCCGTGTCCACTTCCAAAAGGATTTCTAATTTCTGCTAATTTTGTAGGAATTGCTCTTAAATTACCAAGCACTGCCTTAATAGCATCTGCTCCTCTGTCTGTAGGTTGCACATTTGATGGGAGCAAATTCAACGCTTTTATCGTTTTATCTGCCAGTTGCGGCACATCATCATCTTTAGTGTAAGATATCTGCATTTCTTCAAGAATCGTTTTACAGCAACTTTCAATTAACTCCTTTGCCATTCCGATTGCATTCGTCGGATTTTTTGTCTGCATTTCCACCATCAAATCTATTTGCTTTGATAAATATTCACTTGAGAACTTAGTTTTTAAACTTTCTGCTGTTTGAGCAATTACTATCGCACTTCCATCTAGTCTAGCCATAATTTCCTTACACTTTATATATATCTTGGCATATTTCTCATCATATCTTGAAGTACTACTCCAACATGCTAAATCTTCATAATCTTTATTGTATTCGTATTCCATCTCATCTTCATAATGATGGAATAAATCTATAATCAACTTTGTTCGTTGTGCATCCTCAGCCTCATTCAAATATGCCACTAATGACTTTCCTTTGGATAAGCCATATTTTTTCTTTATTGGCTCACCTACGCTCGCTGTCGTAAATTCATCAAATGTATTATCCGTAAAATCTAATACATATCCAGATCTATTAAACAGTAGTAAAAATGTTCCTTCTTCTTTTTTTGTAATAAATGACATTCTTATTCCACCCCCAATGCTTTATATACTGCATCTTCTGGACTAGAATAAGGAATTAGTTGAAAAGCACTCATTAATTCTGGTGGTACTGTAGTCATATCCGTAAAAGATGTTGTAGGAAGCAGAATTTTTTTTGCTCCACTATCAAGACAAACTTGCAATGTACTTGCAAGATTATCTACTTTCATAATAGTCCCGCCAATACTGAAATCACCAATTACAACCATAGAACTCTGCACTGGTCTACTAAGCGCTATAGAACATAATGCTATCAATGTTGGCAATGCCAATTTCTTAGTCATACCTATTCCTTGTAAATCCTGATAATTTATAACAAAGTCTTTATTTAAAACACCCAGAGAGCCGCTGATTCTATTACCATTTGCCTTAAGGAAATTGAATGCTGTATCTACAGCTTCCTTGCACTCTCTATCTGTTCCAAGTCCAGTACGATCAAACTTACCATTACCAGGAAGCATCTGAGATTCAAGTCTGAATACCCCAATCATATCTGATTTGCCATGTGATACTGTATAAACCTGACCTGGATTTAACATACCTTCTGGTATAAGCTTGCCACCACCCTGCTCCGGTACTGAAACATAGTGTTCAGACATATCAACCATATCTATGTAAGAAAAATTGACATCATAGAATTCCATACCACCAAGCTTCTTCAGTTGCTCTTTGACACGCCTTCTCATTTCAAGTGCAATCTCTAATACCTCCATTACATCTTCTTTTGAGAAGTTACCATCTGGATATAACAATTTCAAATAACCATCTACCATTTTACGAACAGCTATAGTATCACGCTGGTTTAAGTTCTTCCCAAGTCGGAAATATTTATCAATAGAATCACCAAATTGCTCTTTTCTTAGTTCGCGAATGAAACCTGCGAGATAATCCGTGATAAAACCATAATCATCTGTAAAATGTTCTGGTCTAAATTTTGGTATCTCCCAGCCTGGATTGTAACAATGCATTCTATCAAGAAAAGCTGTATCTGTTCCCATTTCTGGTGGAAATGGGTCAAATAGGCTTGAGGTCTTCAAAAGAACATCTACGCTCTGATTAATATTTCCAACAAATACCATTGAAGCCGATGCAGCCTTTTCTTCCTTTCCCCTTGCAAAAGAACCGGAAGCCATATAATCTTTCATAATCTGAATACCATCTTTGTCCTTAAATTTGATACCTGCAACCTCATCAAATGCTACAACATCCCACAGTCCTACTAATCCCATAGTCTTACGTCCCATGTTATAAAACAAATTAGCAACTGTTGTTTGACCTCCAGATATCAAAATACTATTTGGTGAAATTTCCTTATACAAATGTGACTTACCAGTACTACGAGGACCTAATTCACAAAGATTAAAGTTATTCTCAACAAGAGGAATCATTCTTGTGAGAAGAAGCCACTTCTCTCTGTATGAAAGTTCATCAGGTTCCATACCAGTTGAACGAAGAAGAACATCCAACCACTCATTTTTCGTAAACTCTTTTCTTCCTTGTTTGAGCTGATTCATATCAACATTAGGCATCTGGATAGGCGTAAGCTTTGTAATAGACACTGGAGTCAAGTCCTTCTGCTTAGATTTCTTTGATCTAAGTTCTGCACCATCTTGATCTACTATTCCAAAATCGTCATATCCATCAGAGCCATATTCTAACTGAACAATACACCAGATACCTCCACAAAGAAGTCTATCATACTGCTCAGGGTATTCCTCAGAAATAGGTATTCTTGTTAGTCCTAGATTCGAAAATGAAGCTTCATACATGTCCAGCTTCATATTAAGTTCAACCGTAATCATATCAATTACTGTATGCGCACCTTTCTGACGAAGCACGGATAGAACCTTCTGTGCTTCGTCTGGGCGCACATAATTATTAGACAAAATACTTTTTACCGTCTCAACTCCTCGATTTATTATTACTTCATCATCAGAATTGCAGTATTGTCCAAGTAAATATTCCAATACATAAATTGGAACATTTGCACCTTCTTTAATATGTTTTGTCAAATCTTTACGAACGATTTTTCCATCGAAAGTCTGTCTCAGTTTTCTATTTAATTCTTCTCTACTACCATCTTTCAAGGTTTCAGCTCCAGCTACAGTAGTATTATCTGCAACATTATCATCAGCTTTCCTATTAAATACGTCCATAAAACTCATTTTAACGTTTCTCCTTAATCACTAATTTTGGCTTGTAATAACGCCCATGCCATTTGAATGCACAAATTGTATTTTGCTAATATCAATAGTATTATCTTGAGCCTGTAAAACCTTCATATCCTCATTTGAGAATTCCGGACCAAGAATTACTTTTTCAAATACATCATTTTGAATATGTACATCATAAAAATATGCTCCATCAGAAAGCTTTCCTAAACCATTTTCTTGCTTGCAAAACAAAGCTCGTGTTTCCATCTCCTCATTCCAAAACTCATGTTTAAAAAGAGGCGAAAGAATTTGAAGTTCATTCAGAAACTTAATCATAGGGAACACAATGCATTTTTTTAGCTTTATATCAATCCCACGTCTTCCTGAAGGTAATATAAAACGTTTTTCTGGTATAATATTCTGCTCTTGATTACTGTCTTTAGATAACTCTTCTACGCTTTTATCAAATTCATCAAGCTTTTTTTCAAGGAATTTTTTTCGTTCACACTTCTCGTATAAAATGCTCCTTATAATAAATAGATCATTTTCATCACATTCCTTCTGCATAGCCTTAGCTAGTTTCTCAATATTAATTTGTATACAAACTCCATTATACCTTTTACTCTCTCGATCTTTTCTGTGCATTGTATATGCATCCCATAGCAAACGTGAATCGGCTTTTTCTGTAAAACAAGCAACAACAGGAAATGAGTTATTCTGATATCCTTTGTTTTCAAAAAAGCTAGTCAAAAATTGTATCTGAGCATTCTTTGAAGCATCTTCTCCATATCGTTCATTAAATAGTTCTTTTAATTCTTCATACAAAATGTTTGTATCTAATTTATCATTTGACTTTGTACTTTCCTTAAATCTCAAAGTGCCATTATTCATTATTGTTTTAAAAGTTTCAAAGTCAGTATAATAATATAATTCACTCATGTTTCTTAACCAAAGAATCCAAAATCATCTGCAGCAAATGCAATATCAATCTGAAATTCTATTCTTTCTGGAAGTTCTGTACTATCTTCCTTTTCAATTACTAGGTAGTACAATTCTTTACTATCATAAGCTTGTGATTTAAGGCTAAAGTTACATCTAAATGTACGTTCCTGAACATCATCACTTGTTTTATCAGCTATTATCTTCTGTACATCTGAAATTTTCTTACCAGTCACATCAATGAAATATGCGTTATAGTTACATTTTTCTCTATTCAAGCCAACCGCTTCTTTCTGATAAAAGTTCAAAGAAAAAATCATATTACTAATCTTATGATTTGCAGAAAGAAGATTTACTTCTACTGGTTTCGTATCATATTTATCCTTGTTACGTTGATATTCCTTAGAACTATTACGAAGATGCTTGTACTCAATAAGTGGCACACACATTTCTTGTAAACTAATACCACCATGCACAAAGTTCATGCCTGAGCCAGCACTTGTTTTTATTCTGATACTTCCTCTTGGTGCATAGCCTGCATATTCTGTTCTTCCTGAAAGAAGATTTACTGGAAGTAAAAAGTCTGGATCTTCACCCTTTGTTAAAATTGCAAAACGCCTGCCATACTCAATAATTCTATGTGCAAAATCAGATTTTTCAGTTTTTGCTTCTTCTGTCAGTGGGCTATATGTGTATAAAAATCCATGATCAGAAGTAATCATAATATTTACACCGCTAAAATCATTTACAATAATTTTTACGAGATTTTTTATTTCATCTATCGTCTCTGTACATGCATTAAAGACTTTTTCCTCTGATGTATGGCTTGTCTCATCAATTGTATCGTGGTAGATATAAACAACTTCCTTACCCTTTACCAATTCAGAACGCTCACTTCTCTTCATTGTTACAAGATCAGTTGCTTTAAGAACAATGCTATTGGCATTCACTTGCTGCAACAATTTCTCGCGATATGTACTATCTGTTGACTGACCATCATTCAACACCTTAATCTGGTCATTCTTGGTTTCAATATCAATTTCTCTATGAGGAAGTAATGCTGCCATACCAAATTTAGTTATTGTCGGAAAGATACCTTGCATACTAGACATATTAACCTTACCCTGCATATCCCGGCTTATTTCCTCTGAAAGAGACACTGCAACTTCATATCTCATTGCATCAGAAATTATTACATAAACTCTATTTTCAGCATTCTTAATCTTATTGTCATAGAAATTCTCCTGCCTATCAATTTCTTCAATATAGCCATGTTTTTCTAACTCTGATGCAGCTTCTTCAGACCAGTTGTGTCCAAGTCCATCTAAATACCAGTTTGAATAAAGCCTTTCAACCTTATCACATACACCTGTGAATAAATCCTGCAGGTTTCCACCATATGATTTCTTGCTATTTTCATAACTCATATGAAATTGACGATAGTAGGTATCCATCTTATAGTATTCCTTAGTATAGGCATTCCAAATGTTCTTTGCGCCAACAATATGAAATCCAGATGCATTCTCCTTATAAAACTCATTCATATTGGCTAGTGCAACGATACCTTTATAATAATCCTTATATTCTTCATACCATACCATTGTCCTACGTTTTTCTGCTATAGCAAATATACTTTCAGAACTTACAATCTCATTGGAAATATCTGTCATTATCTTTGACAAAATAATACTATTTAAACATGGAAGTATTTCTGTATCAGCTAAAACATCCGCTGTCTGTTTGGAAAGTCTTTTTTTTAGATGCATCTCCTCTTCTACAATTTCAGCTATTGCAACATAAGAATCTGCATCGTCACTATGAATCCATTCAGAAATAATATCACTACAATATGCCTGTAATTGTGGCATCTCAGTCATAAAATTTGATAATCCATCAAAAACACTATCTGGAAGAGTTCTGCTTCCAGCAGTTAAAATGATGTAAGCAGCTAATTTTCCAAGACTATGATCCACATCACTATATCCAGTTATCTTAGAAACCATGCTCCAAAACAAATCTAATGCATCATACTTCACAAGTTCCTGATATTGATAGTTATCATCTGTATCTAAACCTGACTTTAATACAGATTTAATGATAGAAATAGGAACTGTTCTTTGTGATTCTACAATAGAAGCCATTATTGCAAGTTGTATCTTCGTAGGTGAATCCAACGAATCTGCTAGTTTAACTACATCATCTCTTCTCGACTTTGCATTTAAAAATTTTCTATATTTCTTTACCTGATTACGCAATGCAACTGATGATGGTATTCCCATCTCATCCATCCATATTGCAATTAAATCTGCTCTAAACTCTTCACTGTACAATTCTACATCAAGAAGCCAATTATCATCTAGGTTCTCATAATTCATTGAGTTATATATCAAAAAATTCTGTGTAGGTTCTTCTATAGCAATAGTCTTCTTAATCTCAAAGTTATTTGTTTCAGTAAGCCGAAGTATTTTAGCATTAAGAAGTTGTAAATCCTTGATTTGATCAATAAATTCACCATCTTCATCATACCATACAACGATTCGTCTCTTATAAAACTCATCAAGAGGAGCGATGAATCGTTTATTCAATTCTTGTGTTATAGTCTGTAAATCCATCTTTACTCCTTCGCAACATATTGCTTAATTTCATTTAAACATTTTTCTTCATCTTTGACCTTAAAGATAGTTCTATATGCACCTAAAGTGTATTTCATCGATTGATCAAATGCTTGGTTTGATATTTTATCATTTAAAACACTTATTTCCCTTGAATGCCATAATCCAGCTTTATTTAATGAATTATATTCATACCCTCCACTAATCCAAGCAAAAGTATAAAATTTACTGGAACGATGTGGAATTAATACATAATCCCCAACACTCATATCTGAAACAAATGCTTTCAATTGAGAAGCCAAATTGGATATAGTTGTTTTATTATCCGTTTTCTTTTCCTTTAAAACAATTGTCTTAAAATCTTTTAGTTCACTATACAGGCTTAAATCCTGTTTAAATCCACTCCATGGTAAATAAATTCGACCGTCTTCTATAAAATTGTCTATATATGCTGAATTCTGCCCCGCTCTACATACCCATATCATAAATATTCCATATCTCCTTATTTAATTTTTGCAAGCACTTCCTGAAACTTTGCATAGTTATACTTTATACCATCGTCTAAATCAATATTAATCATCTGATCTGCAATATGATGGATTTTTTCTTCATAGGAATGAATTTCATCATTCTGTGCCTTTAACGCATTTAGTTTTTTTGTATATTTAACTTTATCAGCTCCCACAGAATCATCACTTCTTTTTATTATTTCCTCTATCATGGTTCTATAACGCGCCTGTTGTTCATGTACATAATCAGTTCTAATTCTAGCAAGTGTATCCGGTTGATACCTATGCATATACATAAGACATTTAAACCCTCCATTTTTCCCTGAATCAAATAACCAATATATTGGTCGCTTTCCCGAACCTGCAACTTGGTATAAATCACAATGATCCCTATAATACGAATTATTGAAATAATCTCTAATTACTTGTCTAGGACTGTTTTTCCCTCCTAGTGCGTCAGAAATATACTTTAAATTATCCTCCAAAGATTCTTTTCCATATACTTTTTCAATAAACACAATAAATCTATTTACTATATCATCATCGAAATACTCATCATTACATATTGGTATGATATTATCTTTATCTGCATTAAATGTTTTGTACCTGTCGGAATTCCATGTTCCGCCTGCATATACTAATCCTTCCTCATCTAGTGAATATCTACCGAACATACATCCTACAGCATATGATATTAATCCTTTAATTTCTCGTGTTAAATCAGCTTTCCTTATAGTAATTTTCTCCTCATCAACACTTGCATCAATAGAATTCTCAAAGCCATATAATTTTATAAATATCTCATTTAATCTTCTTTCATTTTCTTTCATTCGTTCAAAACGTTTATCACATTCCATACTCCATTGACTATAAGCTTCAGAAATCAAATTCGTATTTCTAACAAGTGGGCATTTGTTAAAATCCCATGAAATTTCAAATGAATCCCAATCTTCTCTTGCCAATTCTATGCACTCATCTACTAAACTGCTCACTTCATCTACTTTGCATTTATCTACAAGTACAGGGATTTTTCCAACAGCTCCTGCATTATAGTCCATTGTAGGTGCCAAAAAAGACAAAAACTCCATTGATATTTTTGAATTACATAGTCCAATAAAGTACTTAATATCTTGGTCCCCCTTGATAAATCCAGAAGAACCTTTGGCATCAAAAATACACCCCTCTTGCATATAACGCACATTAAAATCTGCTATAGTAAGGGCAGTCCATGTAAAGCCCTCCCTTAAATAATATTTCACATTTTGAGGTCTTGATTTCTGTTTCCCCTTGTCATCTCTAAAATTTACTATCTCATCTCCATTATTTTCCCAGTTTACTACAAGATTTATATTTCCATACCATTTCCTATACTCTCCTCCTTTATGATAAAAATACCATTTCTTTGTTCTATCTCCTCCGGTACTAATCGTTCTTGAATCGCATTCCTGCCAAAATCTAAGAAATCTATTATTATCACCTGTAATTAAACCCTGTTTTAAATCCACGTATTCAGAAAGTAAATTACCTTTATCATACAACTCTACAGCATCATCCCCCAACCAATATGCTATACAATGACCAGGTATCTTATCAAAATTTCTCTGTTCAGTCGTAAAACGATACCCACAATTAGGATTAATAATTGCATCGCGTGTTTTAGGTTCTTGTACATCTATTCCCTTAAATTCCGATAATCGAATATACTCACCAACATGACCTATATTTGAATTACACAAAGTAAAACTACACACTGGCACAGTTGCCCCTTCAAAGGCATTATATTCAAGTTGTATCATCGATGTTATAAATGTCTGTTCAAGAATTTTCTTACGAAGTTTTTCATAGCTTGATATAAACATCCACACATATGGTGTTATTAGTCCAATTTGTCCGCCTTCTCTACACCAAGATATTATTTTAGCTATAAAAGCAGAAAACAAATCTGATTTGTAATCATTATATTCTTTCTGTATGAACATTCTTAACTTTTCTGGCATATATGAAGAATTCATATATGGCGGATTTGTAACAATTACATGATACTTTCTCGACATTATTTCAGCTATTTTAACAAGCGGAAGTAAATTTTCTTGTATCTGCGCTCCAAACAGGTTTATTTCTACATTCTTATCAATTTCTTCAAATCTTTTGTATAATAGTTTAAAATCAACTTCTGAAATATTAAGAATTGAACCATATTCTCTTGCATCATGTAATTCTCTCATTAAAATATTAATCTGTACTCTTAATTCATCTCTTCCTGCAACAAAATAATCAATCAGATTGTTATCTAAGTTATTGCTTTCTTTTATTGCAAAAATATTGGGTTGAATACCTCTCGAAAAAAAACGTCTATCATACTGTCGGGCTTTCATCATAATAGAAAAGTAAGCAAGCTGTGCTGCTCTTTCATCAATATCTAATCCATAAATATTATTTTTAACAATACTAGCCACAGCATCGCGCACTGAAAAACCATATTCTTCATATATTTGAATCAAAGTATCAAACATATAAGCCAGAATATGGCCACTTCCTTGACATGGATCTATAACAAATATTTCATCTGGTTTAATTTCTGAATAATCCCTACATAAATCCCCAAAGTGTTCATTACTTTGTGTATCTAAATAATATTTCCATTTTTCTTTCAAGGTAGATTCTTTATGATTTTCTATCCAAAAACGTCCCAAAGAATTTTCTACCATATATTTAACAATCCAATCTGGCGTAAACAATTCAGTAACTATTGAAATATCTTTATCATCATATTGTTTTCTAGCATTAATTAACTTTTCCTTTGGCTCAGCCATATAAAACTGATATAACCAACCAATTATTTGCACCTGGTTTTTCCATTCCTCTTCAGGAATAGATACAATCATCTGTTCAATAACACTTCCATCTCTTAGTAAAAAATCTGGTAACAGCAACTCAGTAAAATCCGTTATCTTTTGAAAAACTCCAGGCAATATATCATTTAACACATTGCACTGAACAATAAGAAGATATCTATACAATTCATCATCTTCATGCTCTTGTTTCATTCGAATAATTTTTTCTTTGTCAATACATTCAAATTCCAAATGTAACGCTTCAGATAATATTTGCGGATTAAAGCAATTATTTTCGTCTGTAAATACTCGAATATGACTAGGTAGATATCCATTTACTTCCATAAATCTAAGTGCAACAAATCTATTAAACCATGTATATGCCACTTCTTCTATAACCTGGTCATAGCCCTCTGCCTTAACTTTATATATTAAGGCTTGACGTTGCTTTTTTTCTATGTCTGTTAAAAGGATTCCATTAATACTATCTAAATCTGGATTTAAATCTTTTCTATCTTCAACTCCATATTGTAAAGCTTTCAGAGATACTTTTTCTATTAATTCCCTTCTAGCCCACATAGCAAATTTCTTAATCATATTCTTATCCATGTTACCATCTCCTTAATTTATCTGAATTCCATCATTACCTTTCAAATAATGTTTCATCTGCTTACGAATATTTTCAACATAATCATCAATATCATCTTCTGACCTAAGCACCTTTGCTGGAAACATTTGCTGTCTTGCAATTTTCCTTATAAATTCCTTCTTTGCAGGCTGTTTTTCCCCATCAATTTCTGTTGACTTAACAGTTAAAGTCACCTTGGATTTCATAGCAGATTCAATTGCCATAGTAGCCTGATCTTTATAATTCCACATTGGAACTGATAAGCCATCAAGAAGTGCAAGACTCTTCTCAGCTGCAATCAGTTCTTTCTTCTGGCTAAAGAAATTATCTGCTCGTTCAGAAATAATCTTTGTCTCTTCATTTACCTTTGCATTCTCATGAATTGCCTCTAAACAAGAACGTACAACCTCATATAAGTCCTCTTTTTTCTCTTCAAGCATTGCATCATGTGATTTTTCCACAATTGTCTTCAGCTCGTTAAGTTCTGGAATACGCTTATAGTCATACTCTTTTCCTTCTATTATATGAGTAATAAATCTCATCTGATTAAGAGCATGTTCAGCCTCTGGATCATGACTAATATAATCCAAATCATTCTTTAGTCCATCGACAAAACTAGCTGCGTTATCAAATATAAAAACTTGTGTCTTAAAGAAACTTTCTACATTCTTAAGATGATCCTGCATATCATAAAGCATATCTTCACTCGAAACAATCTTATCAATAAGTGCAATATTATCACTCTTCTGTGACAAAACATCTCTTACTACTCTTATAGCATTGCGTACTGCTGGATAATCAGGATATTTATGATCATTGTATTTTTCACTTAACTTATTATAATGCTCTTCCAATTTTTCAAATTCTTCAATTATAAATTCAATCAAACCATCTTCATCAGCTGGAACATCCATAACATCAAGGAAATCTCTGAGAAATTCCCTAGCTTCCTTTACCTTGAACGGGCTTACTACATGACGTTTTGTAATCTCTGTCTTTCCAACTTCACTCTTCTTGCGAAGCATATCTGGAAGTCTTGAATCATTTGGTTGGATTGTCATTCCACTATATTTAATAGTTACTTTCTGCTCATAAATAAGGAGTGCAACTACAGCTGCAATGTCAATTTCCCTCCATCCACTAGGAATGCCTTGATATCTTGTTTGAATATCTGACATCTTAGTTGTAATGTGTTTCATATCCTGCATTTCAAGATACTCTTCAATCTTCTGTGCTGCACCACCATTTGGGTGTGTACCAACAATATATTTATCTTTACCAGTAAGAATAGCCACAATATCCGAATCATTGTTTGCATTTGCTCCAATGAGTTCAAGGTCGTAGTATACATGAGTCACAAGATATTCAAGCGCCTGATCCAATTTACTCTTTGCATCTCCGCCTTTTATATCAATATGTTCTCCATCTACATAGAACTCTGCTGTCTCGATTGCTTTCTTTATTGCATCAATGGCTTCGTTCTCATACTTTGTAGCTTCATCTTGCTGATTGCTGATAATAACTTGCACTGACTTGGGAAGCTGAGCCACATTTCTTGTTTTTACATATTTTCTGATCTTAAGAGCATTTTCAATAAGTTCATAGTACTTACCATCCCCAAGAACAACGATTGCCTGTCCCTTGGAATTTGTCTGTAATCTAAGCTCATTCTTCTCTGTATCATCTGTTGCAATAGAATAAATCTGTAACTTCATTCCTCCTGTAACAGAACCATTTGCTTGACCATCCACAAACTGATCATATGGAAAGTCATAAATCTTATAGCGATACTTTTTCTTTTCGTAAATATTTCCAAATACTAAGTGACCAATCCTTTCTATAATCTGTGCTGTATCTACTGTAGTATCTTTAATTTCCCTTGCAATATCCTGTTCTTCATCAGTGAGGAAATTATAAGTGTTTCCTGTTCTTCCAATGTAGTTCTGGCTAAGAAGTCTATCTAATGAACTACGAACCTGCTCACGCATTTGAATCTTATCCATATTGATATTATCAGCCATGAGGATGACGATTGAATCCAATGTTGACTTCACATCGTTGTCTAAATAACGAATTAAATAGAGGAGTTTTAATACATCTACATCCTGTGGCTTAATTCCTCTATCTTCATCAGCTGCAGTCTGGCATCTTTCAATCACACGGCGAATAGCACCATCCAAGAATGTGTGAACAGTGTCATAAAAAAGATAGAATGGCGCAATGCTATATTCATCTTTGTTTTCAATTTTTTGTGCTGCTTCCTGGAATCCTGAAAGCATAGATCTCTCTCCACCAGATAAGTGTTTACCAGCATTACCATGCTTACGGATTTCAGAGAATACCTTCTGCATTAGAATAAACTGATATGGAACAAACGGGAAATTCTTTGAAAAATCCTGTGCTGTCTCATATCCTCTGATGTCTAAAAGCGCATCGTCTTTATTAAACTTAAGCAAATTTCTAAGTACAGATTCACTTGTCTCAAAAACCTCTTTAAGTCTCTTATCGGCTTCATCAGTCTTAGATAAAATTCTCTTCTGAATAACTTCATCTGCTGATGCAGAAGATAAAGAAAGTCTCGTCTTAAACCTTGCCTGAATACGTGAGAACTCATCCTGACGAGTCTTAATGATTTCATCAAGGGCTTCCTGTCCGGTGCAAACAACCCATACCTTTCCTTCGCACTCACTACCAATCTTTTCTACTATTGACTGTAAATTGATAAGATGATCTGTGTTACTTCCTATATACTGTCCAACCTCATCTATCATGAACAACAAACGAAAATTGTCTGCCTTAGTATTTACATAATCTTTAATTTCAGATACAAGCTGTGCAATACTCATCTCCACTGTCTCTGTTCCGTTGAACCAGTTACGAGATGATTCTTCACTCATACCAAGTACCTGCTGTAAAGTTTCCACAATATCATCTTCAAAGAATGCAAATGCATCGCGTGTTTCGAGCCAAGATTGACCATTTTTCTCTTCAAATACTTTCCTAAACTCTTCAGTTTTTCCCTGCTTATCTATAAACTGCTCAAGTTTCGCAACTTTTAAATCTTCTCCATAAAATCCCAAGTAATTGTAAAACATCTTTGCAAATACTCTAAGAACTGCAGTTGCATCCTTATTAATAGAACCTTCTATATCAATATTAAAAAGAATTGTATCTGTCTCACCTTTTGTTACGCGATCAATAAGCATAAAAGTTGCTGGATCATCCTCAAACTTAGAACGAAATCTCTCAACAGTCTTTACTCCATCAACCTCTTTATTCTCTAAAATATAAGAAAGTATCTTTAAAAAATGAGATTTACCACTTCCAAAGAAACCTGAAATCCATACACCTATATCAGCTGTCTTTTCATTAAATGCATCTCCATAATTGTTAAAAAAAGAAATAAAATGCTTTTTTAATTCTTTAGTAATGACATACTCATTTAATTCTTGTACCAACACTTCATTGGCATTTTGGTCTACTTTTACAACTCCATTAATTTTTCTATCTATATCGTCCTTAAACATCTGCTGTATTTTCATTTAATATCACCCTCCACATTAAATTGCGTTAAATGCTCTATAATATCCGTTAGGCTCTAGCTTATCAAATAGCCTAAGTTGTCTTCCATTGAAACTGCCAGGATACATAACCAAGATAGGTATATTGGGAACCTCTGGCTGAATAGCTTCAAGCAAAGCATGTACTCTTGCAAATGGAAAAACTTCTCCCACTCCGGTAATAAGTAACACATCTCGTTCTCTCTGTTCCTCTGGTTTTATCTTTTCTACAAAAGCTTTATTATTTGCAAATCTGAAAATCTGATTTTTCAAATATTCTTTTCCTTTTTTCTCTTCCATAGATGGAGCAGCCTTAGTAATACGCTTCTCATCACAAATTTCTAAAAATACTTTATATAGATTTTTCTCTATTATGTGACAATTTAAATCCTGATCAGTTACAATCTGTTCCGTGAAATATCTTACCGCCATCTCATCCTTCGGATCATAACAAAATATATGAATATTAACTTCATTACTAAGCCCATTTCCCTTAAGGAAATCTTCTTCTTGAATTCTTACTTTTAATTTATCCAAGCGTTCTAAAATATCGCTCATTTTCATTCTCCTAAACTATTTAATAAAAACAATTAAATGCTGATAAAGCTATCTCATTGCCATCTGCTCGTATTGCATTATCAACTTCTGAACAAATCATAATCGGATTAAGTTTTGTTGCTCTTGGGCTGTCAATATATTCATTCTCAATTAGAATTCTATTTAGCACCTGCTTAATCTTATTTATGGTTGAATCACTCCATGAAGCAACCTCATCATCCTGTTCTTGCAACCTCATAAAAAAAACATTTAATTCCATCTTTCCATAAGATAAATCCTGTTCTCTGAATTTTGCACCAATTACAATAATCATAAAATCCCATACAAGACGATATTGCTTCATCATTGCATAAAGACACATCTGCTTTCCTACTTCCATTGGACTATGTGCTATCACTTTTATCAATTCATCATCCTCAAGACATCTTAGTCTCTTAAGGCATCCTGTTACAGTCCTTTTCAAACTTTTTTCTGTAGGAAACTGAAAAAGATTTTCTTCTATGATTCTCGAAGTAATTTCTTCATCACTGAGGCTTTCATCTGACATTAGTCTTGCAACAATTCTAGTTTCATAGAACAAAAACTGTTCTCTTGTAATTGCGCCACTTCCTCTATAATTACCCAAGATCATCACCTACTTTTTCTTTTTTCTCGTAATGAATCAAATCACCAAAATCACAATTAAGCTTGTCACAGATCTTTTCCAAAACCAACATTGATACCGGCTCTCCTTTACTCATTTTGGCTATCGTACCACTGCTGAGCTTTACCTCATTCATCAAATCTGTTTTATTCATGTTGTTATCAATTAATAATTTCCACAATCCGTTATAAGAAATACTCATCCTAAATACCTTTCTACAAAAGCAAGTTTTGGTGCTCTTAGCTCCTTATATGTTATGTATACAAATTATACTACATTCTTAAAGAATTGGCAATTAGAATGTCGAGAAAATCTTCGAGTTTACGAAGATTATGTTCATTTATTTCAGATATAAAAAAAGAACGCAGAATCTCTCCCACATCCTCAAAACTATCTGGCTTTATCTTCTCTTACCTTCGATACTTCCTTATGTGCCGCTTCCTGCTTCACCTCATCCACACCTCTAGCCTCAAATGCATCTGCATTATACTGATACTCCTGCGACTCAGCGACCATCGGTGAATATACAATCTCTGCTTCCACTCGCTCAGCTTCTGCCCTCTCCGGTTCCGTCTGTTCCTGCACCTTAGCATTCTCCATATGCTTTTCCTTATCAAGCTGCACATTCATAGCCAGATTATCCAGCTTATCAATCGAAGCATCCAGATGAAGCTCCATTGTTACAAGCATCTTTTTCACGGCTTTCATAGGTGCAAGCACCGCCTTTGTAATGGGATGTTTCTGCTCTTTCTGTGAATAATCCACCTCCGGCTTGTCAGCAAAAGTGCGGAATACATTGGCTGCTGTCTGCCCTGCTTCACGAAATCCTTTTGCAAGAAGTGCTATCTTTGCTATATCCTTATCCGTGGTCTTGATTGCGCCTCTTACATTTTCCCGGATATCAAGAAGTCTTTTCTTAATTCCTAAGAACTCAGACACCCTGTATAATGCAGATCTTCCCTTTGCCTTTGCTTTATCTACTATGCTCTTTGCTGTAGATTTAACCTGTGCTTTCACTTCCAATACCTGCGACTTTATCTGCTCACATCTGGTATTAAGTCGCTCCCGTGCTTCCGACAATGCCTTTTTAGCATTATTGACAAGTGTATCCTCCTGCATTTCTTTGATCTGGTTCTGCATGTTGGTGAGTTCTTCCGTCATGGAATCAATCTTTTTCTCCAGTCCATCCACATAGCTGCATATCTCAAATACATCGTTTGCCTGCTCTTTCATGGCATTTTTCTTTAGTAATTCGAGAAGTTCCCTTATAACATCCTCATTGGTAAGTGTTTTTCCTGCTTCCATATCCATTCTGTTTCCTCCATTCTGTAAATGGGGCAGCCTTGGCCGCCCCTGTAACATGATTACTAATTATCGAAAGGGTGTTGTCTCTTTATCCTTCTCTTTATCGAGATTTTCAGTTGCTGTCTTAATGAGCTTCGGGTACTTAATCATAAAGTTATCCTGCAATCCGTATCTCTGATTGTCATTCCTCCTTTATCTCCTGTTTGCTTGATTCTGATATTTCATTATCATTAAATTGTTTGATAGCTTTGTCAGATTCCGCTGACACTTTTGCACATGCAAAACAAAAAACTAAGTTTAAAATTATAACAACAATAATAATTGCTTTCATACAAATACTCCTTCTTATATGTAAGAAGTACCTATGAATTAGAACTCTTATCTTAATATATATCTGGAAAATATATACAAAGATGTATGTATGCGTGATTCCTATGAATCCCCATTACGCCCGCATACTTGGAACTACCGTCTAGTCGCATATGCGTTCACGATACACTAATTATTAATCAGCATAATCTCCTCTTTTGCCTTCTGAGGATAAGGACTTTGACACCCTTTGTGGTTTATTATCCATCCGCCATATATCTTTCCCTGCTCGCTATGCACCTTCATCTCTCGATCCATCAATTCTCATCGCATAAGCTATGACTGATATTTGTCAGGAACTACACCGGATTTTTACCAGAAGAAAAAGTTCCTTTTTGTGTTCTTTTGTGCTATCATATAATATATTTTTAATGTTTTTATTTATGGAGGTTATTCAATGGAAGATATAGAAAGATCAAATCTAGCTAGAACAATAAAAAAATATAGAAAAGCTCGAAAACTTACTATGGAGCAATTAAGTGAAAAAAGTGGAATAAATTTATCAACATTAAAGAAATATGAAACTGATAATAGAAATCCTAAACTAGAACAACTCTCTAAAATTGCAGAAGCATTAGAAGTAAGTGTATTTGAATTTTTAGACATAGAGGTAAAATCTGTAAACGATATTATATCTCTTGTTAATAAAATTAATATAACTACTGATATTGATTGGGATATTGATAATGATAAAGTATGTATTTCTTTTAAGAATAACAAAATAAATAATTGTTTAAAAGAATACGCTGTAGATTATAAAAAAGACAATATATTAATTGAAAAAACAGAAACTAATCATGAATCTACACTTACAAGACTTATGCTTATAAATGACAAACTTAGATAAAAATAAATCATTACACAGTCGTCAAATTCTCATACAAGCACAGATTTTGGCCCATTGCTCACATAAACTCAAAAATGCAGTACAATCATCTCAGATTGTACTGCATTTTTTGAATACAGGTGGCTTTTTCATTTTTTGTTATAACTTAATGTAACTTATCACCAGTAAACAAGCAACTTAAAGCCACTTTTATCTGGTTCAGTTTTTTAAGCAGTTTGGTTCAGTTTTGGTTCAGATTAAAAACCAAACTGTAATAGTTTACACCAATTTACATTAAGTATTAGTATATACATTTTTTGCCAAACCGCTTAAATACTGCATTCTAATTTCAAGCAATTATACTATTCGTATGATTACATTCTGTCGTGGAATGTTCTTGAAATAACATCCATCTGCTGTTCCTTTGTAAGGTCGATGAACTTAACAGCGTAACCAGATACACGGATTGTGAAGTTAGCATATTCTGGCTTTTCTGGGTGTTCCATAGCATCAAGTAACTTATCCTTACCGAATACGTTAACATTGAGGTGATGAGCGCCCTGATCGAAGTATCCATCCATAACGTTAACAAGGTTGTTAATTCTTTCTTCTTCGTTATGTCCTAAAGCGTCTGGGTTCATTGTCTGTGTATTAGAAATACCATCTAATGCCCACTCGTAAGGAAGCTTTGTAAGTGAGTTAAGTGAAGCAAGAAGACCATTCTGCTCTGCACCATAACTTGGGTTAGCACCAGGAGCAAGTGGAGTACCAGCCTTACGTCCATCAGGCATAGCACCTGTGTACTTACCATATACTACGTTAGAAGTAATTGTAAGGATAGATGTTGTTGGCTCTGAATTTCTGTAAGTATGTCTCTTCTTAATCTTCTCAAGGAATGTCTTAAGTAACCATACAGCGATATCATCAGCTCTGTCATCATCGTTACCATACTTAGGGAAGTCGCCTTCGATTTCGTAATCTACAACGATACCTGTCTCATCACGTACTGTCTTAACCTTTGCATACTTAATAGCTGAAAGTGAATCTACAACGTGTGAGAATCCAGCGATACCTGTAGCAAATGTTCTCTTAACATCTGTATCAATAAGAGCCATCTCAGCAGCTTCATAGTAATACTTATCATGCATATACTGGATAAGGTTAAGTGTATTAACATAAAGATCAGCTAACCAATCCATCATAGCATCGAACTTATCAACAACTTCATCATAATCAAGATATTCTGAAGTAACTGGCTTGTAAGCAGGACCAACCTGTTCTCTGTTCTTAACATCTACACCACCATTGATAGCGTAAAGTAAGCACTTAGCAAGGTTTGCTCTAGCTCCGAAGAACTGCATTTCCTTACCTGTCTGTGTAGCAGATACACAGCAGCAGATTGAATAATCATCGCCCCATGTTACCTTCATAACATCATCGTTCTCATACTGGATTGAAGATGTATCAACAGAAATCTTAGCAGCATACTTCTTGAAGCTTTCTGGAAGTCTTGAAGAATAAAGTACTGTAAGGTTTGGTTCTGGTGAAGGTCCCATGTTCTCAAGTGTATGAAGGAATCTGTAGTCGTTCTTTGTAACCATTGAACGTCCGTCGATACCTGTACCACCTACTTCAAGTGTAGCCCATGTTGGATCACCTGAGAATAATTCGTTGTATGATGTAATTCTTGCGAATTTAACCATTCTGAACTTCATAACCATATGGTCGATAAGTTCCTGAGCTTCTTTCTCTGTGATAACGCCGTTATCAAGGTCTCTCTGAATATAGATATCAAGGAATGTAGAAACACGTCCAACTGACATAGCTGCACCATTCTGAGTCTTGATAGCTGCAAGGTAACCAAAGTATAACCACTGGCAAGCTTCCTTTGCATTTGTAGCTGGCTTAGAAATATCATAGCCATAGCTTTCTGCCATCTTCTTCATACCTGCAAGTGCCTTGTACTGATCAGAAAGCTCTTCTCTTAAACGAATAACGTCATCTGTCATTGTACCGCATCCGCAGTTAGCATGATCTTTCTTCTTCTCTTCCATAAGGAAATCAATACCATAAAGAGCAACTCTTCTGTAGTCACCTACGATACGACCACGACCATAAGTATCTGGAAGACCTGTGATGATGTGGCTGTGACGAGCCTTTCTCATCTCTGGTGTGTAAGCATCGAAAACACCCTGGTTATGTGTCTTATGATATTCTGTGAAAATCTTGTGTAATTCAGGATTTGGCTCGTAACCATAGTTCTTGCATGATTCCTCTGCCATCTTGATACCACCATAAGGCATAAATGCTCTCTTTAATGGCTTATCTGTCTGAAGACCTACAATCTGTTCAAGGTCTTTCATAGACTCATCTATATATCCAGGACCGTAAGCTGTAAGACCTGCAACTACTTCTGTTTCCATGTCAAGTACGCCGCCCTTAGCTCTTTCTTCCTTCTGTAACTCCTGTAATCTGCCCCAAAGCTTATTTGTTGCCTCTGTTGGGCCTTCCAGGAAACTTTCATCTCCGTCATATGGCTTGTAGTTATTCTGGATGAAATCTCTTACATTGATTTCTTCCTTCCAAAGTCTACCTTTGAAACCGTTCCACTGATCCATCTGTACCATTGTTCCTTGTTCCTCCTTGTTTTAATTTTGTACACTGTATACAATCCGCATTATAAAAAATGTTGTCAGCTATTATAATCAACAAAATATCTTATTCTAAATGCAATGCATTGATTTTAATTAAGATATTCTTCTGTGACAAAAATGCGTTTGTAACAACTTTGATAAATAAGTAACAATTACTGACAAGAGCATACTAACATTTTAACAATGTAAAATCAAGAGTAATTTTCATATTATTGAATTTAGTACAATCCTTGAATTTATGCGGTTATTTTGTACTTTTATCTGTACAAAATGCACATATTATTCACATAATTAACTGAAGCTGTCAAAAATGCACCTCCACTTAATTATCTTCAGTCTGACATATATCATCCTCTTTTACAGTCTCCGTTTTTACATTTTCTTCGGCAATAATTTCCTGTTCACGAAGTGCTTCATCAAGACCTTTCAGTGCTGAAAATGGCATAAACTGCTTGGCACGTTCTTCGACCGGCATCTTTTTTCTTGTATTATTTACTGTACTTTTTCTAATTTCCACTTCTGTGTCCCCCAATCTGATGATTTCTTTCTATTGCAGTTGCACCCTTTTCAAGATTCATGCCTTTCAATACCGCATCTCTGCCATACCTCTTCTTCAAATCAAGCACTGCATGCTGTAATTTATTTTCCCTGTCACCATCTGTATCGTCATCAAACAGCCCAACCTGTCTGTAGGCTTCATCTGTCAGCCTGTTAAATATAAGATTGATTTTACGCACAGGAATATTTTTATCCTTAACCTCATCATAAAGCTTTGAAATAAACGGAAGCATCTTTTTAGATGAACTTGTCGCTGACGGAAGCATAATTGAACCACGCACGGACTGCGGCACTCCTGCGGCTGCACTATATTCTTTTGAGTAATTTATATAGATTGTCACCGAATCCGTAACCATTCCCTGCTCAACAAGCTGAAGACACATTCCGTCAGCCATTTCCTTGACGATAAGCCTTCCCTCCTCATGTTCATAATCCCTTGCAAGAACCTGACCGCTCGTTATGCTGCTGCTTCTCGGCTTATATTTCTTAATATCCGCAATAGTAACCGGTTCTATCCCCCATGCGTGGTCAATGAGAAGTTCAGCATCAATGCCAATCATATCATACAGGATCTGCTCATCTGCCTCTGCAATCTGTGCCATATCATATATCCCTGCCTGTGCAAGTCTTCCGGCAAGTCCATGCCCCACTCTCCAGAAATCTGTGAGTGGTCTGTGATGCCACAGCGTCCTCTTATAACTTTCCTCATCAAGTTCACCGATAAAATCTTTCGCATGTTTCGCAGTTATATCAAGTGCAATCTTTGCAAGATAAAGATTAGTACCTATGCCGCACGTTGCCCTAATCCCCACTGTATCAAATATATCCTGCATAATACGTATGCCCAGTTCTTTCGCAGTCATTCCATATAAAGAAAGATACTCTGTTACATCCATAAAAACTTCATCTATAGAATATACATGTATATCCTCTTTTGAAATGTACTTCAGATAAATGCCATATATCTTTGCCGAATAATCAATATAAAGCTGCATTCTCGGCTGTGCCATAATATAATCAATACCTTTGGGAATCTCAAACACACGGCATCTGTTCTTCACGCCAAGAGCTTTCATCGCAGGCGACACAGCAAGACATATTGTTTTCTCACTTCTGTCCGGATCAGCAACAACAAGATTAGTTGTCATTGTATCAAGACCACGCTCAACACACTCAACCGATGCATAAAATGATTTTAAATCTATACATACATATATCCTGCTGCCCATACCATTGTTTCCTTTCATATTATTCCCATATACCATAATTTTTTTCATAAAAATATTATACAACAAAAAATCGAATGTATGTACTGTTTTTTTATTTTTTATATGCAAAAACAACGTCATATTTTTGTTGATAAAATAATAAAAACATGATAAAATTTTAGTTGTTTAAAGTGTTGAACTTTAAAGGGGTAAATTCAAAAGAAACACAGGAGGATTTTTATGAAACTATTAATTTTGATTATCTATTTTGCGGTCATGATTGGAATCGGTCTTTACTGCCGCAAACATGCAACTGATGTCAACGGATTCGTACTTGGCGGCCGTTCGGTTGGTCCGTGGCTTACAGCTTTTGCCTACGGAACTTCTTATTTTTCTGCTGTCGTATTCGTAGGATATGCTGGCCAGTTCGGATGGAAATATGGCATTTCTGCAACATGGGCAGGCATCGGCAATGCAATTATAGGTTCACTTCTGGCATGGGTTGTTCTCGGACGACGAACAAGAATTATGAGCCAGCATCTGAATTCTGCAACAATGCCGCAGTTTTTCGGAGAACGATTCGGAAGCAGTGCGTTAAAAATCGGTGCATCCGTAATTATATTCATTTTTCTCATTCCTTATACAGCATCTCTTTATAATGGTCTTTCAAGACTTTTCGGAATGGCATTTAACATTGATTATTCAGTCTGTATTATACTCATGGCAGTTCTTACAGCTATCTACGTAATTGCAGGCGGATATATGGCAACAGCTATTAACGATTTCATTCAGGGAATAATAATGCTTTTTGGCATTGCAACCGTAATAGCTGCCGTTCTTAACAGTAAAGGCGGATTTATGGCGGCACTTGATGGTCTTGCAAAAGTGAGTGACCCTGCTGTAACAGATACACCGGGAATATTTGCTTCATTTTTCGGTCCTGACCCTCTCAATCTTTTATTTGTCGTAATACTTACATCACTCGGTACATGGGGACTTCCACAGATGGTTCAGAAGTTTTACGCAATAAAAGACGAAAAATCCATCAAAAAAGGTACAATTATTTCAACTATATTTGCACTTGTTGTTGCCGGAGGCAGTTATTTTCTCGGTGGATTTGGACGTCTTTTCTCAGATGAAATTGATGTTGCTGCCAACGGATATGACTCAATTATTCCGACAATGCTTTCAGGATTAAGTCCTATGCTTATCGCACTTGTTGTTATTCTCGTTTTGTCAGCGTCAATGTCTACGCTTTCATCACTTGTAATTGCATCAAGTTCAACACTTACTATCGACTTCTTAAAAGATAATTTTATTAAAGATATGAGCGATAAAAAACAGGTTTTATCAATAAGAATTCTTGTCGTTGTATTTATTGCAATTTCATCAATTCTTGCACTTATACAATATAAGAGCTCAATTACATTTATTGCACAGCTTATGGGTGTTTCATGGGGTGCACTCGCCGGTTCATTCCTTGCACCTTTTATGTACTCATTATATTCAAAGCGTGTCACAAAGGCTTCATGCTGGGTATGTTTCATATTCAGTTCAGTTCTTATGATTGCAAATATTTTCTTCAGGAGCTCATTTCCGACAATTATGCAGTCACCTATCAACTGCGGTGCTATTGCAATGCTTGCCGGACTTGTAATTGTTCCTGTAGTCAGCCTGTTCACACCAAAGCCTGACAAAGAGCTTGTGGAATCAGCTTTTAAATGCTATGACAAAAAGACAACCGTTGAGCAAAAAACTGCTCTCGGCGACTAAAGGTAAATATTGTTTTGAATGTAAGCATCGTTTTGGCTCGCTGTCCTATAACCCTAAATATAAATCACTAAACAAAATGCTCCGTTCGGGATTCACAGCTTAACTGTTATCCTAAACGGAGCATTTTTATTTAATTTAATTATGCGTTTCTTCCCGCTTCAAATGCCTTTCTGTTCAAATCAAGGAATTTCGGAGGTACTATTTTTTCAATAGCATCCTGCCACTGTTCATCGCTTATCTCAGGAAAATATGTTGATAATCTTCCCATGAGTGCTATATTTACAGCTTTTGCGGAACCGGCCTCCTGTGCGATTGAAAGAAAATCTTTTGCATCAACCTTTGCACCTGCTGCCTGCATTTTCTCGATAAGATTTTCAGGATATGCAGCCGCACCCGTTATTACAGGCATTGGCTCTACTTCCTGAGTATTTGTTATAATTGTTCCGTCTTTTTTGAGAAATTCAAGCCATCTTGCGGCTTCAAGTTTTTCAAATGAAATGATAACGTCTGCCTCACCCTTATCAATTACAGGTGAGTATACTTTTTTACCATATCTTACGTATGTTACAACGCTTCCGCCTCGCTGGCTCATTCCGTGAACTTCCGATACCTTTACGTCATATCCCTGCTGTAAGAGAACATAACCTAACATTTTACTTGCCAGCAGTGTTCCCTGTCCGCCGACACCTACTATCATAATATTCTTTGTATCCATATCAACCCTCCTTATTCTGCTTTCAATGCATCAAATTTACACATCTGTGTACATACCTTACAGCCAATGCAGAGTGTAGGGTCAATCTTTGCTTTTTTATCTCTTACAGAAATTGCAGGACATCCAATACGCATGCATGATTTACATCCGACGCATTTATCAGAATCAACTTTGAGAGGCGGTTTGTGAACAGTTCCTTTTATCATTACGCACGGACGGCGACTTATGATAATTGATGGTTCATCTGCCTCAAGTTCCTCTTTCAATACAGTATCTACCTCTTCAAGGTTATATGGGTCTACAACACGAACCCTGTTAAATCCGATAGCACGGCAAAGTGCTTCAAGATTAACCTTTCCTGCCGGCTCACCACGGAGATTTTTACCAGTCGTAGGATTCTGCTGGTGTCCGGTCATGCCGGTAATTGAATTATCAAGAATAATAACTGTTGAATTACTCATGTTGTATGCAATATCTGTAATTCCTGTAATTCCTGAATGTATAAATGTTGAATCGCCAATAACGCCGACGCTTCTCTTTTCACCTTCTTTGCCCATTGCCTTATTAAATCCATGAAGTCCTGAACATGATGCACCCATACAGACATTTAAATCCATAGCATTAAGAGGTGCAACAGCACCGAGTGTATAACATCCGATATCACCGTAAACCATGCAGTTATTTTTCTTTAATGTATAGAAAACTCCTCTGTGTGGACATCCTGCACACATAACAGGAGGTCTTGGCGGAATTTTGTCATCTATATGTAAGCTTTCCGGAACTTCCATTCCCATACACTTTCTGACAAGATTCTGTGAGAATTCTCCACATATAGGAAATGTATCTTTTCCCTTTACTTTTATGCCAAGCTGTTTACAATGTTCCTCAATAAACGGGTCAAGTTCCTCAAGAACGATAACCTCATCTACAGAAGCTGCGAAATCAAGTATAAGCTTTTCAGGAAGCGGATAAATCATTCCAAGCTTTAAAATGCTTGCATTTTCACCAAAACACTCCCTCGCATACTGATATGATGTTGATGATGTGATAATTCCAAGCTTTTTATCACCATATTCAACTCTGTTAAAATCACAGTTTTCGGCAAGAGCAATTAGGTCTTTTGTACGCTGTTCAACTCTTACATGTGCATTTCTTGAATTTAATGTCATCATGACCTTTGCCGGGTCCTTTACATAAGGTACCTGCTCAGGCACAACACGCACTCCTGTCTCGACGACACTCTGTGAATGTGAAACTCTTGTACACATCTTGATAAATACAGGGGTATTGTATTTTTCTGATAATTCAAATGCCTTCTTTGTAAATTCAAGTGCTTCCTGTGAATCTGAAGGCTCAAGCATAGGCACTTTTGCTGCCTTTGCATAATGTCTGGAATCCTGTTCATTCTGTGAAGAATGCATCCCCGGGTCATCTGCAACGCATATTACAAGACCTGCGTTGAGACCCTGATATGATATTGTAAAAAGCGGGTCAGCAGCTACATTAAGACCTACATGTTTCATTGCACATGCACTTCTTCGTCCGCCTATAGTCGCTCCGTGTGCAGCTTCAAGAGCTACCTTTTCATTCGGAGCCCATTCGCAGTACACTTCATCATATTTTGCTGTTTCTTCTGTAATCTCTGTACTGGGTGTTCCCGGATAACTTGAAACAACCATACAGCCAGCCTCGTAAAGCCCCCTTGCAACGGCTTTATTGCCAAGCATTAACTCTTTCATAAATCCTCCTTGTTTTTGCGGAGCAAACAAGAAAAACAAAGTTTTTCTTGTTATCGCGGTATTCGCCAAGGTTTTAAGCAAGCTTAAACTTTGGCTCATTACTCGCGTAAATCCGACTGCCCCTGCAGGAGCATAGGATTTGTCCTCCTTGTTTTTGCGGTCATATGACCTGTATATTTTTATATCTGATTTTCTTTTGCAACAAGATTGTCGGCACCGTAAATCTTACGAAGCTTTGGTTTTTCAATCTTTCCTGTTGCATTTCTTGGTATATCAGCAAAAATAATCTCTTTAGGACGCTTATATCTTGGAAGTGCATGGCAGAATTCTTCAATTTCTTCTTTTGAACAGACCATGCCATCCTTGATTTCTATGATTGCCGCTGTCTTCTCACCAAGTCTTCTGTCTGAAAGACCGATTACAGCAACGTCCTTTATTTTGTCATGACGGCGTAAGAAATCTTCTATCTGAACCGGATAAATATTTTCACCACCGCTTACGATAACATCTTTCTTTCTGTCAACAAGATAGTAAAATCCCTGTTCATCCTGCATAGCCATATCACCTGTATACAGCCATCCATCCTTTAGCACTTCACTTGTTGACTTTTCATCGTTATAATAACATGTCATCACACCCGGACCTTTGACACAAAGTTCACCGACCCCGCCCTGTGCAACTTCATTATCATTTTCATCAACAATCTTACATTCCCATCTGTAACCCGGAACGCCGATTGCCCCGACTTTATCAATATTTTCAACTCCGAGATGAACGCAGCCCGGACCTGTTGACTCTGACAAGCCATAATTCGTATCGTACTGGTGGTTTGGAAAATATTCTTTCCATCTCTTGATAAGCGAAGGTGGAACCGGCTGTGCTCCTATATGCATAAGCCTCCACTGGTCAAGTTTATAATCAGACAGCTTAATATCGCCTCTGTCAAGAGCATCAAGAATATCCTGTGCCCATGGCACAAGAAGCCATACTATTGTGCAGTGCTCATTTGAAATAGCAGAAAGTATTGTCTCCGGCTTTGTTCCTTTAAGAAGAACTGCCTTACTTCCTGCAACAAGGCTTCCCATCCAGTGAAACTTCGCACCGGTATGATAAAGCGGAGGAATACATAAAAATGTATCATCTCTTCCTGTTGAATGATGCTTCTGCTCCATCTGTGCCGCCTGTGTTAAGCTTCTGTGTTTATGAAGTATCGCCTTTGGAAATCCCGTTGTTCCAGACGAAAAATATATTGCACCAAAATCATCATCTGTAATTTCAATATCAGGAGATTTGCTTGAACAGTCAGCGACAAGCTCCCTATAACTTTCCGCAAAACTTGGACAGTTATCCCCGACATATATAAGAAGTCTTCCCTTGCTTAAAACATCTGCATTGACTTCCATTCTTCCTATGAATTCAGAACCGAACACAATCACATCTACCTCTGCAAGCTTTGCACAATATAAAATTTCATCTGAATCATATCTGAAATTAAAAGGAACAGCAATCGCACCTGTCTTTAATACCCCAAAATATACAGGCAGCCACTCAAGGCAGTTATACATAAGTATTGCTACCTTATCACCTTTCTTTATTCCCCTTCCAAGAAGCATATTAGCAAAACGGTTTGCCTTTTCATTAAATACACTCCATGTAATCTCTCTTCTATACGGCTCGAATCTTGTAGGCTGTATAAGAGCATATTCTTTCCAGGTCATCCTTCTTGTATCATTCTCATCCGGATTAAGCTCTACCAAAGCTACCTCGTCGGGATATAATCTTGCATTTCTTTCAAGATATTCCATTACTGGCATTGTAAAAAATCCCCTTTCATCTTCTCTGCATATATTAGGCTCTGCCTCTTCCTGCTTTTTCACTGCATACTTTTATACGTCAAACCGCTAACGCAAAACCTTAGATAAGAATACCATTTTTTGTAAATAAAAACAAGGCTCGCACACTAAATGCAAGCCTTGTTCAGCAATTTCACCAATTTTTTTACAAAATTACATTTCAAAAGAATTTATAAAATATTCATAGAATCAGATACATAATTTAACATCTTACGTTTGTCTTCAGCCGGAAATATACACCACACGCTTTTAATAATCTGAATCTTTCTATCCTGAAGATTCATAAATAACGTGGGACGATATTCTGACATATTATAAAGACTTACAAGTGTCTCTGCATCAGGATATATCTTTTCTTTTTCAATATCGCGATATTTCTTGATTCCAAGTCCCAGCTTTTCAGCCATGGCTATCTGTGATGTATTCATTTTATCCCTGACAAAGCATGTCATTGAAAATCCATTCCAGTCATTTGCAAGTGACTGAAGCATTTTCATATTATTCGCATCTTCGTCCCTCATTTTTGAAACTGTGCCGCTGTATTTGCTTACAATAATATCAGCCAGCAGCTTCAAAGCAAAATTCCTATGTGTTTCAGTATCTATATTCGCTAAAGTCTTATCCAGGTCCTTTGTATGATAAACATACTTTTTACCGGCTATCAACTCATCCAAATCAAATCCGATTTCCGAAAAATTCATAAGTATCTGTCCACTTATTATAATTCCACCGTTTTCAATATAAGAATATTGCTCCTACATAAGCCCAAACTTTTCTGCAATATCTGTCTGCATCAGACCCATAGATTTTCTATACATTACAAGCCTTTTTAAAACGTCCTTGTAAGCAACCATATTTATCCTCCGCACTTTTACGTTACATTTCATATGTATAGATAAATATTAAGTCCATATAGTCATTGCCCACATAGGTCTAAATCTTTATATTTTGATATTTATAGTTTGTTTTTATGTTTTGTGAAATATAAATATTATTTTTTAAATTTTATTAATCATTATTATATATTTTAAATAATTGTAAAATTTTTTATATCAAATTTTCCTCTACCTTCAAAAATAAAATACACCGGGTTTATGCCCGTTTCAATATCTATATCAACAACTGTTTCTTTCCAGTCATGTGATTCAATTGAAAGCAATGCCTGTCCGGCTATCGTATAATCCTCAATATTCTTACCCGAATAATCCGAATCCGTTGTAATTTTTATAGTTCCTACTGCATTTCCTCTCACTGAAATTGCTATTTTATTATGCCCTTTTTTCATATTAAAATACTTAAATCCTGCCATACATCCATCCTGCATATTGGCAATATAGGCATCTTCACCGCTCTCTCTGTCACCGCCGTCCTGCGTGACATATGCATTTTTTGACAGTCTTTCCTCTTTTGATGCATCCTTTTCAAGTTTTATATTTTTAAGAAAACATACTATATATGAAGGATACGTTCCTTCACCGTCAAGCGGACCGCCGTTAAGTCCGCAGCTTGTAGCTTCTGCTGCTTTAAAAAAGCCATTTTCATCCATCTCAATCTTTTCAGCTACCCCCTGACGGCAATATGAACATGCATTGGTAAATCTGTGGTCAAATATATAAAAACTTTCATTGAGCTGTATTATGCTTCCATGCGTATTACCGTTTGGATATGCAGTATCAGACGGAGTGTATCCTCTTAATCCGACATCTGACGATGCATGCAGCCTGCCTCCATACACAAAATCCCTGTCAGGATAATCACTTATACAATAATGCAGTCCGTTTGCTCTGGCAGAATATATAAAATAATATTTTCTGCCAAATTTTCTCATTGACGAAGCTTCAAAAAATCCAGCTTCCTCAGGACATTTAAAATCTCTTGGAAAAATTACGTGTGGCAGATCTTTCATTGTAATCATATCATCACTAAGTCTGCATACATGTGCTCCTGCCATAATACGTCCATGCTCATCTTCTGTCTTATTCGGACAAAAACCGGAATATAGATATACCCTTCCATCATCATCTGCAAATACCCCAGGGTCAAACTGCAGCATGTCACCTTTGTCAATTCCATATATACGACCATCTGAAGTTTTTACATCACCATAATATTCATAATGTCCTGCCGGAGTATTACACACAGCAACAGACATTCTTGACGAATGTGCCATAGAATAATAAAGATAAAATCTTCCATCCGCACCTTTCACAACATCAGGTGCAAAAAGAAGCATTCTCTCCTCCCTATATGGATGCTGTTTTCTATTATAAATCTCACCTTCAAAATGCCAGTCAGACAAATCATCAACCGGTGCTGACCAGCATACATAATCATTTTCACAATAGTCGCTGCCGCCAAATCTGTCATGGCTTCCATATATATAAAGCCTGTCACCAAAAATATGCGGCTCGCCATCCGGAATATATTCATAAGATGGCAGATACGGATTAAATATCTGTTTATTTTTTCTTGTATTCATGATTGCACTCCTTTAATCATTTTTATGGATACTTCCCCACTCACACATTGCCACCAGAATCGGAATCAGTGACATGCCTCTCTTAGAAAGGCTATACTCAACCTTTGGAGGTATCTGCTGATATTCCTTTCTTATTATAAGTCCGTCACTTTCCATTTCTTTCAAAGTCGAACTGAGTGTCTTATGTGAAATATTTCCGAGACATCTTTTTAACTCACTATATCTCATCACATTGTCATGCTGTTCCAGCCAGTAAATGATTACAAGTTTATATTTTCCGTTAATCAGCGAAAGTGTATAACCAAAATCTGTCTCCGATATATTTTCACCTGTATGGCAGCATCCGCATTTAGGTATCTTATTATCTTCCATAACCATTTCCTTTCATATGATAAATGCTAAAATCTTTTATAAAAACATCACGCTTTACTTTAGGTTAGTATATAACTTTAATGTGCGTACTTCCTTTTTGCAAAATTATAGTATATATTCTGTTTATGGGCAATAATAAACTATACTTTTTATCAGGAGGAACTATCGTTGGAAAATGTATTTACAATCGAAAATCTTCGTCCAATACGTGATGGAATGACAGTTTCAAGAGACTCAAAACTTGGAACATCCAACATGGCAACATTCTTTTCAATGGGCAAAGATACTTCTATCAGCCAGGAAAGTTATGACAGAATGACAATGTATATCGGTGCCGCTGGCAGTGGTACATTTATCATTGGAAACGATAAGAAAAAACTCACACTGACACCTGATACAGCCGTAATAATTTCCGCTTCCACACTCTGCGGAATGGAAACTTCAGACGGAATGGTTTATACCGAAGTAATATTTAAAAAGGAGAATTCAGTAATTATGAACGAAATTGTTAAAACAAACGAAGTATTCGCACTTAAAAATCTTATTTCTTACGAGGAAGGAAGCATTGCAAACATGGACATTGTAAGCAACCCTACTATGAAATATGTCCTTATGTCATTCGATGAGGGAACAGGTCTTACACCTCATCGTGCTCCCGGCAATGCTATCGTATTTGCACTTGAAGGCAAAGCTGTAATCGGCTATGAAGGCAAAGATTACACAATCAGTGAGGGTGAATGTTTCCGTTTTGAAAAAAATGGTCTTCACAGCGTGACATCTGACGGTAAATTTAAAATGGCTCTTCTTCTTGTTTTAGAATAAGTCAGAATAATCAGGTACGAATGTACCAAATTTCATTTTACCAACTAAATAAAACATGTTATAATGCAGACGATTATATTACCTGATTACAGACATTTCACATACCAGGAGTTACACAATGAATTATCCAAAATTAAAAGCATTAAAATACAAACTTATAATTCCTCTGCTCGTCTTTCTTTTCGGCACAGGAGTTCTGTGTGTAGTTATATATAAAATAAGCTATACAAACCAGGAACGGGTAAGGGATAAGGCAGCCCTGAATGCCGTAAGTTACGCTGACCGCATGATTGCTGACCTTAATAATGGAATAACAATCACCAAGTCACTTGAACAGATTATTATAAGTGAAAATGGACAGATTGAACACTTTGAAAAAATTGCCGAAAATATGATGACCGATTCTATTCAGAGCATACAGCTTGCACCAGGTGGTGTTGTAACAGATATTTACCCTGAAAAAGGTAATGATACCGGCAAAATTGACTTAATCAATGACCCTTCCCGTGGTGAAATAGCACGCTATGGAAGAGATAATAATATAACCGTTATGCAGGGACCCTTCCAGCTTAAACAGGGTGATGTCGGCATTACCATAAGAAATCCTGTCTATCTTGAAAATGAATCCGGTGATAAATATTTCTGGGGATTTACTATATCAATTATCCGTGTGCCGGAAATCTTTTCAAATTCGGTAAATGCACTTGAAGATTTCGGATACTATTACCGCCTCTCAAAAACTTTATCACCTCTTACCGGTGAATTTACGGAAATTTACAGCAATTGTGAAGAATTTATAAGCCCTGTTACATATCAGTTTGAATTAGGTGGCTGTTCATGGAAACTTGAAGTTACACCTAAAGACGGCTGGCATGCAGACAGTCAAACAACAACAGTATTTATTGGGGGATTTATTATCCTTTTTCTCCTTACAGGTCTCACATATGCACTTATGGTGCTTCAAGCCAATGGAATCATACTGCAGAACCTTTCATCTACTGACAATCTCACGGGACTTCTTAACCGCAATGGATTTCAGGAACATTTAACAAAATATATGAAAAAACATAGTAATGAACATTGTGTCTGTATTGCACTTGATATAGATGATTTTAAATTCATTAATGACCTTTTTGGACATTCAACCGGAGATAAAGCATTATGCATTCTCGCCGACACAATAAGAAGTTCTTTTCCTAAAAATTCAATTCTGTGTCGTAGTGGTGGTGATGAATTCTGTATCATCCTGAAAAACTGCACATGTAAAGATGCAAAAGCACAAATAGAGGCTTTCACGGATATGCCTCGTTCTTTTATAGCTAGCAACCAGACACAAAGCTTTAATATTTCCGTTGGATACGCACAATACAATCCTGACGACGGCTCTGTAGAACAGCTGCTTATTGATGCTGATACTGCCTTATATAACGTAAAAATTAAAGGCAAACATGAATGTCTGGAATTTAATCCGAATATGAACAAAAAAATACGCACACCACTTGGATTTGCCTTAAGCGATATTTCAGAAAATCTTCCGGGTGCTTTTATAATATACAAAGCTGACAAAAAAGATGATTCTATTCTTTTTGCTAATAAAGAAATGTTAAATCTCACAGGCTGCAGCAATTTTGATGAATTAATTGACTATACAAGCCGCAGCTTCCGAAATATCATCAAAGAAGATGAACGCGAAGCAGCCGAAGAAAATATATGGAAGCAGATTAACGCACTTGAGAATGACAACAATGATTATCTGTCATTTTCCCTTAAACGAAAAGATGGCACTGTCATTCCTGTTCTTGACCATGGAAGACTTATAAACAGCCGTCATTATGGTAATATTTTTTATGTATTTATAATCGACCACGATTTAGTCAGAAAATGTCTTAACTAAGGAGATCAATATATGGGGGACTTAAATAAACCAAACATAAATATTGGCATGCTTGCACATGTCGATGCCGGAAAAACAACTCTTTCCGAGGCTCTTCTCTACAAAACAGGTACTATCCGCAAACTTGGACGCGTTGATACACGTGATGCCTTTTTGGATACCAATAAGCAGGAACGTGCCCGCGGAATTACAATATTTTCAAAGCAGGCTGTTGTGGAGCTTGAAAAAGCTCGTATCACGCTTCTTGACACCCCAGGACATGTTGATTTTTCTGCTGAAATGGAAAGAACACTCCAGGTTCTCGACTATGCAATCCTCGTAATCAGCGGTGCCGATGGAATCCAGAGCCACACTGAAACCCTCTGGAGGCTTCTTGCAAGATATAAAATTCCTGTGTTTATTTTTGTAAATAAAACAGACCAGTCCGGTGTCAATAAGCAAAGAATACTTGAACAGCTTAAAAATCAGCTTTCTGATGCAATAATTGACTTCAGTATTCAAGATGCAATTGACATGGAGGAACTTTCTTTATGCAATGAAGAACTTCTCAACCATTTTCTTGAAAATAATACGCTTGACACTGCTCTCCTAAAAACATGCATTGAAAAAAGACAGGTTTTTCCTTGCTTTTTTGGTTCAGCATTAAAACTTACAGGAATTGATGAATTTATTGATGGATTAAATACATATATGAACTGTCCGTCATATCCAGATAAATTTGGGGCAAAAGTATACAAGATTGCCCGTGACCCACAAGGCACACGCCTTGCATACATGAAAATCACAGGTGGAACTCTCACCTCCCGCATGCAGATTACACCTGATGAAAAAATTAATCAGATAAGAATATATTCCGGTGAAAAATATACAACAGTAAATGAAGTTCCTGCCGGAGGAATATGTGCCGTAACCGGGTTTGATTCCGCTTATGCCGGTCAGTCTGTCGGTTCTGACACTGAAAGCGAAATTCCTATGCTTGAACCTGTAATGACTTATCAGCTTGTTATTCCCGAAGGAACAGACGCACTTTTAATACTTCCAAAATTAAAAATGCTTGAAGAAGAAGAACCACAGCTTCACATTGTATGGAATGAGCTTTTAAAACAGATTCATGTCCAGATTATGGGTGCCGTGCAGATTGAAATACTGCAAAATCTCATAAAAGACCGTTTTGGAATCGAAGTTGGATTCACATCAGGCAGCATTGTGTACAAAGAAACAATTAAAAACACTGTTGAAGGAGTCGGTCATTTTGAACCTTTAAGACATTATGCGGAAGTTCACCTCATAATTGAACCCGGCGAAAAAGGCAGCGGAATATTATATAAAGCAGACTGCTCTGAAGATGTACTTGATAAAAACTGGCAACGTCTCATAATGACACATCTATATGAAAAAGCACCTGTAGGAGTTCTTACGGGGTCTCCCCTCACAGATGTCACAATAACTCTTGTCAGCGGAAGAGCACACCCTAAGCATACTGAAGGTGGTGATTTCAGGCAGGCTACATATCGTGCGGTAAGGCAGGGTCTGATGCAGGCAGAATCAGTTCTTCTTGAACCATATTTTAACTTCACATTAAAAGTTCCTGCTGAAAATATCGGACGTGCAATGACTGATTTAGACAGAATGAATGCAAAGTTTGCATTGTCAGATGAGACAGACGTTTCTCTTTCAGTTATAACAGGCACTATTCCTGCTGCCTGTCTTTCTGATTACCAGACTGAAGTTGCATCGTATACCAAAGGGCTTGGCAGACTTTCATATAGAATGGATGGCTATTACCCATGCCATAACGCCGAAGAAGTAATTGAAAATTTCGGTTATGATGCTGAACGGGATACATTAAATCCGTCTTCATCAGTATTCTGTTCTCACGGCTCAGGCACAGTCATTGAATGGAATGACGTATTTTCACATATGCACTTAGACAGTGTTCTTGAATTAAGAAAACGCGGACTCAATGCAGGTGCAGCCAATTCATCAGCCGTACTTAACAGCCGTGCATCAAGCCGTACTGTATCGGACGAGCCTTTAGGAACCGATGAAATTGATGCTATTTTAAAGCAGACCTACTACTCTAACAGCCGCGGTGACAATGATAAATTGCACAGGACGGGTGCTAAAAAAACGGATTCTACGGTAAAATATGTCTATAAAGGCACTGAAGCACCACAAAATCAAGGTGAATCATACCTTCTTGTGGACGGATATAATATTATATTTGCATGGGATGAATTAAAAGAACTTGCAGCCATTAATCTTGACAGTGCAAGAGGCCGTCTCCTTGATATACTCTGTAACTATCAGGCAATGACAAAATGTAACCTGATTGCTGTATTTGATGCATACCGTGTTCAGGGACATGACACAGAAATGACTGATTACCATAACATCCATGTTGTATTTACAAAAGAAGCTGAAACCGCAGACCATTACATAGAAAGTTTTGCACACAGACATGGCAAAAAAGACTATGTACGCGTGGCAACATCTGACGGATTAGAGCAGATTATCATAATCGGTCAGGGCTGCCACCTCGTTTCTGCCCGCGAGTTCCAGCAGGAAGTCAGGGATATGGAAAATCACATCCGTGAAGAATATCTCAACAGAACTTATTAATGTTACTATCTAATATCAGCTGTTCCATTGTCTGCCGAGCTTTCGGCGGACAATTATCCAGCATATAACATGTGCTGATAACGTAATAATCCAGCTCCATGTATATGTAAGGTACAACGATGTAACAGTATGGAACTGCTCCATTCTGAAAAATGTAAATATCCACAAAAGTCTCAATCCACATGCACCTATAAGTGACACAATCATCGGCATTACAGAATATCCAAGTCCCCTGAGTGAACCAACCATTACATCCATCATGCCGCAGAGTGCATATGTTCTTGCAATAACATTCATTCTCTTCATACCGGCATCAATAACGGCAGGGTTCTCTGTATAAATTGAAAGCAGCTGCCTTCCAAAAAACAGTGCACCATTTCCCAGAACAAGACCTACAACAATTACACATGCCTCTGCTGTATACAATATACGGTTTACTCTTTCATATTTTCCGGCTCCTACATTTTGTCCTGTAAATGAAATAGCTGCCTGATACAGCGAATTCATCGCTACATAGACAAAACCTTCTATATTGGCTGCCGCCGAATTACCGGCAACCGTAATTTCTCCAAATGAATTAACCGAAGACTGTATAACAACATTGGAAAGTGAAAAAATAACACCCTGAAGACTTGCCGGAAGTCCAATCTGTACAATTTTTATAAACTTCTCTTTATTAATACCAAGATTTCTCAAATCAAGTCTGATGCTTCCGCTTTCATGTACCATGCATTTTAATATTAAAAATGCAGATATACACTGCGAAATTACAGTTGCAATCGCAACACCCATTACGCTTAATTTAAAACCTATTACAAATATAAGATTTAAAATAACATTTACTATACCCGCAGCGAAAAGATAGTAAAGCGGCCTCTTCGTATCACCTACAGCCCTAAGTATAGCACTGCCGAAATTGTATATCATCGTAGCTGTCATACCAAGGAAATATATTCTTAAATATACCGTTGCAAGTCCGAGTACAGCCTCTGGTGTCTGCATCCATATGAGAATCTGTTTTGCACATAAGACACCGATTATTGTAAGAATAATGCCACTGTATATACTTAACATCATTGCCGTATGTACTGTCTCCGACAAATCTTTATCATTTTTTGCTCCGAAATACCTTGCCACTAAAACATTAGCACCAATAGAAAGTCCCATAAAAAAATTGGTCAGAAGGTTAATAAGTGCCGTATTAGAACCTACTGCCGCAAGTGCATTATCGCCCGCAAATCTTCCTACAACTATTATATCAGCCGCATTAAATAATAACTGAAGCATACTTGATGCCATAAGAGGCAACGAAAATATCAGCATTTTTTTTAAAATAGAACCCGTACACATATCCATCTGATAAGACTTTGCACCTGATTTATTTAACATTGTATTTCATTCCTTTCACATATAACCTATTAAACTTAATTATCTTTTTTTATCTTTCCCGCCTCAACATTTTTTTCAAAAATATTTTTATATGCATAATCCCATATTTCTTTTGAGCCCGCCGCCGTATTCTTATTTCTTTCAAGAATCTGGCTTAAATGCACACCTTTTTCAACCCAGCTTTTTCCTTCCGTGAGGTCATTTAACATTGCCGGCTGGAAGTTATCCATTGTGTGTGCAAATTTTGCTTCAGGTGTCTCACCTTTCTCAAACTCCTCCCAGAGATTCCTGAAGTTGTCACGCTGGTCATCAGGCAGTATTCCGAAAATCCTGTCTGCCGCTTTTACTTCTCTCTCTCTCTGCGTCTTTTTGCCCTCTTCATCATATGCATATGTGTCACCTGCATCTATTTCAACAATATCATGAATCAGAAGCATTGTAACCGTTTTCAGCACATCTATTTTTTCATTAGCATACTCACTTAAAAGAACTGTCATGACAGCCATATGCCATGCATGCTCGGCATCGTTTTCTTTTGTCTGTGCATCTGACTTATATGTCTGTCTTCCGATAAATTTTTCCTTGTCAATTTCACGGCAGAATTCAAGCTGTTTTTTTAATCTTTCATTTTCCATAATGATTTTCTCCTACTATCTCATATCTGTATTGACAAACTATTACCTGTGCCCCGATAAACTAAGCGGAAGCTCCAGCCCATTTGATTCCAGAAGTTCTCTGTCATTAAGTATCTCAACTGTGCTGCCCTCTCTTATAATTTTTCCGTTATTCATAAGCACAACCCTGCTGCATGTATCCATAATCATGTCAAGGTCATGCGATGCTATTACACGAAGCTGTGAAAATGAATTAATGAGTCCTATAAGATTTTTTCTGTTTCTCGGGTCAAGTGCAATCGTCGGCTCATCAAGTAATATAATTTCCGGCGTCATTGAAAGAATTGTTGCAATTGCCGCAAGTTTTTTCTGTCCCCCGGACAGCCTGAACGTATGCCTGTCACGCAGTTCTTCTATCCCCATCATTTTTAATGCATCTGTCACTCTCTGTTTTGTCTCTTCTTCGGAAAGCCCATAATTAACAGGGGCAAATGCAACATCTTCATATACTGTTGACATAAAAAGCTGACTGTCAGAATCCTGAAAAACATAACCTTCAATACGTCTTATATCTGAAAGATTTTTTTTATTAATCTCAAGTCCGCCAATATTCACATCTCCTGTATAGCCACCAAGCAGACCGACAAGTATTTTTAAAAATGTGGATTTTCCTGCTCCGTTCGCACCTATAATACCGACGCATTCACCGAAATCAGCCGTAAAATTCACGTTTTGCAGTGCCATACCCGAATATCCGCCATCATTTTCATAGGAAAATGATAAATTCTTTACCTCTATTCCATAATTCTGATTATTAATTTTCATATATAACACCATTTGGTCTTTCATTTAGTAACAAACTGTTTATTCACATGATATATTACGTCTGATATACTATCACATAAAAGTACGAATTACCAGCAAAACTACAAACCATGCCATCATATATACATAGTCATTTACACTCATTTTTTTATATCCTGTGTAGTTTATTTCTCCGTCAAATCCTCTCAGAATCATACTGTCATAAACTGTTTTTGCCTTGTCTATGCTCCTTATGAGAAGATTTCCCGCAAATGAACCCCATGCCTTTATATGTATTCCCTTATGTCCCGGTGCACGAAGTATATATGCCTGTGTCATCCTGGAAGCTTCAGACATAAGAAGCGACATGTATCTGTATATCAGAAGGATTACAGTCACAATCATTTTCGGAAAATGAAGATGCCTTAAAGCGGCACATATCTTTTCTATCGGCGTTGTTGATGCAAGAAGATATGCTGCCGATATCGTAAGAACACCCTTTAACATAAGTGTAATCATAGAAATCACTCCATATGTGACGCAGACACTCCCTATATAAAACATTGGTCTTTTATCAAAAACCGGATTAAATATACCAACAAGACATACAAGTGGAAGTATTATCCTCAATCTGTATAAAAATTCTTTTATTGATATTTATTTAATCTGAAACTGGTCCAACGGTTATATACACATACCCAGCAGCCCCGGAAGATTGTATTGATTTATTGAAATTACCAGAATAATACAGGCAAGCGTCACGAAAAGCTTTGATGTCGGATGTATATCATTAAGCCATCCCCTTTTTTGTGCCGTAACTTCAAGCCGTCTCATCCGGTCTGATGTACGTTTTAAATCATTCACTTATCTTTACCTTTTTGTTTTTAAAAAATCTGAATATAAAACATCCTGCCGTACACACAGCAACAACCATCAATGCCCCTGCAATACCTGAAACGCTTGTACCGGCTGCACTATCTGAATCTTTGAATGAATAATCAGGAAGAACTGCTGTAGTATCCTGAACCTGTGATGCTTTATCATATATTTCACCATCAGCTTCAAGTTCTGTATCTCCTGTAAGTTTTTCAATTGACCACTCAAGACCATCCGGATACTGTGACGCAGCAAGAGACAATCCACCGGCTATAACTACAGCCGCTGCTGCAAGTATGGCAACCGTCTTTTTAAGGCTGAATCTGTTCTTTAACTTTTCGCTGCTGCCGCCAATTCCCCATAAAAGTTCAGGTCTTGCCTCATATACAAATACAAGGACACATGCCGTTATAATTCCCTCTACGAGCCCGATTGCAAGATGTATCGGCTGCATTACTGAAACAAATGCTCCAAATGAAAGTTTTGTTATTCCTGATGCAAGTGTTTCAAGCGTCACAGAAAACGCACCGAGCTGCAATGTTATAACACAGCCCAGTATTGAAGCAATCGTAATCTTTTTCTTTGAAACACCGTTTTTCATTATAAATTTCCATATCAGAATCGAACCTATAAAACATCCGTAAAATGCCATGTTCCAGATATTACATCCAAGTGCCAGCAGTCCTCCGTCAGCAAACATAAGACACTGCACAAATAAAACGCCTATCATTGTAAGAAATCCAGCGTATGGACCTAATAATGCCGATAAAAGCATACCACCGCACAAATGTCCTGAAGAGCCTGTTCCAGGTATTGTAAAATTAATCATCTGTGCTGCAAATACGAATGCTCCCATGACTCCCATAACAGGAATCTTTGATGCATCATCCTCTTTTTTCACCTTATAAATTGAGTATCCTGCCGCTGCCGCAGAAACCGCATACATAGTTCCTGCAACTGCCGGAGATACAAGTGCATCTGCCATATGCATAATAAATATTCTCCTTTGTTTTTATTTTTGCTTTTATTTTAATTTCCGGTTTTCCATGTCTCAGACGGTGAGCAGTTCCATTTGATAGTCACACCATCTGTAACAGCCTCTATTGTACCTTGCTCATCTGTCCTGAACACCTGAATTCCTCTTTGTCTGAATTCATTTAAAGTTCTGGCATGCGGATGTCCGTAACTGTTGCCCTCTCCACAACTTATGACTGCAAATGCCGGACTTGCAGCATTGAGCAGTTCTTCTGATGAAGACGTTCTGCTGCCGTGATGTCCTGCCTTATAGACATCACAATCTATTGAAATACCGGCATTTACAATATCCTGTTCTTCCTCTTCTTCGGCATCACCTGTAAAAAGGAATTTTCTGTCTCCATACTGTAGTATTATACTGATTGAATTATTATTTGCATCTTCATACTTTTTTGAAGGTGCAAGTATAGTAAATTCAGCATCTCCAAGTTTATACTTTTTCCCAACTTCCGGCAATGTATTTATATAATTTTTTTCTTTCATTGCCGAAATTACATCTCTGTACGTATTAGTCTTTTTTTCACAATCAGGCATCATGACATTTTCGCAATCAAACTTGTAAATAATTACATCAAGACCTCCTATATGGTCGCTGTCAGGATGTGTGCCTATAACATAATCAAGCTTTGCTACTCCTTTGTTTTCAAGATAAGCCTGAACTTTCGTACCACAGCTGTTATCCCCGGCGTCAATAAGCATCGCATGTGTTCCACATTGTATAAGTATAGAATCTCCCTGTCCTACATCAATAAAATGCACTGTCATCTGTCCGTCAGGCATTACTTTATTTTCATTCTGATACCTGTCATATATGGCACCTGCCGCACTTACAGCTATCATAATGACAAGAAGTATCACCAGCTCAATTATTCTGTGTTTTAATGATGCTTTTTTTCTGTAATTTTTCCTGTAATTCCTACTCATTATGTGATTTTTCCTGTTTTATTTTTTCTTTGATTTTTCTTTTATGAACATACATCCTGTCATCAGCCATGGAATATATCTGGCGGGCATCTACATTTCCATTATTATCTCCTGCCTCTGTGCTGTCTGCATATCCACACGCAACACTATACTTAAATCTGCTTTCTTTATGATTATACTCGTCAATTACATGTTGAAGTTTTTTTCTGAAAGTCTCGTAGTCAATTCTGCCATCATCTGAACGGATTATCACAATAAATTCGTCCCCGCCCATTCTTCCAACTACTGCTTCTTTTTCAAAAGTCTCTTTTAAAATACGTGCAAAACCGGATATTAAATCATCACCATAAGTATGTCCCATATTATCATTAATTTTTTTAAGATTATTAAGGTCAAAACTGAATATCCCAAAATTTTCATTGTTAGATGACAACTCTTCCATTACTTTCTCACAGTAACGACGGTTGGATATCTTCGTCAGATCATCCATATATGCCATCCTGTAAAGAACTTCCTGTTCCTTTGCCTCGTTCATATTATGTATTACATCTATACTGAAATTCATAATCATTACAACAACAAATATAAGCATTCCTGCTGCTGACATACTGAAGCCACTGAAAATCTGCACTCCGGTATATGTTTTTACCATATAACGTACTACATCAATAAATATAAATGCAATTACTATGCAAAAACCTATAAAAAGGACTTTTCCTGAAGATGTACCCGATTTTAATACTTTTATCATAAGAACCATCATATAAATTACTTCAAGTACAATAAAAACATGAATAACTTCAAGAAGTGACGGCAGATGATATAAATTGGTAAATTGCAGTGTAAATGATACAACTATAAATACTGACAAACATCCAACAAATATTTTATAAAGATTTATCATAAATGTATCTTTTAATTCATATACATTATCTTTAAAATACATTGCAACAGACAACGCCCCTAAAACAAGATTAATATACTCAAGCGTTGTTGTAACAGGCAATGGTATATTAAAAAGCTGCGTAAGTCTATAATTGCATGCAGTCCATGTACCAACTGTCACAGACAGGGCTCCTATCCAGAAAAGTCTTGACATTCCTGTTCTTTTTATCATCATTATTCCGGCAAGTGCCATTATAAGTGCACCAAATATAATCAATGAAACTGCAGATACATATGGAACACGGTTCTTTATCATCATCTGTTGGAAAACATCCGAATATTCCATAAGAACAGGTGCATCTATAGATGAAAATGTCGCGTCTTCAGTAGATGTAATAATAATTCTTATATTTTTTCCTGCATCTGTCTTCTTGACAGGAATATAATGCCAACCGCTTCCTACCAGCTTATTTTCTTCATATCTGTCTTCGCCGTATGTATACACAAGCTTTCCGTTGACAGATACTTTTAATACCGATGATGTTGTAGGTATCTTTATAACAGGCGTGTCATACTTAAAGTTTTTAGGTATTGATGTATATAAAACAACTTTGTCACCTTTTCCCATTGTCTTTGGAAGCCTGAAGTTATTCAGATTGACATCGTTACATGATTCACCATTATATATTACACTCCATCCGTCATCAAGAATTATATTCTTATCATTGTTAACCCCTGCGTTGACACCGGTAATCACATACAATGCAGCAAGACAGAAAATTGCAGCCGCAATAGCAAGCACTGCAAATATTTTTCCACCAATTGTTTTTATAAAACTATTGTTCTTTTCCATTTCTTTTCACCATTTTTTTAATACAGCGTTTTACTGCTGCTGCTGACTTGGCAACTGGCATACGCACCGGTCTTAATAAAAGCCACACATACGAAATAAATCTATATACAATATTATTCACAGAAAACATTCTGCCGTTTCTTTCAACAGCAATAAGCTTTCCGTGAATACATTCTTTTTCTAATGGTCCCTCAATCTCACTCTGGTTATCTCCAACCATATAGAATCCATTTTTATCTATTCTGCATATTCTGTGTAATACAAGAATTCCTGTATTATCATGTCTTCTGTATAAAACAACATCACCTTTTTTGAGCTTATCAGGTTCAATATGGGTAATAACCGCATAATCCCTTCCGGGAACAAATAAGGGATACATACTGTATCCCTTAGGTTTGATTTTTATGTCATTTTCCTTTAATGTCCTGATTACAGCACTATGTTCATCAATCTGCTTATAATCCATATATTATATTCTTTCGTCTCTTAAATTAATCAACCTGTTCAGCAACTCCGTAAGGACATCCCTTATAATCTGCTCTGAAAGCACTTCCTGAAGTCTGTGCTCCATCTGTCTTTGAGCAAATCTGACATATATCAGCTCCGGCATTAGCAAACTCTCTTCCGTAAGGACAGACACCTGTCTTTACATCTCCGCTTGCCATGTATACGCTCTCAGCAACGTCTTCTGTTGACTCTACAACCGGTTTTTCATACTTCAACATAATAAAACTCCTCCATTCATAAATCAAAACATTACTATTTTCCCATATTATAATGCTTATAAATCGCGGCTGTCAACCCTAAAGTCCGCATAGCCACTGACTTTAGGGTACTATTTTTTAAACAGTTTCATATCATATGCAACCCTGCTTCTTGCACCTGCACTTTTTAGTACACTGCGTATTGTTGTTTTCCTTACAGTCCTGTTATTTCTTACAAAAACTGCAAATGTTTTAAACCAGAGATAAGGCCACAACAGCTTATTATCTTTCTTATCGGGATTGTTAAGTTTCATCTGATGATGGAACTCTCTTACATAGTCTGCAAACCTGCTGCCACGAAGCACAACCATTCTTTCATCTTTGGTACTGCCAAATTCCTGTGCCTCGATAATATCTTTAAGGAATATATCGGTATTAACTTCTGTTTTTTCATCCTGTATCATAAAAAAAACATTTTCTTTTTTCATTCCAAGATACTTTATACAGATTATATTCACAGCTTTAACAAAACCTGTTATTCCAATGCTGCTTATCATTGAATAAAATGTATTTTTCTGACTTTCATCATGCTCGCTATTCCAGAATACAACCCAGTCACACAAAAGTTTGAGTCCGAACCCTGCTCTCACAAAATGGTGCAGCATATGAATAGCAAGACTTAATGCTTCCCATGCCATCTCAGGACATACTATATTCATTCCATCAATATTTTTTAAAATATTATGAACTGACATTTCTTCAGTATACCGCTCAATCTTTTTATTCACATCGTCATCATCGAACTGTTCTGCCAGTGTCCTGTGAAGTTCTATTATTACGCCGGTCTCATTATGCATTTCAATATGATGCCATGCATGCTGTTCCCCCATTATAACCACGCCATGCAGTTCAAGCACACTTACAGCTTTATCAAACTGCAGCTTATCAGGAATGAGTATATCAATATCACCTGATTTTCTAAGACTCTTTACCGGATAATATGCAGCCGTTCCGGCACCTTTTAAAAGCACTGCCGTAATTCCGGCATCATTTAAAATGCTCATATACTCATTAGTCAGGTATGAAAGACGGCTGTTCTGGATAACAATTTTTTTTGCTTTTGCAACCGCCTTAATCTTAATATTATCAGGCACGCAATCCATAAAATATAACTCATCTGCTATTAACGGCAGAACCCCGTGGCCGTCTGCCGTCTTGATAATCTTATTCCATTCATCTTCACTATATTCATTAAATTTCTGTATAGAATCTGAATCGAGTTTTCTACTTACATCTTCAATAATGCTTTTTACTTCAATAGCATCAATTTTTTCAGATACAGGCAGATTTATGGCATTATTAAGCAATGTAAGAAGCCCATATTCCCAATTTTCAATCACATCACTCTGTCTGTTCATCTACGCACTCCATTTTTCCCAGATTTTCCTACTTTTATAATACTAAAAAACTTTGCAAGAAGAAACCTGAAATTTTTGTTATTTATGTTAATAATCAAAAATATTCCGTTCATAACAACAGTTACTATTACAAGTCTCAACGCTATCTGCGGTATGCATCCGACAATTCCTGATATTTTTTCAATTCTGACACATGCAAAATGAGCCACTGCCCATGCAAAAGCCGTCTGTACAAAGTACCATGCCATACACAGGTAATATCCTGTAACACGCTCTTTAAAATGATACTTGTATATAACAAAAGGTTCTACCCACAAAGTTGTGAGCACCGTGCTTATCAGTGTTCCCATAAATATTCCAAAAACACCGAAATTATGCACAAGTATCAGAGATGCAATAAGATTAATTACTGCTTCTATGACTGCTTTATATCTGTCATACCAGAAAAGGCCCAGCGAATTATGGAAAATCTTGCCTGTTTTTGTTATTCCATATATATAAAAATTAATACACAGAATAAGTACAATGTTCGTTTCAAAAAGATATTTTGCACCAAAACTTAATTCAACAAAAGGATTTAAGAGTTCAAAAAGGCAGACTGCAGCATATGCAAACACCCAGTGGTTAAAAAATGCGGCTGCATTAAATATCTTTTTTACCCTCGATGAATCCTCTGTAACTCCAAGATTACCGACACTTGCCGTAATTCCGTCAATAGCATCACTCATAACATGTCTTATCGAACCAATAAGAAGATAATAATTGGAATACTTACCTACACTTGCAATCCCAACAAATCCCGAAATAAGCAGATTATCTGTATTATTGACGATTACATTACCGACCTGATGCATCATCATGGCTTTAACATTTTTTATAATATCTGATTTTGTCTGCGTATCAAGTTTTTGCACATCTTTGTCGTTCACATACGGAAACAGCTTATCTGTCTTTTTTGAAATGTAAATATTGGAAAGTACTGTCGCCGCAATGTATACATAAAGATACAAAATAAAATTTTTTGTAAGAATAAGTATCGCAATCTGAAAAATATCCTGAATCACCCATGAAAATGTCTTTGCAACAACGCCGATATATTTCAGCTGATGTGCGTCAAGCAGTGTCTTTTTGTAAATAAGCAGATATGATGCTGCCGAATTTATAAGATAAAGAACATAAATATATGTAAGATTTTCTATATCCGGCTTATTCTTTATAAGCACACCCATAAAAGGTATTACAAGAAGTCCGGCAAACAGCACAAAGCAAGCAACTGCCCTGTAAAACCATTTATATATATTCATAATCGACTTTTGTTTTTCTATGTCATTTTCTGCAATCGGTTTATATAAAGCAAATGAAATAGCTGTCTCTATTCCCATTTCAGAAAGTGATAACACATTCAGAATATCAGTAAAAAGTCCGTTGACACCCACATAATTTTCCGACAGCATATGTGTAAATACTATACGGACAACATATCCCATAATAATTGCCATAAATCTCGATATGAGTCCTACTGTCGTATTGTAGGCAGAATATTGTGTACGGCTCTTTGTTTCCATTGAAAAATCCTCGTTTCTGTGCTCAGATTGAAAATAAATTTTCTTTTAATTATAGCATTGATAGCACCTTAATGCTATAATATGAAGCATGAAAACTTTTAGGACTAAAAAAAATTATCTTATCCGCATTATTGCGGCAATTTTTACTGTTGCTGCTGTTTTTTCGGCTCTCATATGCTTTGCCCTTCACTTTTATAACAGCAGTATTTCATACACATCATCCGGTTTCGCTCCTGCAAATGCTATACTTAATAATCCTTATTGCGGCTGGTATGATATGTTTGGATATACAATAAGTGATGCTTCTGCCGATACTTTTGACAAACGCACACAGGACTATATACAAAAAAGCGGTTCAACAAGGCTTGTTCTTCTTGAAATCAATCTCAAAAATTTTAATAACACAGAATTATCTGACAACGCTCTCGCCCAGATTGACAGAATATTTACAATGTGGGATGAAAGCCCGCATGCTGTTATTCTGCGTTTTTTATACGACTGGGATGGAAAGGCGATGCAGACAGAACCAAACAGCATTGAAACCGTCAAACTTCACATGAAACAGACTTCTGATATTGTAAACAACCACAAAAATTCTATCTATATCATGCAGGGAATTTTTGTCGGTTCGTTTGCAGAAATGCACAGCTCACATTATATGGACACCAACAGCATGACTGAACTTGCACTGCTCTTAGACAGTCTCATTGATGACGACATTTACCTTTCCGTAAGAACTCCTCAGCATTTACGCACTATATTTAAAACTGCTGACATTTCAAAGCTGAAATCGGACGGTCACAGAATAAGGATGGGACTTTTTAATGATGGCATGCTCGGTTCCTATATTGATGTTGGAACATATGGTCCTGAAAATTATCATTTTTCCGATGAGGAATATGATAAAAAAGGAAACCGCAGCCAGGAAATAGCATTTCAGGATGAACTGTGTCTTTTGGTTCCAAACGGCGGCGAAGTGGTTCTTGACAATAAATATAACGACATAGACAATGCTGCAAAAGACCTCGCATCAATGCATGTTTCGTATCTTAACAACGCACACGACCTTGCTGTAATTAATAAATGGAAAAAACAGACTTACACTGACCCCGACGGTGATTCTGTATACAATGGCATGTCCGCATACGATTATGTAACAACACGTCTTGGTTACAGATATTGTCTGCTGTCATCATCATTTGAGCACAAAAATAATGCTTTTGGCGGTTCACTTCAAATAACACTCAAAAATGAGGGATTTGCTCCGTCTTACAAAGATTTTGAAGTCGAACTTTTTATAATAAAAGACGACAGCTCCGCCGCTCCGACAGATTCTTACAGTGCTGTGGCGGACAACACGGACATCGTCTACAGCGAAAATCTGACAGAAAAATACCCAGCATCCACATGGACACCGGGTAATGAAATAAATCTGGATATATCTGTTCCTCTGCTGCAGATTAAAAAAGCAGGAAATATAACAAAAGTAAATAACTACAGTATTTATCTTGTAGTCCGCGATAAAATATCGGGCGAAATCATAAAATTCGCCAATGACGCTTCTTACAATGATTATGGATATTATATCGGTTCGTTAAAAATCTGAATCCGTTTATTATCGTTAAGCCTTTTTATAAAAAGTGTTCCAGCATTTGTAACAGCTTTTTTATCAAATCTGACATTTACAGATTGTCCCGGTTCAAGCCCACGGATTACATCCGATGTGAAATCTTTGTCACCGCAGCTTATTACAAGACAGAAATTCTGCTTCAGTGACGCATAGCCGATATTGTTAATTGTAAAATTTATTTTACCTGTAAATGTTGTTTTTATACTTTCAATATTAATACAATATCCAAGACTGCGGCTTATTTTTTCATATATTCCGCAGTCTTTCCATTTATTTAAAACTTTATCGTCATACTGGCTGTTAAGATATGTAACATGAAGTTTTCTGAGATATTCCTGTGCATTGGCACCATAGTTATATACATTGTCATTTACTGCTTCTCCACCACACAATACGCCATTTTTCAGACATTCGTCAACATATCTGTACTCTTCGTCTCTTTTATCACTGTCTGATGAAAACGTACCAAAATCCGTCTGTGATGCCATAAGTGCATCGTTAAAAAATCCTGTTATTTTCGCTGTATTGTCATCTAGTGCCGCATGCTGTGCCGGCGTTCTTACTGCAAGCGGAATTGCACCTTTTACCGCCTCATACATTGCTGCCATAAGGATTCTTACACTCATTATATCTGCATATCTCGATGTGTGCATCTCGCCCCAGCTTCCGATTAACGCTCCCTGCATTGTAAGAATATTGCTTTTAAATGCAAGAACAGCCTCTCCAATCTGTGATATATGCCGTTTTACGAGATTTATCGAATCAGGCTCATTTTCAAGACCTTTTCCATCCTCGTCATATACAAAACGAAGTATTACTTCCCTGTCATATTTTTTAAAAAATTCAAGAATATCATTAATCTGCCCGATTGCTTTTTCGTCAAGTTCCCTGTCCTTGAAATCACCTATGCAGATTCTTGCAAGAACTATTCCCTCATTCTTTTTCAGGCTCCATTTCAACTCTTCAAAATCGTAATCCTTTTTCAGTCTGAACGGAAATATATTATACCAGCCTCTTGATGGGTTATATTCCGTGCAAAGAAGCGACAGTCCATACTTTTCCAGTTTTTTATTGTTCATGTTTCTTCTGTCTTTCCATACGTCTCTTTTCTTTGTGCTGACGCACTACCACAGCAATGAGACTTAATGTCATGTGACACATATACCATATAGGTTTAAGTCCCGAATGCATGCTTTTTCCAAATTCCCTGCTATGCATTACAGCCGGAATCTCCACCACATTATAGCCTTTAAGTATCATTCCTGTAATCATATTGGCATCGGGATAACGCTCGTCAAAATTACCATATTTTGAATAATAAAGTACCGCACGCCAGCTAAGTCCCTGAAGCCCCGTTGTAGGGTCCATAATAGTTTTTCCTGTTGACATCTTAATAAATGTACGGAATATTGAATATGCCAGCTCTTTTAAAAACGATGTCTTATAAGGCGAACTATCCTTTAAATAACGGGAGCCAAGCACAATGTCAGGATACGACTCGTTATACTTAGTCTTTAAAGCCTTATATATATTAAGTATATTACATACATCATGCTGTCCGTCTGCGTCCATCTGAATTACATACTTGTAATTTCGTCTTATCGCATATTTATATCCAAGCTGCAACGCACTGCCGTATCCAAGATTAAATATATGTGTTACAACAGCATGATTACGCTGCTTTACAATCCAGTTTGTATTATCTGAAGAGGCATCATTCATTACAAGAATATCAGCTATTTCTGTAATTTCAGGCTCTTCAAGCTTATCAAGCACTTTATTAATATTTTTTTCTTCATTATAGGCAGGAATAATAATTAATACCTCTTTCACGCCATTCACCTCATCATCCCGTATATATTTTGAAGTTCTTCCAGATGATTTATCTGTTTTTCTGCCGATGCCATTCTGAATTTTGTGGCAAGTGCAGGATTTGTAATTAATTTTTCTATTCCATCGGCAATTCCTGCCGGTGTGAATCCGCAAAGAATTCCGTCAACACCATCGTTAATCTGCTCTCTGTTGCCGCTGCAGTCTGAAGCTATAATTGCACAGCCAAGAACCTGTGCCTCCTGGATTGCAATGCTTTTGCCTTCAAAACGTGTAGCATGTACGTATATGTCTGCTGCCTTGTAATATGGATAAGGATTGTCAACGGCTCCCAGAAGATGAAAACGACTGTCAACACCTTCTTTTACCGCAAGAGCTGTAAGCGTCTGATATTCAGGGCCGTCACCAAGTATATACCAATTCACATCAAGTCCATGGTTTACAAGCTCTTTCAAAGCATATACCGCAACATCATACCCCTTTTGATATGTAAGCCTTCCGACAGTAAGCAGACGAATACCTTTGTCTGACATTTTATATTTCATTTTCTCTGATGATTTACTTATAATCTTTTCTTCATCTATTATATTATGAAACACTTTTGTCTTTTCTTCAAGTTCGGGATATACTGAAATAAAACATTCTTTTACTTCATCAGACACAGTAAATATGCGGTCGAAATCATCATAACAATTTTTATCTGTCTTTCTTGTATAACCGGCCTTACTGTAATCAATATGTATAAATCCAACTTTTTTCTTTGCTTTTACATGGTCATGAACATAATATGCCGATGCTCCCTCTATATATGCAACAGCTAAGTCAAATTCTTCATCAGTTACATCACTTCCATCTGATATTACACGCCAAAGAAGCTTATCAGGCTGTATTCTATGCTTTTTTATCATCGAAAACAGAACTGATATAACGTAAAATATATTTTTAAAAATCGAACCATGTGCAAAAATTTTTTTTAAAATAAGTCTGTTGAGATTTTTTTTACCCTGTGATGACAAAACTGACTTATCGCAGAAATTTTTATTAATCACATGCACATACGGTGGAATATCTTTTATAAGCTCACCCTGTGCAAGCATTACATAAAGTGATATTTCATACTGTGATTCATCAAGCTTATTCATAAGTGCCGTCATCGCCATCTCTGCACCGGCTCTTCCAAGCGTGTTTATTACAAATAAGATTTTCTTTTTCATAGTTCACTTTTATCTTTTCCGGTAATAGATGTTAATTCTTTAAGAATTCTCTCATTCTCCTGATTCAATAAAGAAACATGCATTGCCAGCTCCTGATTTTTTCTTCTCAAAACCGAAATTTCTTTTGTTATATAAAACATAATACATACAAATACTATAATTATAACAAATGGTGCAATGTATATCACATCATTGAATCTTTTACTCCAGCCTGATAATACAGGCACCGCACCTGACAAAATCATTGCAATTGCAAGTATTCCCCACAGAAATGTGGCTTTTTCCCGAAGTTTTCCCCTTACATAATTGGAAAATGTAACTGATAAAAGAAATACTCCCAATATGATAATTCCTATACGCAATATAACTGTTCCCATTATTTACTCTCCTCGACCGTCTCTGATTTTGTATATACTTTACCTGCAGGTCTTTTTCCATGTGACATCTTCAATATGCTTCCGTTGCAGAAAATATGAATATGAAGGTGTGATTCAAGCCACGAAAGCCTGAAATACGCATATGTCCAGCCTGTAAATGCTCCCGCTACAAGCCCGGTTCCATACCACAATGTATCAAAATGCCTGCTTATAAGACTTCCAACCAATGTAATTATACAGAATATAAGTCCTGTATACACGGCACCGTCAAGGTCATTAAAAAAATACAAAAACAGAAATGCCGCATACATAAGATATAATATAAAATATCCTGCACAAAGGCATGGGTAAAGCTGTATTACTGTTCCGGAATAGCCCATCCTTCCAAGTAAAACGAGGCATATAAGAAATACTGCTGTGGAGATTATAAACTGTATTCTTGCAAGGTCCATTATCTCATCTGCCAGCAGACGGAACATTCTCGATTTTGTCTTTCGTATGTCAGATAAACGTCCACCGATTACGGCCTCAGAATACTGTTTATATCGTGCATTAAAGTGCATTTCCATAAGTGCAATAAATATGACGCTCGCGGACATATTTGTAAACATCGCAATACATGCCGCAAAATCATAAGCCTGTGCATAAACGAATGATTTTACAATAACCGTTCTTAAATCTGTCGTCCAGAATACAAAATTGTGTATAAAAAGTCCGACTGTGTAAAGTGTATTTGCATATATAAGCTTTCTGAACCTCACTATATATTGTAACACATCTTTATAATTCTTACTGTTCTGTGTAAAATACTGCCTCAAAAGTGCATATCCAAGCGATGCAATTATAATAAATCCTATCGTCATTGCAAGAAGCATGGAATACGTTATTTCCATATTGAATTTTTTTACAAATATATATGAAATACCTAATGTTATTGCCATTCCTATAAAATAGAAAAGTGATATTTTTCCGTAATCTTTACACAGTGACAGATAAAGCATTGTGTAAAATACAAGCGAAAGTGCTATAAAACAGCACACTGATGTCACTACATAGACAATATCCACCCCTCCAACAATATATTCATGAATTGCAAACGGAACAACCATAATTGCATCTATCGCCATACTAATCCACAAACCAAGATGAAATGCCGCCATTATATCAGAATATGTCTCATTAAAGATTACATCTGAAACATATCTTGAAAGCACAGCATTGAGCGGAGCAGATGCAAGAAGTGCAAATACAAATATATAAAGAATTGTAGCCTGAAAAAGCTGCCTGCTGCCATATGCCGCATCTGAATAACCAAGAATCTTCTGCATAGCAAGGATATCAGCTATAACAAGCAGCATAGGTGCTATTGTCGTTACAACACTGTAACCCGAACCTGCAAGATAGCCTGTAACTGTACCTTTATCAAAGAATTTATTTAATTTGATTCCTATTCCTGCCATTCTCTCACCTCCTGATATTTACATCCATTTTAATCCGTCATATTCTTTGATAACTCAGTATATATGCCATCATATGTATTTTTCATATCAACAATCGTATAGCGTCTTATAAGGCGTTTATATCCATTTTCACCATATTCTTTACAAGTCTCAGGATTGTTAGCAAGAAATAATATTGCCTCCTTGATTTCCTCAACATTCATAATGTGGGTTACTATTCCTGATGGACCGTATGGGTCATCTTCTCCATATATAAGTCCGCGGCAGTTACCGACATCTGTTGCTATTGCCGGCTTATGTGCCGCATAACCCTCAAGAATTGTAAGCGGCTGGCCTTCACTGATACTTGTAAGGATTGTAAAATCCATCTTTCCTATATATTCCGATGTATTGATTCTTCCTGTAAATATTATATCTTTTATCTGCATATCTTCAACAAGGTCAAAACATTCTTTTGCATAATCTTCATCCTCATCTGTAGGACCCATAATCCACAATTTCAGCTTTGGATTGTTATTTTTTGCATAACCAAATGCCATTATCATAGTCTTTACATCTTTAATCGGCGTAACTCGAAGCACTGCACCGACATTGATATATTCGTCATCCGGTTCTTTCATCGGAATATCTTTAAACCTTTCCTGGTCTATTCCGTTTGGAGTAATCATAATTTTTTCCTCAGGGCAGCCAAGTTCTATCTGAAGTCTTCTCGCTGTACCATAAAGCGATGTAACCCGGTCAGCCTTATCGTATGCAAACAGAGACATTTTCTTAAACTGGTCTATCCATAAATCCTTGTATATTCCGGCTATCCATGATGCCTTGATAACTTCTTCCTCACGCTCTCTTGTATATATTCCGTGTTCTGAAACAATAAGTCTGCTTCCGGGGTAAAGTATTTTTGCCATTGAGCCAAGAACACCTGAGTATCCTGTAGCAACACAATGAAAAATATCTGCCTTAGGAATATCTGAATGCATTGCAAGAAAAAGCGGAAGATACATTGAACGCATAGTCCATAAAAAATCCGAAAATATGATTTCGCCATGTTTTAACTCATAACTTTTTACAACAGCATCGAGAAAGTCAGGTCCCATAAGAAGTGCATCAAGCGAAAGCTTTGGATTCTGTAAAAGTCTCGTAAGCGTCTCCCAGTCTGTGTCAGTACCGATAAGGAGTGAATTTAGTGCCTCTTTATTTTTTGCTGATAATCTGGCATTTTTGTAATTTTTTCTTGTCCTGTTTACCCATTCGGTATCATTTAAGTATACCTCATGTACCTCTGTCAGATTATCCGGAAGATTATATTTGAATTTGCCACTAACACTCCTGTCAGAAATAACTGCAAGCATTATAAATTCATGCTGTGGAAATGACCTTATTAAATTGTTTATCCAGCTTGAAACACCACCTACCACATAAGGATAGCAGCCTTCAGCAACAATACATATTCTCATCCTTACCCTCCTGCTTTGCACACTATTCTGTCTTAATTGTCATTTCAACATGCTTAGACTGTGCTGTAATAAGATATACACCCTTTTCAACTTTCGTACACACAGCTCCCGATACATTTTCAACTTCCCCTGTACGCAGCCTTACAATAAAACGTGCCGTATCCTGAGCACCTGTTATATCAAGACTTACATATGAGCTGTTTTGTTTATATGAATAATCTGCCGCCATAAATTCACGTATACGTTTATCTGCCTGTGAAATACTGCATTTAGTAAACATCTTTGAATTTTTCATATATGAAGTAAGTGCCGTGGACTTTGATTTTATCTCTTCATTCCACAACTCTTTTTCATCATCCGGATTACATACACCTGTCATGTTAAATTCTATATTGGTATATGCAAGTGCCGTCTGAAAACATCTCTGTCTGAAATCATCTGAATATGTATACTTATCACTTGTCACAGGACACTCAACATTAATCACATTATCATTTACATACGAAAATAATTTTGTACCACCATAATCCTGTGAATCAGTAACTATCGTATTTACATCATCTATAAGGCTGTTTTTCGATGATAATACATTTTCAAGCTCATCTTTCCTTGCAATTATGGATGTAAATTTATAATTTGATAAATAATTTGAAAAAATGCCGGCATCTGCTGTCAGTTTTTCATCAATGGATGTTGCATCATCTCTTGTAGTTGTAAGTCCCGCCTCCGAACTTATCTCAGAGAAAAGCCTGAAAAAATAGTCCATTTCACGTACAGAAACAAGATTATTGTCCGAATAATTAATCTGTGGTGCCGCCATAAATGTAAACCTTGCACCTGTTGACTCTGCCAGATTAGATATATCAGGCCATATTACATTTTCAAGAAGCGAACTTGTATTTCTGAGATAATATTTCTCTACGGCATCATCATTTTCAAATGAAAACATCGGAAAATTATTTACTATTACCGACTGTGAATCAACTACCGGATATATATCTAAATCCTTTGATTCTGACATTATTGCAGTAAGAATTCCCATCCCCGATATATCTTTTATATAGTCTCCGTTAATACAGAATACATATGCATGGTCATGGCTCTTTCGCCAGATAACCGCAGGCTGGTCTTCATTATCAATCTTACTTCCATCCTCTGATTCAACCACAGCAGACATGTATGTCTTTGTCGCATTGCTTGTGTTATACCATGGCATTGTAAGTTTCATATTCTGGAATTTTCCGTCAGGATCATTCTCTTTCGTATACCATGCCTCACCTCCAAGTAAAAAGCCACTGTAAAGCTTTAATCCGGAAGCATTGACAGATTCTCTGTGCGGACTTATTCCGCACAACTGCTCAAAACGCTGGTTTCCACTGATTGCGGAATAAGATGGAAGTGTACAGAATACAAGATTAATTCCATAATCAGTCAGAAGAGAAAATGTATCTATGTCACTGTCAATGTTTACATAATCTGAATCTATAAGAACAGCATCGGGATATTTCTCATTATATCTGTGATATTGTGAGACTGTTTTGTATACAAGGAGATTCCGCTTAGTATAATTACACCACTCGTATACTGTATTTCCTGTCTTTGTATTAATATCTCCAATGTATACAATATATCCGCTGATGCTTTTAACGACCTTATCTTCATCTGTCAAAACTGTAAACACATTATTATTGTTCAAATCATTTTTTTCTGAAACAGCATATTTATTTTCGTCAAAATTATTGTACTTTTTTCTTATAATGCCTGAAAACTGGAACATAAAAAGAACCAGCATCATCAGTGAACTAACTGTAAAATATACTCTTTTGGACAACATCCTGTTTTTCATGCCTTATCCTCTCCACCTAATTTCTATACTCATAATCAATGTTAAGGTTATAAAGATTTGATGTATTCTGTACTAATTTGTAACAGATAAAATCATCATCCTCATAATATACGCTCACATCCTCAGGGAACAATTTCTGAAGTTCCTGTGCCCAATAATACATCTTGGACATTACAACCCAGCGGTATCTTCCCGTATAAGAAACAATTCCACCATATTGTGGGAGTGGTGTTGCCGCCCCTTCCCTTGAAACCTTCTGCCCACTCTTATCATATGCCACAGAATAGTTTAAAGGTGTTTTTTCAACATATATATATAAATATTTTGTTGGAATCGTAATACGTTTATCAGGATTTTTTTTCATGTCTTTTAACAAATCCAGAGTCTCATAATGATAACCATGTTTATCCATCATTCTCAGTTCATCATTAGCTGAAAGTATCGTCCATGTTCTGTCTTTATTTTCCTTTATAATATTGCTAAGACACTCTACAGCACCATTTGACTCAAGCATGCCGATTTTGGAATATACAATAGGTTCACGAAGTCCATACACATCAACCACTCTTATTACAGCCACAACGCATATGGCAAGGGATATTGTATTATACAATGTTTTCAAATTTATAAATCTTGAAATTATATATGGCACGATATCAAAGTCAAGTGCAACAAGAACAGCCAGCGAATATGTCATATATATTCTTGTTCTGTTCTGGTCCATAAGCTTTGGCAGCCCAAATACGCCTGCAATAAACATCATATGTATAAATATTATTGAAAATGCGACTGTAATTATTCTTCCGCCATAATCATAATCCCTGCTTATTCCAAAAATTATGCCAAATATTATAAGAACTGCACAGCTTATAAATACAAATCCGAGATAAAAGTTTCCTCCATGCGGAAACACGGCAGCTTCTATATCATTATTAAGATTCCTGTACGCCCTGCCAAAAAGGTCTGCAAATTTATAATATACCACACCGGCCTTTTGCTTTAATTTGTCGGCAAAAGACTGTTTTTTAACAGACTGTGTGCCATTCTGTCCATCCTCATCATTATATGCAGCATCACCCTGTACCTCCCCCTGTTGGCCAAAATCAGCAGAATCTGATGACTGTCCGCCTGATGATGTACCTGAAGAATTCTGCCCTGATGTATCTATATTGATACCTGTCGTCGTCTTATTACCGGAAATCACACTGAGTCCCCATCCGATTGAACCCTGCATCGGTTTTCCCATTATAACAGCCGTTGCAAGCGGAAGAACTCCAAGTATTACTCCAAGCGTAAATGCTGCGATAATTCTTGCCATAAATCTTGGCTGGACAATCCTTATAAGAAATCCAAATACTATTCCTATACAGAATATGCCGGCAATCATTGTTCCATAAAAATGTACAGCAATTGTGAGTGAAAAACTTACTGCCGCATATATAAGGTCTTCTGCTGCAAGTTCACCCTCAACTATAAGTGCAGTTTCTTTTATCTTTATTTTTTTCGGACACATTTTCTGATGCCTAAAAAATTCAAATATAAAATATACTGTAGGAAGTATAAATATCATTCCGTATTCCTGCGGAAGATTGTTTGTATATCTGATAATACAGTCTTTATTTAACAGATTGACCGCCGCAAATATGAATACTGCCGCATATGCTGAATATGCTCCTCTGCACACTCCCTTGCAGAAAGCAAATAATGCAAGATGAATATATAATGCACTTGTCACTGTAAATAATCTTAATAATACATATGTATCTATTCCGAATACAGCATGCATGTAATATATAATACAATGAAAGCCATGCGGATAAACACCGGCAACAAACACGTTATTATCAGACATTGCATTTATCCAATAATTGTGAACCGGCGTATCGGAAGCCGTATATCCATAATTTATAATGCCATTTGAACCATATATCACACATACAACCGCACAAAGGCATAAAGTAAGGAATGTCTCCCATCCGTAGCATTTTAAATAATTTTTTATCTTTATAATAAGTTTTTTTAATGCTGATTTTATATGATTGCCGCACTTTGAAAAAAACGTACGTCTTCCCATTGTATTTCTCGCTAATCTGCTCATTATATCAACAATTTTTATAAGAATTTGTCTTGATTTTGTTCGGTTTCTCAAAATCATATAGACAAATGCCGCCACAAATGTTGCACAAAAAAGTGTAAAACGATTTGAAATATGAAGAAATTGCAGAATAAAAACAACATTTATAATATAAAAATTACCGGCAACAACGCATATCAGAAATTTTTCACATAAACGCCTCTTTGCTATTCTTTTGTGCATAACAACAGCCGGCATGAATACTGTCATTAAAGAATATAAAATCAGTATCCATATTGACTGTACTACGTTTGTCACAGACATATCAGTTTCTCCATTCCGGTATTAATCTAATTGCATATCATCCAAACATTCTGAATATTTCAAGTGTATCATTATCTATAGGTATATTGGTATTTTTCAGCTCATCTATTGTTTTTATAAAATCTGTGCCATCATCGCAATAATAATAATATCTAAGATAACACTTGTATGGCGTAAGAAGTCCTTGAAGATTTTTGTCTGCCAGTTCACACCACCCTTTTGCACTCTCTTTATTATCATTTTCAATCATGCATCGCACAATCCACTCATAATATTGTGGCTTTATATCATCCTTATAATCTGCGAGCATAATTTTCATAATCTCATCTATCATATCGGTATACTGCCTTTTTTCTGTAGGCAGAAACACATCCTGACAAATCATTCCATATGTTTTTTCAATGAACTCGCAGAGCTGCGATGGCTCAGCTTTCTCACCTTTTTTTACATTCTTGTAAAGTTTGAGGACATTACTTCTGAAATCACCAAGTTCATCTCTTAAAGCAGTTGCCGCATAATGTGATGTTTCTGTGTCTTCGCTGTTAAGTGCATAAGAAATTGAACCGAGCGACTGACTTGTATCTTTTCTTAAAATATTCATCATAAGTTCACGCTGGCTCTTATAATTACTTATTGCCACAGCTTCCTGAATTGAAACAATATTCCGCTCCTGTTCCATATTGCTCTTATCTACCTGACGAATTCTTTCTTTACTGAAAATTACATCTTCAAGATTAACTTCTCCATGAAAAAATATAACTTTTAAAAGCCTTGCCAGAAGAACAACCACTGAGATTGTAACCGGAATTGCCAGTATTATAAGTGTCACAGACAAAATCTTATCAATCTCCATATGCTCCTCCGTCAACATCGCCATCTATCATCTCATACGAATATCCGGCATCCTTTATTCTTCCTGTAACAAAACCTGCATCAGCATTATTTGTATTTGCAAGAAGCACATAAAGATAACCATCATCAAGACTTCCAAGATAATCCGAATTACGGAAATTTTTCTGCAAATCAATACTTGCTTCTTTAACATCCTTTGTGCCCGGATTAATTTTTATAATTGAACAATCTGCAAGTCCTCTTTTTCTTGCATTGGTAAAAGCATCTAGAAGTTTCTTAAATGCCTGCGTTTCAAGAAGTCTTGTTCCCTCAACATATCTTTCATTTTCAATCATTTCTATATATCTGTTAGCTTTAAGAACCGCATTCTGAATCATGTAACTTACAACACGCAGCCTGTTTGACTGTGCAAGATTCATCTGCTCCCACGATATATCCCACAGCATTACAATAGAACTTATGCTTTCCTCTGCCATAATTGCTGCTGCCATAAGCGGATAATCTTTTTCAAGTTTTCTGTTAATATACACATCTCCCCGCTTTAATGTTTCATACATTTCTGTATATTTTGTATATTCAATTGAATTACCCAGTTTCTTGGCATTATGTGATGTAAATGCCATAAGTCTTGCAAAATTTCTGTTGGATACGTTATATATTGCAACCTCTTTACAATCCATAAGTTTTGAAACAACTTCTGCAGCATGGAAAAATACTTCCTCCGGCTCATCTTTATCAAGTGTTGATGTTATTTCAAATATCTTTCCAAGACTATCACTCTGGTTAATAACCTGTGTCTCAAGTTCATCTTTTAACTTTGCATTGATTATGTTAATATCCTCAATGTCTTTAAGACGACTGTCAAGATATCCAACTTCATCTTCTTTATCAGCTTTAAGCGAATTGAGCTGGTCACGCAGATATCCTACACTAAGTCCCAATATAACAAGCTGTGCAATCCATACATACGTATTATAATCAAGCATGATTTCAAATCCGGTTCTTGAATACATCTGTCTGAAAAAGTAGCCACATACCGCCAGTATAGATGAAAATAATGCCTGCTGCTGACCATAAACCATGGCAAATATAAGAACATATATAAGATAACAGTCAAGTCTTGCAAAATATGTGCTTCCGGTCGTTCTGTTGTTAATCATAAAGAAAGGAATGAAAATCACCATATTTTCAATAAAAGGAATCAGTGCAACCAGCATTCCTTTAAAATATTGTGCTATTCTTTTTGAGAATTTTTCAGTAACTGTACTTCCCGATGCAAATACAGATCTATTATTCTTTATATTTTTTATAATCTGCTGTGCACATAATTTTGCATCTTTAAATATTTTTACTTCAATTTCTTCTGACATGTCATGTATATCATCATTACTACTTATATCAGATATATTTTCTTTTATTGAAACCTGTGTATCAAATGACGTATTAATAAGTTCAGCAAGTTCATTCTGTGTAATCGAACTGTCTGAATGAATTCTGTATAAACTGTACTTCAACAAATCCTTATTAACAAGCTTATACAAGGCTTCGACCACATCTGTAATATAAATAGGCGAATATTTTTCTGATTCTTTCGTTATACTGTTTTCTCTCAATAGTTCACTGCACATACGTGTACATGTATCTACAGCTTCTTCAGGCTTTTTCGTTTCAAATGAAAGTTCTTCTATTCTCAATGCTATTACATCCGAGCCTGTTGTCTTACGGTAATTACTGCATATATCTTCACCATTCTTCAATGCACTTGCCTTATACACTCTGGCATAAGTACGTATTGCTCCAGATTCAAGCGGTCTTTGTGAATGTAATATCTCTTTATATGTACTTTCATCAAAGCCATTAACCTCATTTGATGATAAAAATATAAAGCGGCCATGATTCAAAAATGAAAAAGCATTCAGGCAGTTATACAATCCGGCACCGAACTTCACCATCTCACTATAGCCACTGCTCCATTCAAAATTAGAGTCAAATGCTCCTGTAAATATTGTTACATCAGGATTTACACTCTCAAACACTTCTTTTATGCAATTATTATCATACGAAAAATCATACTGTTCATATACTTTTTTGTACCTGTTCTCAGAATTTTTCCCACCCGTCAGTGCATATATTCTTGCACCTTCTTTACCAAACTTACGGATTATCGCTGATGTAACAGTTCCAAATGCTCCAACTATCAATACTCTCATAATTCCATACCAGCCTGTTAAATATATTTAATTCCATATTTTCTTAAACTATCCGTAAATAAAGAAACATCTGCTTTAGCGTCTTCTATTGTTATCCCATAAAAGTCTGATAACCTCTGTGCAGTCTCATTTAATGAATTACATTCACTCAGATATTTCCATATCACTGCCCCGGTTTCATTAATAATTATTGGTGTCATATACTGTTCATCTGATGAATCACATGACATAATCCAGTAATTCCCGGCAGCATAAAACATTTTGTATTTTGCTTCTCTCATAAATATAACAATACCCCTTTAGCTATATTAATCCCTTATAGCAAATTTTATTACATAATTTCTAAATATTTCTAATTATTTTATTATATTACAAAACACCGCCGCAATCAACAGTTTAACTGACTGTTGACCATGACGGTGTCTATATATAATATCTGTATTTACACTATAACCTGACAAATCTCGTAATTAACATGCCTCTTCAAACTGTGAATTGTAAAGGTCAGCGTAAAATCCACCTTTCTTCAGCAATTCTTCGTGATTTCCATGCTCGACAATATCGCCGTCTTTCATAACAAGAATCAAATCCGCATCTTTTATCGTTGAAAGTCTGTGTGCAATAACAAAACTTGTTCTGCCTTTCATAAGGTTGTCCATAGCTTTCTGTATCTGCTGTTCAGTTCTTGTATCTACTGAAGATGTAGCTTCATCAAGAATAAGTATCGGATTGTCAGCAAGAATTGCTCTTGCAATTGTAAGAAGCTGTTTCTGTCCCTGTGATACATTGCTTGCATCCTCGTTAAGCTCCATGTTATAACCACCCGGAAGTGTTTCTATGAAATGATTTGCATGAGCAGCTTTCGCTGCTTCAATAACTTCCTCATCTGTTGCATCAAGACGTCCATAACGTATATTTTCCATAATAGTATCTTTATAAAGCCATGTATCCTGAAGTACCATTCCGAATGCTTCTCTTAAATCTCTTCTATTGAAATCTTTTACATTATGACCGTCCACAAGAATTTCACCTGAGCCAACGTCATAGAATCTCATAAGAAGCTTAACTATAGTTGTCTTTCCGGCTCCCGTAGGGCCTACAATCGCAATCTTTTGTCCCGGTTTTACCTTTGCAGAAAAGTCATTGATAATTGTCTGATCCTCCCTGTATCCGAAATGCACATGTCTGAACTCTACTTCGCCCCTTATTGTATCTAACTTTACAGGATTAGCTGCAAACTGGTCTTCCTCTTCTTCTCCTAAGAATTCAAATACTCTCTCAGAAGCGGCTGCCATTGACTGTACCTGATTGATAACCTGTGCAATCTGTGTTATAGGCTGCGAAAAATTCTTAACATACTGGATAAATGCCTGAATATCACCGATTGTTATAGTTCCCTTTATGGCAAGAAATCCACCACTCAATGCCACACCTGCATATCCAAGGTTGCCGACAAATGCCATGATGGGCTGCATCATTCCTGAGAAGAACTGTGATTTCCAGGCTGATTTGTACAACACGTTGTTAGTCTCATCAAACTGCTTTACCATGTCTTTTTCTTTATTAAATGACTTAACAACAAGATGTCCGCCATATGTTTCTTCTACCTGACCATTGATATGTCCAAGATACTCCTGCTGTGTCTTAAAATACTTCTGTGAACGTTTGACAACGAATGATATAAGTCCTGCAGATACAGGAAGTATAATTACAGCAATAATTGTCATAAGCGGAGAAATACTCATCATCATTATGAATACACCTACAAGTGTGGCAACCGATGTAATTATCGTTGTTATACTCTGGTTAAGTCCCTGTCCGAGCGTATCTACATCGTTTGTTATTCTCGAAAGAACCTCTCCGTATGTTCTGCTCTCGAAATACTTCATAGGCATACGGTTGATTTTCTCTGATATTTCCTTACGAAGTCTATAGCATACTTTCTGTGTGATTCCCGTCATAATCCAGCCCTGACAAAAACTGAAAATGACACTTACAAGATAAAGGCAAAGCACAATTATAAGAATTTTTCCAATATAGTTAAAATCCATTCCGCCCGTACCTGCTATTTTACGCATAAGTCCCTCAGAAAGTGCTGTTGTGGCCTTACCGAGAATCTTAGGGCCTATTACATTAAATACTGTTGCAACTGCAGCAAATAACATTACCGCAAATATTCCTATCTTATATCTTCCAATATATGACATAAGTTTTGAAATTGAACCCTTAAAGTCTTTTGCCTTTTCAGGTGCCATTCCCATGCCTCTCGGTCCGCCCATTCTGCCTCGTCTCGGAGGCGTCTTGAAATCTTTATTATCTTCCATGATTATGCCTCCTCTCCAAGCTCTTTTGCTGACATCTGTGAACGTGCTATCTGCTGATATACATCACATGAATTCATAAGTTCTCCATGTGTACCTTTACCTACAATTCTGCCTTCATCCATTACAAGAATCTGGTCAGCATGAAGTATTGTGCTGATTCGCTGTGCAACTATAATAACAGTGCTGTCCTTAACTTTTGATGATAAGGCTTTTCTTAATGCTGCATCTGTCTTTAAATCAAGTGCAGAAAAACTGTCATCAAAGATATATATCTTAGGATCCTTTGCAATGGCTCTCGCAATAGAGAGTCTTTGCTTCTGACCACCTGACACGTTAGTACCGCCCTGTGCAATAGGACTGTCATATTTTGCACTCTTGCTGTCTATAAATTCTGTTGCCTGAGCTATTGAAGCTGCCTCCTCAATCTGTGCATCAGTTGCATCATCTTTACCATATCTTAAATTTGATGCTATAGTACCTGAGAAAAGTACACCCTTCTGAGGCACATAACCGATTTCACTTCTTAAATCTTCCATTGTTATATTCTTAACATCATGTCCATCAACCAGGACACTTCCCTGTGTTGCATCATACAGACGCGGTATAAGATTGATAAGTGTTGACTTGCCACATCCTGTACTTCCAACAATAGCTGTTGTCTCTCCCGGTTTTGCTACAAAATCAATATCTGAAAGAACATCTGCATCAGCGTTAGGATATCTGAATGACACATGGTTAAAGCTTACAACACCTTTGTGTTCTTCAAGTCTTTCAGGATTTTCAGGGTCTCTTATAGATGATTTTTCATTTAAAACTTCATCTATTCTGTTAGCTGAAACTGCTGCTCTCGGAAGCATAATTGACATCATTGTAAGCATCAGGAAAGACATTACAATCTGCATTGCATATGTGATAAATGCTGTCATGGCACCCACCTGCATGCTTCCGCTGTCAATCTTGTGTGCAGCTACCCATATGATAAGTACATTAATTCCGTACATGACAAATGTCATAAGAGGCATCATAAATGTCATTACACGGTTTGTAAAAAGCATTGTCTTAGTGAGTGCCTTATTGGCATCATCAAAACGCTCCTCTTCTTTCTTTTCACGTCCGAATGCACGTATTACGGAAAGACCTGTAAGAATTTCTCTTGATACGAGATTGACATTATCAACAAGCTTCTGCATAAGTTTGAATTTAGGCATTGCAACTACCATAAGTACCATTACAATTCCGATTATTATAAGCACCGCAAGTGCTATAATCCATTCCATGCCTGCACCTGTCTGCATCACCTTAAAAATACCGCCTACACCGAGTATAGGTGCATATAAAACCATACGAAGCATAAGAACAGTCACAAGCTGTACCTGCTGTATATCATTAGTTGTTCGCGTTATAAGAGATGCTGTCGAGAATTTATCCATCTCTGCATTTGAAAAATTCATTACATTCTTGTATACACTGCCACGCAAATCACGTCCGATTCCGGCTGCTACTCTTGAAGCTACAAGTCCAACAAGAACTGTAGTAAGTGCAACAAGAAGTGCCATCGCTATCATCTTGGCTCCTGAACCCAACAGATACTTTGTCTGCAATGCATCCATATCAATTCCAGCATTAGTATCCTGCTTTACTGCATATGCGATTCCCATTGACTTTACAAGTGTAGAACCCATCGTATCAACTGTTTCTTCAGCTTTTTCCCTGATCTGTGAAACCATTTCATCGATTAACATTCCTGCCTGTGACATAGCAAGAAGCTTCTGTTTTTCTTCATCTGCCATCTGATTATTAATTATAAGCGGTAAAACAAGTTCATCATCATAAGATGACAGTTTCTTTTCGCTCTTTACATTGCATCTGTAAATACCATTATCACTGTCATAACTTTCCTGCCAGATTGTCTTTTCACTGTCTGTCATAAAAAGCTGTGCCAGATTATATTCATTCTCTGTTACGGCCTCCGGCATAACATGTCCGACACCTTTATTCTGGATTCCTACATCAATAATATCCGATGTGTACTGTGGAAGTGACAAATCACAAAACGCCTGCAGTACAAGAAGTACCAGTATCATAATTACAGACTTCCAGTATGGTACAAGATTTTTAAATATTCTGCCCATAGTCTCTCTCCTTTTCCAATTGCATTTCTAGATATTACCACTATGGGGTACGAATATAAAGAAAATTAATATGAGTTTTTCTTAAAAAAATATAAAAATTATTATCTCCAAATGACATTTTGTGCATCAGCACATTTTTTTCTTAATGATGAAAGATTATCAAGAGCCGCATTTAACGTATTGTCTTTCTTTGCAAAATGAAATCTTACAAGTGAATGGATATCTTCCCTGAAAAAGCTAGAACCCGGAACTGCCGCAACTCCGACATGCTGTGTCATCCACTCACAGAATTTCACATCATCCTTTACACCAAATTCTGAAACATCCATAAGTACGTAATAAGCTCCCTGCGGCTCACTAAATGTAAGTCCGAGATTTTTCAAACCGTCACAGAACAGATTTTTCATATGTGTATAATGGTTCTGAAGTTCTTTATAATAGTCATCACCGAATTTCAAACCAGTAACTGCCGCCTCCATAAGCGGTGCTGCAGCTCCTACTGTAAGGAAATCATGCACTTTCTTTACTCTGTCTGCAATCTGTGGATTTGCAATAACATATCCAAGCCTCCAGCCCGTAATTGAATAGGTTTTTGAAAGCGAATTACATATAATTGTTCTCTCTCTCATTCCCGGAAGCGTTGAAATATATGTATGTTTATTCGGTTCATAAATAATATGCTCATATACTTCATCTGTTATAACATATGTATCATATTTTATTGCAAGTTCTGATATAATTTTAAGTTCTTCCTCTGTAAATACTTTGCCGCAGGGATTTGAAGGGTTACACAAAATAAGTGCTTTTGCTCCTGTTTTAAATGCATCTTCAAGTACATTAGCATCAAACTTAAATTCAGGCGGTACTAAAGGAACGTAAACCGGCTCTGCTCCCGAAAGTATTGTATCAGCACCATAATTTTCATAAAAAGGCGAAAAAATGATAACTTTATCTCCCGGATTTACAACCGACATCATTGCTGCCATCATAGCTTCTGTACTTCCACATGTAACTACTATTTCACTTTCTGCATCTATTTTCATTCCCGAAAAATGCTCCTGTTTTGCCGCAAGTGCATCCCTGAAATTCTTTGCTCCCCATGTGAGTGCATACTGGTGAGGACCTTCGCCTGCAACCTCTGCCAGCCTGTCTGTAATGGCTACTGGCGGGTCAAAATCAGGAAATCCCTGTGATAAATTAACTGCACCGTACTTATTGGCAACTCTTGTCATTCTTCTTATTACTGAATCCGTAAATTGTGATGTTCTCTGACTTAATTCTCTCATTAATATACCTGTTAATACCTTTCTTAAAAAGGGCTGCCGCATGTAAATTAATCGTTCAAAATTAATCATTATAGCGGCAGCCCCTTTCCATAAAATTCAATCTTATATTACTACATTTTGGGAAAGATTCAATATTTACTTTTTTGATATTTCTATCAATATTTACTTTACATAGTATACATAATTGTCCTTAATCGGGTGAGCCTTAGGTTCATCACCATCCGCATAACCGAGTACACAGTTTCCTATGCCCTCATAATCACCTGTAATTCCAAGCTCTTTAAGGATATTCTTTCCCTCTTCGCTTTCAAATGTTTCCTTTGCACGATGAATCCAGCAGCTTCCGATTCCCTCTGAATGTGCCGCAAGCATAAGATTTCCCATCACAAGGCTTCCGTCATAAACGTGTGTCGGCCTGCTTTTATCCGCAAGCACAACAAGAACAACTGGTGCATTGTAAAACGGGTCAAAATCTTCAGGTTTTCCCATAATCTTTGCATTCATAGCAGATAACTTATCCCTGAGCTCTTTGTTTGTAACCGCAATTATAACAGGGGACTGTACTGCCATTCCTGTCGGGGCATATGTTCCGGCTTCAAGAATTCTGTCAAGCACATCTTGAGGAAGTGCATCTGACTTAAATTTTCTTATACTTCTTCTTGTCTTCATGTTTTCTATGATTTCGTTCATCTGTCTTTACCTGCCTTCCAATATTTTTTGTGATTTCTGATATTTTTGCAATTTTATAATTATTTATGATTTAGTTGATTCCTGTAACTTTGTAGTCCTGTGCCTCAACAGCTTCTTTAAGAACAGCATTGTCAACATCAACATTAAGCTTTACTACTGCCGTACCACTCTCATGGCTTACTACAGCCTCATCTACCTGTGCAAGTGCTTCAAGAGCTTTCTTTACTCTTGCCTCGCAGTGTCCGCACATCATTCCTTCGATATTAAGTGTCTTTTCCATATTTTTTTCTCCTTTACTGTTTTTATTATTATCATGCTTTTTTACACGTTTTCTGTCATGTGAAGCATCATATACCTTGAAAAGATTCAGTCTCAACGCATTTGTTACAACGCAGAAGCTTGAAAGACTCATTGCTGCAGCACCAAACATCGGATTTAATGTCCATCCGAATAATGGAATCCATACACCGGCCGCAAGCGGTATTCCGATTATATTGTAAAAGAATGCCCAGAATAAATTTTCGTGGATATTTCTTAATGTTGCACGGCTTAATCTTATTGCCGCAGAAACGTCTGTGAGACGGCTCTTCATAAGAACTATATCAGCCGCATCTATGGCTATGTCAGTTCCCGCACCGATTGCAATACCTATGTCCGCTCTTGTAAGAGCGGGTGCATCGTTGATTCCGTCACCAACCATTGCAACCTTGCCGCTTTCTTTAAGTTTTCTTATAACAGCTTCTTTTCCATCAGGAAGAACTCCCGCTATAACTTCATCGACACCAGCCTGTCTTCCTATTGCTTTGGCGGTTCTTTCATTATCTCCCGTAAGCATCACAACTCTTACGCCCATGTCGTGAAGTTCTTTTACAGCCTGACCGCTTTCTTCTTTTATAACATCGGCAACAGCTATAATTCCGAGAAGTTTATCATTCTTAGCAAACAAAAGCGGTGTTTTTCCCTGCTCTGCAAGTTCCTGTGCTTTTTTATCCATTTCCTTAGGCACATTTACTGTGTTGCTCATAAATTTGAGACTTCCGCCTGTAATCTTATCTTCACCGTTTATGCCTGATAATCCGTTACCTGCAAGTGCCTGAAATTCCGTAATATTGTATTTTTTGTTAAAAATATCTCTCTTATTGTCTTTTACATATCCTGTAACTGCTTTTGCAAGCGGATGCTCTGAGAGCATTTCAATAGAGTAGGCATTTTCAAGCAAATCATTTTTTCCAAAGCCATCGGCACATATTATATCTGTAACCTTAGGCTCACCACTCGTTATAGTTCCTGTCTTATCAAGTGCGACTATATCAATCTTTCCTGTTTCCTCAAGAGATGACGCAGTCTTAAACATCATGCCGTTTTTTGCACCCATTCCGTTACCGACCATAATTGCAACAGGTGTTGCAAGCCCAAGAGCACACGGACAGCTTATTACAAGAACTGATATTCCTCTTGCAAGTGCAAATCCGACAGACTGACCTGCAATAAGCCATACCGCTATTGTTATCAAGGCTATCGTTATTACAGCAGGAACAAATACGCCTGATACCCTGTCGGCTATCTTCGCAATTGGAGCTTTTGTTGCCGCTGCATCACTTACCATCTGTATTATCTGTGAAAGTGTTGTATCTTCACCGACTCTTGACGCTTCGCACTTTAAAAATCCTGACTGGTTGAGTGTTGCCGCAGAAACATTATCCCCCGCCGACTTGTCAACAGGTATGCTTTCACCTGTAAGTGCTGCTTCGTTTACCGCACTGCTTCCCTCGACAACAATACCGTCTACAGGTATATTTTCCCCTGGTCTTACAATAAATATATCACCTTTTTTTACATTTTCAACAGGAACATTTAACTCACTGCCGTCACGTATTATATTAGCTGTTTTTGGTGCAAGCTTCATAAGGCTTTTTATCGCATCTGTTGTCTTTCCTTTTGAATGGGCTTCAAGCATCTTTCCGACTGTTATAAGTGTAAGAATCATAGCCGCTGATTCAAAATAAAATTCATGCATGTAGTGCATTACGCCGTCCATATCCATGCGTACTTGTGCATCTGTCATAGCAAACAATGCATATGTGCTGTATACAAACGCCGCACCCGAACCTAATGCAACAAGCGTATCCATGTTAGGTGCTTTATGCAAAAGACCCCTAAATCCGCTTATAAAAAACTTCTGGTTAATAACCATAATAATTATTGTAAGAAGCATCTGTATAAGTCCCATTGCAACATGGTTGCCTTCAAGAATCGACGGAAGCGGCCAGCCCCACATCATATGTCCCATTGAAATATACATAAGCACTATAAGAAATCCTACAGATGTTATAAGTCTCTTTTTCAATACAGGTGTCACCCTGTCTTTTAACATATCATCCTGTGACGCATACATTCCCTGCGGACCGCTCTTCTGTGATGTTCCACTTTTATCCAACGCCGTATGTGATGTTTTTAAAGATGCACCGTATCCCGCATCTTCAACAGCTTTTATTACCGCTTCATCACTTGCCGTACCTTCAACTCCCATTGAATTGGTAAGAAGGCTTACCGAGCAGTTCTCTACTCCTTCTACTTTTGACACAGCTTTCTCAACTCGGCTGCTGCACGCTGCACAGCTCATTCCCGTAACTATATACTGTTTCATAATTAAATATCACCTGCCTGTTTTTTATATGTTTTTTAGTTAACAAAATTATTATTATGCTAAGCTGATTATCTTATTTCATAAGCTTCTGAAGCACTGTGACAAGTTCATCTACAGTCTCTTCCTTACCGGCTCTAATATCTGTAGTAACACAGGATTTTATATGGTTTGCAAGCAGAACTTTGTTAAAACTGTTAAGTGCTGCATTAACTGCCGACACCTGAATAAGAATATCCGGGCAATATGCACCTTTTTCAACCATTCCCTTAATTCCTCTTATCTGTCCTTCTATTCTGCTTAATCTGTTAATCAAATCCCTGTATTCTTTATCAGAACGTTCTTTATGTCTGCAATGTTCACATTCTTCCAATTCATTTACCTGCCTTTCTATATAATTCTGTTATGTGACCGTACATCTTATAACAATGTATATAATACACTTCATAGAATATCATACAAGCAACGCCATGTATAGCATACCCCTGTATGGTATCTTTGTGAGCAAAATAATACACCCCGGCATCAGATATGTCAAGGTGTATTTTTATCAAGCTTTAATTCTTCTCTTATTTTTGCCTGTGTCACACACAGATTATGCTGCACGTAATGTATAAAATCACCCTTTATTTACTCTGTAAACCCTTTGATAAAAACATAGGAATAATAACACCGGCTATAAATAATACCCAGCCGGCATCATGCAGCACTGTTCCGGATTTTGCAACAGACTCCAAAACGGCACCCCCTCCCATAAAAACGAAAAAAACCCCCCCATATTAA
>ENA-ORKV01000216-ORKV01000216.1-human-gut-metagenome-genome-assembly--contig:-NODE-216-length-78598-cov-5.256810_pt1 | contig 78598 bp, 67 predicted proteins | sample MGYA00243058_ERZ508805 | MGnify/ENA primary metagenome ERZ508805 (study PRJEB26277, sample SAMN04329770) | human gut metagenome | biome: human-associated habitat | host: Homo sapiens | place: USA...
GCATTTTCCACATTTTGCAGAATACAGAAATACAGCTCATTTCAAACGACTTACGTTTAATCTTTACCTATTCACTACTGCTTGCTTCGCCTTGTATATTCCATTGCTCCAGGCATTCGTTCGCAGTCATGGCATTGAACTACGGTATGCCGATAGAGAGCGTGAGTAAGATTATCGGACACACGGACATCAAGACCACTCAGATTTACGCAAAGGTGACAAACACGAAACTTGACAGCGACATTTCCGCCTTTGAAAGCAAGGTGAGCGGACGTTTCTCATTATAAAGCAATAACTATGGAACGTGAAACCATTACAATGGACGAGTGTGGCAGGGTTGTCGTACCGTCCGACACCGCCAATATATGGATGAGCGAAATGGATTTGGTGGAGTTGTTTGGTACAACCGCCCCGACACTCCGTGCCGCCATCCGAGCCGTATATAAGAGTGGAGCGTTGAAACAACATGAAGCAGAACGGTATATCCGTTTGCCCGACGGGTACGGCACGGACGTGTACGCCCTGCCTATGGTCGTGGCACTCGCTTTCCGCATCAATACCCCATGCGCGGCAAGAGTACGCAAAGCCCTGTTGGAAAGGTTGTACGGGCGAAAAGAAAGACAAGTCCTGTGGGTGTCAATTGACAGACCGATGTGCGAGTGTTAGAGCGTGGGTACGTACCTACGCTAACCGCCCGAAGAAGCTCGAGGGAATGCTTCTTCGGGCTTTCCATTTTTTTCTTTCCTGCCCGTTTCCCTTATGCGATTTTCTGCATTTTCTTGTCAGCTTGTTACGATTGCGCCGTTCCGCTTCGTTTTGCGTATCAATGTTTTATGCGTTGCATCATAACTTTGCACCCGATTGTTTAACCCGTTGCCGACACTGTTGTCGGCAGCACAAAACCAAGCAAAGCCTATGGCAGAACAAGACGAATTCATCCGCGTGGGGACAACCCTCTACAAGATTGTTGACCAGCCACTGATTGACGGGGGCTGTGTGAAGAAACGCATCGCATGGAACTCCGAGACCTTGCGACAGGACTACGGCAAAGACCGCATGGCGACCGTGCCGAAGTATGACGGTTTCTGTACCGTACCCGACCATGTGGACTACAAGCCCGTAGTCGGGAAGTTCCTCAACCTTTACGAACCGATAGGGCACCGACCCACGCAGGGGGATTTCCCCTGCATCCGCTCGCTGGTGGAACACATCTTCGGAGAGCAATACGAGTTGGGCATGGACTACCTGCAACTGCTTTACCTGCAACCTGTTCAAAAACTGCCTATCCTATTGTTGGTGTCCGAAGAACGTAACACGGGCAAAAGTACGTTCCTGAACTTCCTGAAAGCCATCTTCCAAGACAATGTGACGTTCAATACCAACGAGGACTTCCGCAGCCAGTTCAATTCCGATTGGGCAGGGAAACTGCTCATCATGGTGGACGAGGTGCTGCTTAACCGCAGGGAGGATAGTGAGCGGTTGAAGAACCTCAGCACCACATTGTCATATAAGGTGGAAGCCAAGGGCAAAGACCGTAACGAAATCGGCTTCTTCGCCAAGTTCGTGTTGTGTTCCAACAACGAGCACCTGCCCGTCATCATAGACGCAGGCGAGACACGCTATTGGGTGCATAAGATAGGGCGGTTACAGTGTGACGACACCGACTTCCTGCAAAAGCTGACGAAAGAAATCCCGGCTTTCCTGTACCATTTGCAGCACAGGACAATGGCAACGAAAAAAGAAAGCCGGATGTGGTTCTCACCGAAGCAAATAGAAACGGAAGCCTTGCGGAAGATAATCCGCAGCAACCGCAACCGCCTTGAAATAGAGATGGCAGACTTGCTGCTTGACATCATGGCGAAGATGGAGGTGGAAACGGTGTCATTCTGCCTGCATGACATCATCCCCCTGTTGTTGTGTTCGCAGGTCAAGGCGGAGAAGCCGCAGGTGCGGAAAGTGGTGCAGGAGTGTTGGAAACTGTCCCCTGCACCCAACGGGCTTACCTATACCACCTACGTGTATGGCGGCGAGGGACGCTACCAACCACGCAAGGGAGTGGGCAGGTATTACACCGTGACCAAAGGACTGTTAGAGAGTCTGTAATATTCTGTTGAATTGTTGAATATATATAATAAAATGTTGATATATAGTAAAATACACTCTCAACAGAATGCCAACAACGCCCAACGGACGATGAAGAGGGAACGCAGCAGCATCCGGTTCTGCCCTCACTTCTTCTTTTCGTTGCCGTTTGTTGGGCATCATGCGTTTGTTGAGGACAAGTTGAGCGCGTATCAAGCAATATACCAATGTGTTATGTGTCATATTCAACGCTTTCATACCCGTCAACAAGTCCGTGGGGAAACGACAGGATGCCCCAAGCAGGTATTACGTATGCCGACATGCCATCATGCCGACAAGCAGGCATGGCAACATGACGGCATGAAAACATGGCGACATACCGACATGGCGGCATGACGTGCCATCCCAAGCTGGCGAAAGAGGAAAGACATCCGGCAGCCACCGACAGCGCAGCGGATTTTGAGGAACGGAAAAGCCATAGCTTATTAGGGCGTTTTCTTCACGCACCGCTGCGCTAATGCTAAAAACGCCCCAATGAGCCAACGGGGTTACACCCCTCTGGACACCCCCGTTTTCATGCGGCACGACCGCAGCGGACGGGCATGGACAAACAAGTTTGTATAACCTATAAAAACACAAGACGAACATGGGATACATAAGCATCCAATTCAACAAGGCGAAAGGCTCGGCGGACACGGGCGCGTCCGACCACATCGAACGCAAGACCATCCCCAAGAACGCCGACCCTACACGCACCTGCCTAAACCGTGAGCTGGTGGACTTCCCCGATGGCGTGACGAACCGCACCGAGGCAATCAACCACCGCATCCGCACGGCAGGCATCAAGAGGAAGATAACGCCCGACCAAGTGAGGGCAATCCGCATCGTGCTTTCGGGTACGCATGAGGACATGATGAAAGTGCAGGAAGAGGGCAGATTAGACGAATGGTGTGCCGACAACCTGCAATGGCTGCACCGCACGTTCGGACGGGAGAATACCGTTTCGGCAGTCCTGCACATGGACGAGCATACGCCGCACATCCACGCCACGGTTGTGCCGATTGTGACGGGTGAACGCAGGAAAGCGAAGAAGAAACAACAGGTGGAGGGCAAGCGCACCTACCGTAAGAAAACGGATGCCATTCGTCTGTGCGCCGATGACGTGCTGACACGTGAGAAGCTGTCAGCCTATCACGACAGCTACGCGGAGGCAATGGCGAAATACGGCTTGCAGCGTGGCATCCGTGGTTCGGAGGCACGGCATACCACTACCGCCCAATACTACCGTGATTTGAAGCGGCAGACGGGAGAACTCGAAGCTGACGTGCGTCACTTGCAGACGGAACGGCAACAGGAGGAACAGAAACTTGACGAGGTGAAGAAAGATATCAAGTCGGAAAAGCTAGAAGCCGCCAAGACTGAAGCGAAAGCCGCACTTGTGGCAAAGGTCGGTTCTTTTTGGGGCGGAGGAAAGCTGAAAGGACTTGAAGCGGAGAATCGCTCCTTGCTGGAAGAAGTTACCGCACGTGACGAAAGTATCACCCTGCTGCAAGAACAGATGCAACGGCAGCAGGAGGAACACCGCCATCAACTCGCAGCAATGCAGCGGCAGCACCACAAGGAAATGACGGAAAAGGAAGCGAAACACAAGGAAGAAGTATCGGGATTGAAACGACTTATCGGTAAACTATACACTTTGTTTCCGTTGGCGAAAGAAATCTTGCGCATGGAAAGTCTTTGTCGCCTGATAGGATTTAACGAGAGGCAGACCGCAACGCTCGTCAGTGGCAAACCGCTATTCAATGAGGGTGAACTCTATTCGGAGGAACACAAACGAAAGTTCAAGACCGAAAATGCAGGCTTCCAAGTGGTGAAAGACCCGGCGGACAAGGCAAGGTTGGTTCTTGCTATTAACAGACAACCCATAGCCGAGTGGTTCAAAGAGCAGTTTGACAAGTTAAGGCAGGGCATGTGCCGCCCCATACAACCACAGACGAAAGGTAAAGGCATAAAACTTTAGCTGTCAGGAATGATTACAGATTACTGCGCCACGAAAGAATAAAGGTATGGGATTATAGTTTTGCACATGGTAGGGAAAACAAGTCTGCTTCTGGAAGCACCCCTTATGGTTGTATTGAAAAGTATATATCTCAGCAGGATTTTGCCACCCGTTATCTGATGTAGTCACCCTATCTTTGCAAACTATTAATCAATAATATATAACGGATGAATTATACCGACAAAATATTTGAAGCAGTTTCAATCAAGGATAGCCGACGGATTATTGAACTTTATTTTCAAGAATTGTATTGTTGTGCGCCCCTCTCCAACAAAGCCCTGTCTCAAAGATTGCTTTTGCCTATACCTATCGTGACTGCCATAAAGAACGAAGGTGTCAGGCTGGGGGCATTGGAGCAATGCAGCGGAGGCATAGCACTTACTCCTGACGGAAAGGAATATGTGGAGCAAGTACTTGGATTTAAGGATATTGACCTCTGCCTGTATCGCCAGCTGATGGCAAACGAAAAGGCACGGATTTCGTATGCCGATATGTTAAGTGAGAAATACCGTTCTGCATTTGATAAACGTCCCTTGGCAGATGTAACGCTGGACCAAGCCCAATGTACCGTGCAGACAGCATTCCGCAGGGCTTTGCTCTGTTTGGCAAATGGCACATTGACAGGTCGGCAAATCGTGTGCATGGGCGATGATGATTTTGTCAGCCTCGCCATTGGCTTCCTCCTGAAAGAACTTTATCCCGACCAAAACATATATCCGACCCACATCCACGTGCTTGAAATGGACGGCCGTTATATTGAATGCCTGAATCGGTTGTCGGGACGCTTCGCCTTGCCTATAAGCTGTGAGCAAGTGGATTTGAGGATGCCTTTGCCTCCGCATTTGTGTGGGCGTTTCGACTGCTTGTTTACCGACCCGCCTTATACACAGGAGGGAGCTTCCTTATTCCTTTCGCGTGCCATCAGTGTATTGAAAGAAAAGCCCGGATTGAGAATCTTTTTCTCGTTTGGGAACAAGTCTGCGATGGAGATTTACTTCCTGCAGAAATGTTTCCAGCTCCACGGACTGGCCATCAAAGATATGTTTACCCGATTCAACGAATACATGGGCGCATCACTTTTGGGCAACAAAGGACAACTCTTTGTCTTGGAAACGACAGAGCGCACACGCGCCTTGTTCCCTCTCGAAAAACAAGGACGAAGCGACATCTATACCGCAGACCGCAACCTGCGGCAAAACCGTTATCGCTGCCAGCAATGCGGCAAGGTCTATATGGTAGGGAAAGAATCTGATTATCAGACTATCATGAATTTGAAAGAACAAGGTTGCAGTGTATGTGGAAACATAACTTTCGACAGGTTGCATAAAAAAAGTAATATGACCAACAAGCAATATCTTCCATTAGGACATCACATACTTGCAGACTTCTACAACTGCGACCCGAAAAGGCTGGATGATGTGGAACAAATCCGAACATTCATGCACGAGGCGGCGACACATGCAGGGGCGACCATTGTGCAGGAGAACTTCCACAAATATGCGCCTGTAGGCGTGAGTGGTGTCGTGGTCATCCAAGAATCCCATTTGACCATACACACGTGGCCGGAGTGTGGTTATGCCGCTGTCGATTTGTTCACATGCGGCACCAATGTCCGCCCATGGACTGCTTTCGACTATTTGCAGGAACGGCTCGGATGTGCGAAAGTTGAATACAGTGATTTGATGCGGGGTAGCAGAAACCTATGAGCGGTTGAGCTTATTGCGATATTCGGATATGGAACAGCCCGTCATGCGGCGGAAAAAGCGGCTAAGGTACGATGCCTCTTCAAAGTGGAACAAGCGTGCCAAATCCTTGACGGACTGCTCTGTGTTATCCAAATATCTTTTGAGTTCCGTCACGATGAACAGGTCGATAATTTCTTTTGGCGTCCGATGTTCTATTTTGTTGGTTACCTTATAAAGATAATCGGTCGTTATGCAGAGCCTGTCCGCATAATATTTCACATCCCTTTTTTCATGGAAATTTTTAGTCAGCAGTGACATGAACTTGCCGAACAGCATCCTTGACTGGTCTTTCTGACTACACTTAACCAAGTCTGGGAACATTGATTTGAACACTATATCCAAAGCCAAGAAAACATTGTAAATGCAATTCCGCAGAATATTCTTCCGGCTTTCTTCGTCACCGTTCTCCATTGCCCATGCCATCTGTCCGAATGCTCCATCTACCAGTATGTATTGCGCTTCAGAAAGTCGGCAGACAGGGTGTTCATATAGCCCGTCCCAAAATGCAGAAGATGTCATTTTGTAAAAAACCTCCTCTACCAAGTCCAATGAAACAGATATATATTCCGCCACAAACGAAGAAGAAACACACAATGGCGCAAACAAGGTGTCTGAAAACAGCACAAGCAAATCACCTCTGCGGAATGTGTATTTCCGGGTATTGGCAACTATAATGGCTCTGCCTTCAGAACATAACAGCATGGTACACCCGTTTGCCACAAAAGGCAATTTCCCTAACAACTCACGCAGGCTTGTTCTTCCATGCTTGTATTGTTCGCCATGCGAGAGGGCAAGACTTTGTGTGTCATGCGTTCTCATAACAATTTCCTTTCCATCGTTACATGAGTTGGCTCGAAACAATGCTTTTTATACAAAGAGCGCATCGGTACATTTCCAGAATGAACCTTGCCTACAACATAGGTCACCTTGCACTCCCTTGCGTATTCTATGCTTTTCTCAAACAAGTCGTCAACAATCTGCATTCCTCTAATGCTTTTATCCGCATAAATAGACTTGAAGTTGGCATAAGCCTCCCCTGTCAGGCTGTTTTGCTTTTTCTCTATCCACACCCAACCCACTATTTTACCGGATTCCGTATTTTCTATCACAATCATTCCTCGGCGGTCTTTTGCCTTGGCCAATTTCTTGCGGTGAAACTCAAGGTCGGTAATAGCTTTTTCCCCGAATGAGATTTTAGAAATTTCTATCTCAAATTGAGCCACTGCTTCAAAATCTTCCTCTTTTATTTCTCGTATATTATACATAATTCAACTCTTTCCAGTTATTATGCCATGAAAATTTGATTTGGACATCGTTCAAAGAAACAACTCTCTGAATTGGGAATTGTAACCAAGCTGCAAAGATACGTTAAAAATCTAATATATAGTATTTTGTGGTAATCTTTATTTGTAAAATAAATAGTCCATAGCTTTGTACATTATCAAAATTATTGTACCTTTGTTTTCTGAAAGAGTTGTTTGACAGAAATGCACTGCACATCGCAGAATTTATGACCGTTGCCAAGTCATTACCTCACTTTTAGCGGAAAGTATGCAAGTCGCTCATTTCTAAATTATTTCCTGTTCTATTGTTGGATTTTCTACGAAAAATCATACTCTAACCGATAAAACAGGCATGAATCAGTCAGGTCAGCCCTTTCTTGTCAATGTGATTTTGGTGGTCGCCTCACGCTTGTTGCTGTCGACTACTTTCATGTAGCGTTGAGTGGTAGTGATGCTCTTGTGCGCCATGTTGCTTTGGATAGTACGAATATCAGTACCCGCTGCAGCTTGAAGAGTCGCGTATGTCCTGCGGTATGAGTGGAAAGTTATGTTTTTGGTAATTCCTGCGGAACGGATTCATTCCTTCATCGGCTGCTGCGTCCAGCTCCGTTTCAGACCTTTGAACACTAGACCTCTTTTTTCGGGACTGTACCCGATCAGTTCCAAAGCTTCATCGCTTATCGGGATGATGTCTTCCGTCTTGGTCTTCTGGGTGATGGTATGGACACATTTTCCTCCAGCTGCAAAGTCAACGATTTCCTCCCAGCAAAGGGAAAGTATATCGCTGAGCCGCAAACTGGTCAGGCACGAAAAGAGGGAAGCAGTCTTTAGAACAGGTATCTTGCACGGAGTTTCAGCCAGGCAATACAGCTCTTCCACACTCAGGTATTCCTTGGCAACATCTTCCGGTTCGATTTTTTCCAGAAAGTCATTGACATTGGTCTTTATCATCCTGTTGCGATACAGAATCTTCAGGAATCCCCGGAAAGTGGACCAGTAGCCGGAAGCGGAGTTCTTTGATATCTGTCCGTCACGCCGGAGTTGCTTGGCGTTAAGCAGGTATTCCCGGAACTTATTGCACAGGTCCACATCTATTTCTTCGAAAGTGCATTTGCCGTGAACGAAGTTGTAGAAGTGCTGATAGACAAATCCCCATTTCTGGTCATGCTTGCGGAGCTGCTTCCGGTAATACTCCAGAAAGTCCGCTTTGAACTTGCGTTTGTCGAAGAAATCGTACCGTTCATTTACGATGGCTTCGAACCGTCGGCACCGGATTGCTTCAGCCTTTTCCGACATGGCAGCGTTGAAATCGCGTTCACGCTGATTCTTGGGATTGGCATAGATGTAAATGTTCAATCCTTCATGGCGGATGGTCTTCATTGTTTCCTGATCCCGGTAGCCCGGATAATAATCAAGGTAGAAAGATAACATCCCTTTCTTCAATGGACGTGTTCTCAGTGTTACTGTTTTACATTCTGACATGGTTACGAATATTTTTAGTTGAAATTAAATTTTGCGGCTAAGTTGCACAATGGCTTTATGCAGACCGCATTCAGCATAAAAACATTTTCCGGTCTGTATATCTGTGCGCATAGATGCGTTACCTGGCACCCATGATGTGGTCGAATTCCACCTTTAGAAAGCGCACGAACCTGCCTTTCTTTTCCCGTTTGATTTCGTGGAATTGCAGGATGCCGTAAACTGAATCCCTGGTGAGATTGTATTTTTTCATGGCTTCCTGTACGGTGTAGTATTCAGACGAGTCATCTTCGGCGGTCTGCTTTGACAGGTCGAAGTGAAGTTTGGAGTAGAATATCTGGCCGTGCTCTTTCTTCGAGGGGATGTTGTTACGATAGACATGTGAACGGATGGCTACACGGGTCATTCCGTACTTCTTCTCGATTTCTTCGGGAGTGTACCATTCGGTCAAAGCGTCATCCGTCTTGTATTTGGCAAATGCCGCATCAATGTGCTTCTTGCTGTAATAGTTGAATTGGCGGATCTTGACCTTTGGGACATCATGCTCTCTGGTGTATGTCCATACCCATTTGGCGTTTACCTTGTACTTCTCCGCAATCTGCTCGGCAGTATAGTATTCAGTAATGTCAACATCGTCCTTCGGTTTGATGCTTTCGTATGGTTTGGTTTTCAACATCAGCTCGATGTCGGCACGGCGGATGAGAGACATTCTCGAACTCAGCCGGGAAGCACGGAGTTTGTCCTCTTTCACCAACTTGTAAATATACTGACGGGAGACACCCATCAGTTTGGCCGTTTGGGAAAATGTGAAGTATTCCTGACTCTCCAGCTTTTTCTTTACTTCAACCATTTCCTGAATTTGCCGAAGTTCCATTCTCCGCTCTTTCATGCGGTGTTTGTAACCTCTCTTGGAGCATTGCGGACTGCAATAGTTTGTGGTGGTCTTTTGCGCTATAAAAGGCTTGCCGCACCACTGGCAGATTCTTTTTACTTCCATGTCATTTGTCCTCCATATTTTCGTTAAACATGAGCTTTTGGCAGCTCGAATAATTTCCCTTTTTGTCCACTCACGTAAACCATTGTCAACACACGTCAACTACTGCGTCATCGTGACATCGGGGCAAATCCCGAAAATGTTCCGTGGTAGAAATACGGTAGAAAAATAGGGCGGACTACTGTATCCGACTGCACATAGCCGGATTTTGGCAAATAAAAAAGCCGCTGAAAATCAGCGACTTCATTATAGTTGGTTCTAATTCGTTGCAGTTGATTACAATATCCTACTTGCCGATGCAGAATTTCTTAAAAATATTCCCCAATACTTCATCTGTAGTAATTTCACCGCCTACAATTTCGGCCAGATGGAAAAGGCATTCACGTAAATCCTGACTGATGAAATCACCGGAAAGGTGAGTTTGAAGTCCGTTTTGTACGCGGTGGATATCTTCGAGAGCCAGAGATAATGCCTCGTAGTGTCTCACATTCGTGACGATGAGGTCGGAAGAAGTCAGTTCAGGGACAGAGGCTACCTTTACAAGGAGATTTTGCAGTTCTTGGATACCTGTTTTTTCTTTGGCAGAAATAGATAGCGTGACAGTGTTTTCTGGCAAGCCGGATTGCTTTGTCGGGACAGGCGATACTTGGTCTGATTTGTTCAACAAGATGATGAGTTGTTTGTTGGAACAGAGAGGGAGGATACGGGGCGAAAGTTGTCGGATTTGGGCTTCCGCACAAGTATTGTCTACGACCCATAGGACAATTTCCGCTTGTTCCATCTTGTGGAAACTGCGTGCAATCCCCATGTTTTCTATTGTGTCGTGGGTGTCGCGTATACCGGCGGTGTCGATAAATCTGAACGTGATGCCGCTGAGGTTTACCGTGTCTTCAATCACATCGCGCGTTGTGCCGTGTATGTCGCTCACAATAGCCTTTTCTTCGTTGAGCAGCGTGTTCAGGAGCGTGGACTTTCCTGCATTGGTTTCACCGACGATAGCTACGGGTATTCCATTTTTGAGGACGTTTCCCACGCTGAATGAGTGGACCAATCCATTGATGACTTTTTCTATATCTCCGGCAATGGTTTCCAATTCGCTACGGTCGGCAAACTCTAGCTCCTCATGGTCACTGAAATCCAATTCCAGTTCCATCAGGGAGGTGAGGTGGAGCAAGCGTTCGCGCAAGGCAGACAGTTCGCGGCTGAAACCGCCCCTCATCTGGTTCATGGCCATCCGGTGGGTGGCAGCGGACGAAGAGGCTATCAGGTCTGCCACGGCCTCTGCCTGGCTCAAATCCATCTTTCCGTTCAGGAAGGCACGTTGTGTGAACTCACCCGGACCGGCCGCCCTGCATCCTTTCCGGATGAGCAGTTGCATGACTTGTTGCAAGATGAAAGACGAACCGTGGCATGAGATTTCCACGCAATCTTCGCCCGTGTAAGAATGAGGTGACTTGAACAAACCGATCAATACTTCATCAATGATCTCCCCATCGTCTTGTCGGATATGTCCGAATGCCATGGTGTAAGCCTTGCGTTCGGAAAGGGGGAGGGGGTGTTTACCTACGGGAGTAAAAATACGGTCGGTTATGGCGATGGCATCTTTTCCTGAGATGCGGATTACGCCAATGGCACCTCCTTGTGCAGTGGCAATGGCACAAATTGTATCTTGCGTGTTCATGAGAGCTGTTTGCTATTTCAGAAACTCCCCGTCGCGTCTGTAGTGCAGACGGACGGAGAGGGATATGAATGTTTAATAGGTCATCGGTACAGTGTGGCAGCCATCAGGTTGACCATTTCTTCCAACCCCTTACGGTCGGTTTCGTCGAAACTGTCCGCTTTGTCACTATCTATGTCCAATACTCCTTTTATTACCTTATTATATATGATTGGAATCACGATTTCAGAACGGGATTCGCTGCTGCATGCGATATGTCCGGGAAAAAGATCCACATCGGGCACTATCAGAGGGCATGCCTTCTCCCATGCCGTACCGCAGACACCACGTCCTTTCCGGATACGGTAGCAGGCAATGCTCCCTTGGAACGGCCCGAGTGTGAGTTCTTGTTCGGATTTCACCAGATAAAATCCTACCCAGAAGAACCCGAACGCTTCTTTCAGTGCAGCCACCGTGTTGGCCATTACGCTTATCTCGTCCCGTTCCCCTTCGATAAGCGCGGCGTAATGTTTGAGAAATTGGCGGTAGCGTTCGCTTTTGTCTGAATCCTCAGAGGGTTTGAAATCGATATTCATGCTTGTATAATCGTTTAAATCCGGTCGATAACCAACTGAATCAGATCGTCGATTTTGTTTTTGTAACTGGGGTCAGCTTCTCCGGCTACCCGGTTGGCTATCACCATGCAACATGTCGTAGCCTTGTGCCCCATCAGGCGGGCTAATCCGGCTAATGCGGAACTTTCCATTTCGAAATTGGTGATTTGAAGCCCGTTGTAAGAAAAGCTTTCAATCTTCTCGTTCTGGCGGGGGTCTGCCAAAGGAATGCGGAGCTGACGGCCTTGCGGGCCGAAGAATCCACCGCAGGCTACGGTGATGCCCCGTACCATATCGTCGGCAGCTATGCGTTCTATCAGTTCCGGATGTGCGTCGATGACGTAAGGAGCAGGGGCGCACAGGTTTCCGCTCCATCCCAAATGATTAAGCAACGCGCGTTCTAACGGCAGGTCGCATACGGCATTGCGCCCTTCATAGAAGTTCAGCAAACCGTCGAAACCGACTGATTTTACGGAACAAATGAATGTGCCGACCGGCGTATAAGGCTGAAGCCCGCCGCATGTACCGATGCGCACCAGTTCCAAGCTGCGGAGCTTTGCTTTTTCCCTGCGGCTGTTGAAGTCGATGTTGGCCAAGGCGTCCAGTTCGTTCATGACGATGTCGATGTTGTCGCAGCCTATGCCGGTGGATACGACCGTGATACGTTTTCCTTTATGCGTACCCGTGATTGTTCTGAATTCGCGGCTAGAGATGTCGCATTCCTGGGTGTCGAAATGGGCTGCCACTACGGGGACACGCCCCGGGTCGCCCACGAGGATGACCTTGTCTGCCAGTTGTTCCGGTTTTACGTGAAGATGGAATATGCTCCCGTCTTCGTTGATGATAAGCTCTGATGGTGCAAAATACTTGTTCATAAGCGTTATGGTTTTAAAAGATAAACATGATCATTTTTTGTGTGATTGTATTTCTATATTGCGGATGGTTTTGGCTTCCGCACGCAGTGCCGTTTCAGCCTTTTCGCATTGTGCTTCAAGCTGAAGGATTTGTTGGCTCAACGTTTGACGTTGCGCGTCGTTGCCGTTGGCATACCGGTCGCGCAGGGTTTGCAGTTGTTGGCGGTCTTTGTCCAGTTGCATACGGTTCTTCTGCCATGCAGCCATTTTTTTGCGTGCTTCCGGAGATTTGAAGTCGTCCAACAAGGTGTAAGTGTTGCGGTTGTCTATGACAAACTCGAAGTCCTTCTGCTTCTTGACCACCTTGGGTGCACTCAGTGCGGCTTGCAGCCTTTGCCGTGCCTGTGCCACGGCTTCCTTGTCCCCCCATGTCTCCGCAATACTGTGGATAAGGGCCAGACGGCATAGTTCATCCTCCTCGTATATATTGGCATCATACACCTTGCGGACATCGTTCGGGATGAAGATGTAGATACACACCTTGTCCTTCGGTTGGTTCCGGTCGGACACGAACCATCCCAGTTGGTTGAACTCGTCAATGGCCAACATGTAGTCATTGGCAGGCGAGTTGAAAGGCATGCCAAGGTTTTCCGGATAGAGGAATTTCTTCTCATCCATGTCATAGCGTGTCACGAAGATGTCATATCCTCCGATGCTTTCCTCTCCTTGGGCGGCATAGTAAAGCGTGATGCCATCGGATAGCATGAACGGATAGTTCTGCGCGTCATCTCCGTCCAACTCATCCAATTTATGGGGATTGGTCCATTGGCCTCCCACAAGGTCGCTGGTAAACAACCGGAGGTATTTGTTCTCGTCCGGTTGTGCGAAATATATCTTATTGCCCAATTCGGACAGGTAGACTGTGCAATTGTTTTCGTCCGGACGGTTGAAGAATGTGCCGTACGGACTGATTTCCCCGCTTTCCGGACTGAGTTTGATGTGGTTCAGGAACGTATTCTTGTCCACGACCAGGCTGTCTATGACCGTCACCCGTTCCGTAGCTCTCATCATGGAGCGCAACCGGGCTATTTTCTGCAATTTTCCTTCTTCCACGTCGGTCGGTTGCCGTTTGCGTTTCAGCTTCTTGATGTCCTGATTAAGGAGTTCTTCCGCCTCGTCAAACTGGTAATGATTCATATAATATTCAGCCGTCGGGGTTGGTATGGCCTGCCCGTTCTTCTGCGCTTGCGAAGGCAAGGAAAGCAAAAGGGAACAAAATACCGGCAATATATATTTCTTCATGTTCAAACTGATGGTTATACCTTATTTATTCAAAGGTAGGGATTTATTCTTTATCCTGTATCCTTTTCTAATAATATTTAACGTGGAAAGGACGCTCCACGCGGTCTTTTAGGTCGGTGTAAAGGAATCCTCTTTCTTCCTAAAGCGTTACATTTTTCCTGTCGCTGAAAGGCTCGTTTCATTTGCCGCAGAACGGAAAATCAATCTAAGCCAAACGATTTTTCATTCTGCGCCAAATGATTTTTCGTTCTGCGGAGATTGATTTCGCTGTTGTATGTTATTGATTTTCAGTGCGCAATAAAACGGTGCGGTGGTGGTAAAAAATCTGTATAAAAGCATTCGTCCTGTGCGTTTCAAGTTTGGGGCGCACGCAGGACGTTGCGCGGCAGGCAGAGGGTGAACATGCTGCCTTTCCCCACGGCGGAATGCAGGATGATGTAGCCGTGGTGTTGGTTGACGATTTGCTTGCATAGGGCCAGACCGATGCCCGAACCGTTCGGTTTGGTGGTGTAGAACGGGACGAAGATGCGCTCCTGCGCCTCCACGGGGATGCCTTGCCCGTAGTCCTGCACGCTGATTTGCACTTCGTCCTCGGCCGTGTTCCGGCGCAAATGGATTTTTATTTCGCTTTCGGGGCTTGGGGACGCGTCGCGTGCGTTGGTAATTAGGTTAATCAAGACCTGTTCGATTTGGGAGCGGTCGGCCTGGAACGTGAAACCGGGATAAGGTTGGTCGAAGGTGAGGTGCGTGCCCTCGAACAGCTTTTTCAAGTCGTCGAAAAGCTCGTCCACACGGATGGCTGCGTATTGCGGAGGGGGCACACGGGTCAGTTTGCGGTAGTTCTCCGTGAAGTGGAGCAGGCCCTTGCTGCGGCGGTAGATGGCCTGCAAGGCTTGCTGCATCTGGCCGTACTGTTGGGCGGAAGGTTCTGCCGTGGGGGCTTGCCGGGTGAGCGTCTCGCTCAGCGACAGGATGGGGGTGAGGGAGTTCATGATTTCGTGGGTCAGCACCCGGGTGAGCGTCTTCCACGATTCCAGTTGCTGTTCTTCCAATACGTGGTGTATGTCTTTGAGCGTGAGGAGTATCCGTGGGCGGTTGTCCAAAGTGAAGCGTGTGGACGAGAGCAAGAGTTCTTTCGTTTGCCCGTGGCGTTCCACCGGCACTACGCGCGCCTCCGGTCCGGACCGCCGCAACCATTCCTCCGGCACGCGCCGACACGTGCCGACTTGTGCCGTGGCCGCCCGGTTCATCCATTCCACGTGCCCTTCGCCGTCGCACGAGACGATGCCGGTGTCCACGTGGTCGAGCAGGAGTTGGTAATATTTCTGCCGTGTGGCCTCGTCGAACAGCTGTTGCCGGTATGCGGCGAGCGTGTGTTCGACTTCCCGTTCCAGGCCGAGGGCGTGGCCGGATTCCTCCGGGGCGAAACGGGGAATCTCTTTCAACCCACTGTGGCGGATGCCCCGTATGAAAGAGCGCAACAGCCGGATTTGGCATGTCTGCCGGTGGTGGAGGGAAGCATACAGGCCGATGAAGGCCGCGACGCACACGGCAGCGGTGAGCCACAGTTGCTCCGCAGCGCAGAAACAGGCGGCTGAGGCCGTCAGGAACAACCCTGCGCCGCAGGCGGCTGCCTGCCAATGAGGGGGTATTTTCATAAGCCTAATTTTTCGAGTTTGCGATAGAGCGAGTAGCGCGTGATGCCCAACATCTGGGCGGCGCGGCTCATGTTGCCTTCGCACAGGCGGACGGCTTTCTCCACGGCGTTGCGTTCCAATGCTTCCAAGTTGAGTGTCCCGCCGTCGGCCACGGGCGATGCCGGGGCGTGCAGCAGGAAGTCGTCGGCATGGAGGGTGTCGGCGTTGCAGAGCACGACGGCGCGTTCGATGGCATGTTGCAGTTCGCGCACGTTGCCCGGCCAGGCATACCGTTGCAGCTTGCCCCTCGCGTCGCGTGCGATTTGCCGGATGTCTTTCTTGTATTTCCGTGCGTACGTCCGCAGGAAATGGTCGGCTAGCAGTTGGATGTCCTCGCCGCGTTCGCGCAGGGGCGGGATGTGGATTTCCACCGTGTTGATGCGGTAGAACAGGTCTTGCCGGAACGTGCCCTCCGTCACCTGCGCGTGCAAGTCGGCGTTGGTGGCGCATATCAGGCGCACGTCTATCGGAATCTCGTGCGTGCCGCCGAGCCTCACGATGCGCCTTTTCTCCAAGGCCGTGAGCAGCTTGCTTTGGGCGGCGGGGGAGAGGTTGCCCACTTCGTCGAGGAAGAGCGTACCCCCGTGAGCCAGTTCCAGCCGTCCTTTCTTTTCTTTGCGGGCATCGGTGAAGGCCCCTTTCTCGTATCCGAACAGTTCGCTCTCGAACAAGGTTTCCGGCACGGCACCCACGTCGATGGTCACGAACGGTTCTGCCGCACGCGACGAATGGGCGAGAAGATAACGGGCCACTACGTCCTTCCCCGTGCCGTTCTCGCCCAACAGGAGCACGTTCACGTTGGCCTCGTGCAAGCGTCCGATGGTGGAGATGATGTTCCTCATGCCCTCCGACTCGCCGATGAGCAGGGGTTGCGGTGTTTCCCGTTCGGCACTGAGGGCTTCCACACGCTCCTCGAGCCGTCCCACCTCCGTCTGTGAGCGGCGCAACTTCATGGCGGCGTGGAGCGTGGCCAGCAGCTTGTCGTTTTCCCAAGGTTTCGACACGAAGTCCGTAGCTCCGGCCTTGATGGCCTGCACGGCTTTGTCCGTGTCGGCATAGGCCGTCATCATGACCACCACGGCATGGCGGTCCAGTTTCAGGATTTCCTGCAGGCAGTCCATGCCCTCCTGTCCGCTCACGGTGTCGCGGGTGAAGTTCATGTCCAGCAGTACGATGTCCGGCCGGAAGTCGGTGATGAAATGTACGATACGGTCGGGCGAGCGCATGACCTTGACTTTCTCCGCGTAGGGTTCAAGCAGGAGATGGAGGGCGAAGAGCACGTCTTCGTTGTCGTCTATGATGAGTATTTTTCCTAATGCAGGCATAGAATATGGTATTTGATGCGAGGCAAAGTTACGCAAAAATGTGTGCGGATGTGCATTTTCGCACATAAAAAGTGCAAATCCGCACAACTTGTTTTCCGGTGTGGATGGGGTATCCATTTGGAATACAGTTGTTTGCATTTTTGGCACGCAAATTGGATGTGATTGGTTGTAACCGAATGATAAAAAGACTTATGGACATCAGAATGCGGATAGGATGCGTGGCATGCGTAGCGTGTTGGGGCTTGGGGATGGCGGCACAGCCTCTTCCGCCCACGGGCGGTTGGGGACTGGACGACGTGGTGCTCCAGGCCTGTCAGTCTTCGCCCGACGCGTTGGCCGCGCGCCATACATTCCGCTCGGCTTATTGGGACTATCGCTCGTTCCGGGCTGATTACTTGCCTTCGCTCACGTTGACTTCCGGGCCGAACCTCGACCGTTCCATCAACCAAATCACGATGGAAGACGGGTCGGTGCGTTTCGTCGAGCAAAACCTGTTGAACACCGACCTGTCCCTGCGCGTGCAGCAGAATGTCAGTTGGACGGGTGGCACGTTGTCCTTGGAATCCTCCCTCTTGCGTACGGATTTGCTGAGCGACCGCACTTTTTCATGGAAGAGCGTGCCGGTCAACATCGGCTACAGCCAGTCACTTTTCGGGTACAACAACCTGAAGTGGAGGCGGCGCATCGAACCGGTGCGCTACGAGGAGGCGCAGCGGTCTTATCTGGAGACGATGGAGTTGGTAGCCGCACGGGCCGTGGACAAGTTCTTCGCGTTGGCCATGGCACAGAGCAACTATGCCACGGCGTGCCAGAATTTCGCCCATGCCGACACGCTCTACCGTTTCGCACAGGGGCGTTACCAGATTGGTACGACCACCGAGAACGAGATGCTCCAGCTCGAAATCAACCGCCTGAACGAGGAGACCAACCGGCTGAATGCCCGTATCGAGATGGACGAATGCGCCTTGGACTTGCGTTCCTATCTGGGTTTGCATGAAGGCGATACCTTGCCCGCGATACGGATGGTCACGGAAGTGCCCGACGTGATGGTGGAGGAGGGGGCAGCCTTGCAGTGGGCGCATCTCCACAGTCCCGACATCCTCTACATGAAGCGGCGCAAGTTGGAGGCGGAAAGCAACGTGGCGCAGGCCAAGGCCAACGCCGGCCTGAAAGCCGACCTCTATCTCCGTTTCGGCCTGACGCAGACGGCAGAGAAATTCTCTTCCACCTACCGCCATCCGCTCGACCAACAGGCGGTGAGCATCGGCATCACCTTGCCCATCCTGGACTGGGGAAAGGGGCGCGGACAAGTGCGCGTGGCCCGTTCGCAGCGGGACTTGGTGGAGACGCAAGTGGAGCAGAGCCGCACGGACTTCGACCAGAACATCCGCAAGTTGGTGGGGCAGTTCAACCTGCAGGGGCTACGTGTGCGCGTGGCGGCCCGCACGGACAGCACGGCCTTGCGCCGCAGCGAGGTGGCGCGCCGCCTGTACGTGTTGGGAAAATCCAGTGTGCTCGACCTCAACGCCTCTATCGAGGAGAAAGATGCCGCACGCCGGAATTACCTGAACGCCTTGCACACTTACTGGAGCCTCTACTACACCCTGCGCAGCCTGACGCTCTACGACTTCTTCGAAGGCCGCCCGTTGCAGGTGGATTACGGGCAACTGGTGAAAGACTGAACCTGAATGTGTAACGTTTATACCTTATTATATATATGGACATACAACTCAAGAAAAAACCGTGGTTCGTGCGCCACAAATATTATGTGTCGGGAGGCATCGTGTTCCTCTCCTTGGCTGCCTATACGGTGGTCTTGCTGTTCTCGCCCGAGAAACAACGCGTGTCGGCCGATACGTTGGGACTTGCCGAAGCCGTAGAGGCCGACTTTTTGGAATACGTGGAGCAGGAGGGGGTGGTGCAACCCATGCTGTCCTTGCGCGTGAACAGCCGGATAAGCGGCTACGTGGAGCGCATCGTGGCTGAAGAGGGCGCACGGGTGCGGCAGGGCGACACGTTGCTAGTGCTGTCCAATCCCGAGTTGTTGGACGAGATGGAGGTGCAGGAGAATGCCCTGCACAAGCAACTCATGTCCTACCGTGAGCAGGAAATCGAGATGGAACAGAAGACTTTGCTCTTGCGCAAACAGGTGTTGCAGAACCGTTATGAGCTGCAACGCATTTCGGACAGCTATGCCCTGAGCCAAGAGGAGTTCCGCATGGGCATCAAGAGCAAGGCGGAACTGGAGGTGGCGCGGCAGGAGTACGAGTACAAGACCCGTGCGGCGGAACTGGAACAGGAGAGCCTGCAGCACGATTCGGCGGCCACCATCGTGCGCCGCTCGCTCATCCGCAACGACAGGGAGCAGGAAATCCGGAAATTCGAGCGGGTGAAGGCCAAGCAGGAGTGGCTCGTGGTGCGTGCGCCCCTCACGGGGCAGTTGAGCAACCTCACGGTCGTGCCCGGCCAACAGGTGCAGGCCGGAGGGGAAATCGGCGAAGTCAAGGTGCTCGACCGCTATAAGGTGCGGGTCACTCCCGGGGAGTATTACATCGACCGTATCGTAAGCGGGCTTCCAGCCAAGGGCACTTACAAGGGCAAGCCGTATGCCATGTCGGTGCGGCGCGTCGTACCGGAGGTCAAGGACCGCATGTTTACCGTGGACTTGGCTTTTACGGGCGAGGTGCCTCCGTCCTTGCGCCTCGGGCAGGCTCTGCGCGTGCAGATAGAATTGGGTAACCCGGAACGGGTGCTGACCATCCCTCGTGGCGATTTCTATTCCGTGACGGGCGGACAGTGGATTTATAAGGTGGTGCCGGGCGAGAGCCGTGCCGTGCGCACGTTCATCCGTTTGGGGAGGCAAAACCCCAAGCAATATGAAGTGTTGGAAGGCCTGCAACCCGGCGACCGTGTCATTACGTCCGGCTACAGCCGTTATGGCGACGTGGAGGAATTGGCATGGGACGAATGAAACCAAGGAAACAGTTTGAAGCTATGGGAATAATAAGTTTGTGGGTTCAGAACCTGAAACAGGCCTTGCGCAATCTGCGCGGCCACAGTTGGCAGGCCGGAATCTTAAACATGAATATTAACCTATAAATGAGAATAATGTATGGAAACGATGATTCAAGTGAATGAATTGACGAAAGTGTTCAGAAGCCATTTCCTGAGCCGTGTACCGGATAGATTGTTCGATGGGCATGTGTTGGGTAGTGAAGAATCCGGATTGCAGAATCTTTAGAAAGCGGAGGTTGCCATGGGTTTATGGATTCAGAATTTCAAACAGGCCCTTCGCGGCCTGCGCCACCAAGGATGGCAGGCCGTAGTTTCTGTGGCCGGTTTGGCGGTGAGCATCGTGTGCCTGACATTTAGCGTGAACTGGCTGTGGACAGAGACGCACTATGACAGTTTCCGGCCAGGGTATAAGGATTTGTATGTATTGGAACGGGGAGATTCCTTATGGCGTTCCCCTCACGTTTGGTACGGTTTAGGCATTGAAGTGGACAGTTTGTTGGGCGAGAATGCGCAGGTAGGTATATACCGAGGTCAAAGGGGGCGAGAACGTTTTTGTCTGTCCGACCGTCCCGAGACGGCTTTCTATGCACAGGGGCTTGCGGCTTCCACGGGGATGGTATCTGCATTGGGATGCCGCATCCTGTCCGGTTCTTTGGAAGAAGTGGATGCTTCTCAGGACCGGTTCATCCTGACCGAAAGCATGGCTCGTCGGTTGTTCGGGCGCATAGATGTGGTCGGCGAGAGAATATGCCGCATGCAAGGCAACAACGCTTCGTATTATACGGTGGGTGCCGTGGTGGAAGACTGCGGGGGGAAGAGCAATTTGTATTACGATTTTATCCGGCCGTTGTGGGTAGGTGATTATGAGAGGAATAGCGTCAACTACTGTAATTTCCATATCTTGCTCCGCACATCCAATCCGGAACAGACGGGACGCGAACTTTCACGCATAGATCCCGAAGAAAAAGGTTCCACAGGGAAACTGGTGCTGACACCGTTGCGCACGTACCATAAGACGGGCGACGGCTCCAGCTTTGTCAAGGCTTACTTCTACCAACTGGCGTTTGTGGCGGTGTCTTTGTTATTGGTGCTGAGTGCCGTGGTGAATCTGTTGGCGGTTTATACTTCTGTCTTTTTGGGTCGCATTCGTGAGTATGCTTTGCGGCGGAGTCTGGGGGCATCAACCGCGCAGAACGCCGGATGGATGCTCACCGAGGTGCTGCCGGTGGTTTTCCTCGGGCTGTTGTTGGCAGCGATGGGAGAAGAATGGCTGAGGTATGAAGGTTATGTGTTGGGCGATGCGGAACAGGTAGGCCGTTTCCTTGTGGCTGTGTCGGGATTTGTCGTGTTGCTTTGTCTCGCGGGGATGGGATACCCTGTATGGAAAATGAAGGATTCTTACTATCGGTCTTTCTCCGGCCAATCCCGTGGGCAGCGGACGCACGCATGGATGCTCGTGGTACAATGTTTCGCGAGTGCGTTGTTGCTTTTCCTTTCGTTGGGGATGCAACGCCAGATTTCGGGGATGGTCCATTCCGACTTAGGCTTCGAGCGCAATAATATCTTGAGGTTGTACACCGGTTGGATGGCTTTGCCGGGACAGGACGAGGTATATGACTATATGCCGATTTTTGAAAGTCTTCCTCAGGAGTTCCGTAAGGAGGCCGGTTCTGGTATTACGGATGCCATCGCGATGCGCAGTGACATCTTCAATTCGGTGACGAAGCACCGTATTTCGGTATGGACAGAAGAAGAACTGTCGTCCGGAAAGGAAAATTACGATGGGGACTATAATCAAATAAGATATGCGGAAATTCCTTTCCGTGCCATGGAGTTTTTCGGAATCAAGTCCAAGGACAGTGCAATGCTATCTCCCAAGGCCGAGCAGGCAGGAAAGTTGCAAGTCATGTTGAACAGTTCGGCCATGCAGGCTTTCCACGTGGGGGATGTACGTGAATCCCGGTTGTACACCGGCAGTCTGTTGAGTAATGAAAATTGCAGTTTTTGGGGAGGCGACGAACTGGCTCATTACAATTATCAGGCATTAAACATCGTGGGCGAAGCGAATATCCGCTTGTCGGATTTCCACCATGGCGAGGAAGCTATGATGTTGGTGGGCGTACCCGAGAACCACGTCTGCCGTTTCAAGGAGCACGATGCCATATATATCAAGTATGAAGAAGGGAAACGCGAAGCCGCCGAGGCTGCCGTCCACCGCGTGTTGCAGCGTTTTGACGTGCCGGAAGAGAAAATCATCTTGTCGTCTTTGGACGAATATATCTCGGGAAATTACAAAGAGGAAACGTATTACGCCAATCTTCTGAGTGCTTTGACGGTGTTCAGCGTACTGATAACTTTCTCCGGCGTGTTCTCCATGTTGCTTTACTCCTTGCGCCTGCGGCGGCGGAGCATGGCCATCCGCCGGGTGATGGGCGCGGGTTTCCGCGATGTCTTCCGGCCCCAGCTCCGGTCTTATCTGTTTTATGTCGTGGTGGGCGGCGTGTTGGCCTACTTCCCGGCGGCGTTGCTCATGCACAAATGGATGGAATATTTCCACTACGGTGAGACACCGGGCGTGGGACTGATGGCGGCCATCGTGTGCGGCATGTGTGTGGTGGTATCGCTCATCGTTTACGGACAGGTGCGCCGATGCATGAACGACAAGCCGGTGGAAGTGCTCCGGCCGGAAGCTTAAACATAAATATTAATTGATAAATGAGAATAATGTATGGAAACGATGATTCAAGTGAATGAATTGACAAAAGTGTTCAAGACAGACGAAGTGGAAACTTGGGCTTTGGACAAAGTGAATATCGAGATAGGTCAGGGTGAGTTTGTGGCCGTCATGGGGCCTTCGGGCTGTGGCAAGTCCACGTTGCTTCACATTCTCGGCCTGTTGGACAGCCCGTCTTCGGGGCAATATATGCTCGACGGGAAAGACGTGTCCTCCTGTAGCGAGTCGAAACGGAACGAATTGCGCAAAGGCATGTTGGGGTTCGTGTTCCAGAGTTTCAACCTCATCGACGAGCTGACGGTGCAGGAGAACATCGCCTTGCCGTTGCTCTACATGGGTGTGCCGAAGCAGGAACGCCAGCGCAGGGTGGAGGAGGCCATGGCCCGCATGGACATCATGCACCGTTCACGCCATTATCCCCGTCAGATTTCCGGAGGACAGCAGCAGCGCACAGCCATCGCCCGTGCCATCGTGACCCGTCCGAAGTTGATTCTGGCCGACGAGCCGACGGGAAACTTGGATTCCAAGAACGGCAAGGAGGTGATGGGCTTGCTCGGCGAACTGCACCGCGAAGGGACGACCATCGTCATGGTGACCCATTCGCAGCATGATGCGGGCTATGCCGACCGCATCATCCATCTGTTCGACGGGCATGTGCTGGGTGAGGAAGAAGTTGGATTGCAGAACCTTTAGAAGCGGAGGTTGCCATGGGTTTATGGATTCAGAATTTCAAGCAGGCCCTTCGCGGCCTGCGCCACCAAGGGTGGCAGGCCGTGGTCTCTGTGTCCGGTTTGGCGGTGAGCATCGTGTGCCTGACGTTCAGCGTGAACTGGCTGTGGACGGAGACGCATTATGACAGTTTCCGGCCGGGGTATAAGGATTTGTATGTGGTGGAACGGGAAGATTCTTTGGAGCATACCGAATCCCTGTTGTATCGTTGGGGTGACAGGGTAAGCAGTGTGTTGGGGAAGGAAGCTATGGTTGGCATGTACCGTTACCAAGGAGGGCGGGAACGTGTTTGCCTGCCGGATCGTCCCGAAACGTTTTTTTATGCGCAAGAGCTGTCTGCATCTACGGAGATGGTAGCCTTGTTGGGATGCCGTGTTCTTTCCGGTTCGCTCGAAGAAGTGGCGGCTGCGGATAACCGGATTGTCTTGACCGAAACTATGGCCCGCAAGTTGTTCGGGCGTATAGATGTGTGTGGCGAGAGTGTATGCCACATACAGAAGTGGCGGCAGTTGCTTTATACAGTGGGAGCCGTGGTGGAGGACTGCCGGGGAAAGAGCAATTTGCATTATGACTTTATCAGTCCGTTGTGGGTGGAGGATTATGAGAGGAATAGTGCGGTTCATGAAAATTTCAGGATTCTGGTCCGCACATCCCGTCCGGAGCGGACGGAAAGCGAACTTTCACGCGTGGATATAAAAGATAGTTATCCCACGGGAAAACTGGTGCTGACCCCTTTACGTATGTTTCACAAGATGGGAGACGGCTCCGGTTTTGTCCGGGCTTACTTTTACCAACTGGCGTTTGTGGCAGTGTCTTTGCTATTGGTGTTGAGTGCCGTAGTGAATCTGTTGGCGGTTTACACGTCTATATTTTTAGGACGAATCCGTGAGTATGCTTTGCGGCGGAGCTTGGGTGCCTCGGATGCGCAGAATGCCAAATGGATGCTTACTGAGATGTTACCGGTGGTGTTCCTCGGGCTGTTGTTGGCAGCGATGGGCGAAGAGTGGTTGAGGTATGAGGGGTATGTGTTGGGCGATGCAGGGCAGATAGGCCGTTGCCTTGCGGTGGTGTCGGGATTCGTGGTGTTGCTTTGCCTCTTGGGGATGGGGTATCCGGTGTGGAAGATGCAGAATACTTATCGCTTGTCTTTCTGCGGTCAGTCTCAGGGACAGCGGACGCACGCGTGGATGCTTGTGGTGCAATGTTTCGCGAGTGCGTTGCTGCTTTTCCTTTCGTTGGGGATGCAACGCCAGATTTCCGGGATGATTCATTCCGATTTGGGCTTCGAGCGCAACAACATCTTGCGGTTGTACACTGGGTGGCTGACTTTGCGGGGACAGGATGAGGTGTACAACTATATGTCTATTTTTAAAAATTTGCCCCAAGAGTTCCGTAAAGAATCCGCTTCGGGTATTACGGATGCAATAGCCATGCCCGGTGATATTTTCAACCCGGTGTCGTTGCACTATATTTCGGTAGGGTCGGAAGAAGAACTGGCCGAGAGAAAAGAAAGTAATGAAAGTGGAGATATGGGGGTGAGATATGCGGAGATTCCTTTCCGTGCCATGGAGTTTTTCGGAATCAAGTCCAAGAATGGTGCTACGTTCTCCCCCAAGGCCGAGCATGCCGGTAAACTGCAGGTCCTGTTCAATGGCTCTGCCATGCAGGCGTTCAACGTGAAGGATGTGCGCAAGGCACGGTTGTACACCGGTAAAATGACGGGTAATGAACAGTGCATCCTGTTAAAAACAGATTATAATACGCATTACGAGCATCAGGCATTGAATATTGTGGGCGAAGTGGACATTCGTTTGTCTGATTTCCATAAAGGAGAAGAAAAGATGATGTTGGTAGGTGTTCCGGAGAATCATCAATGTGACTTCTTTGAGCACGATGCCGTATATATCAAGCATGAAGAGGGTAAGCGCAAAGAAGCCGAGGCTGCCGTCCGCCGCGTGTTGCAGCGTTTTGACGTGCCGGAAGAGAAAATCATCTTGTCGTCTTTGGACGAATACATATCGGGAAATTACAAAGAGGAAACGTATTACGCCAACCTTCTGAGCGCGTTGACAGTGTTCAGCGTACTGATAACTTTCTCCGGCGTGTTCTCCATGCTGCTCTACTCGTTGCGCCTGCGGCGGCGGAGCATGGCCATCCGCCGGGTGATGGGCGCGGGTTTCCGCGATGTCTTCCGGCCCCAACTCCGGTCTTATCTGTTTTATGTCGTGGCGGGCGGCGTGTTGGCCTACTTCCCGGCGGCGTTGCTCATGCACAAATGGATGGAATATTTCCATTACGGTGAGGCACCGGGCATAGGACTGATGGCGGCCATCGTGTGCGGTATATGCGTGGTGGTGTCGCTCATCGTCTACGGACAGGTGCGCCGTTGCATGAACGACAAGCCGGTGGAAGTGCTCCGGCCGGAATCGTGATAAGATATAACTGTTTTTCATTTTCCGGGACTGTCCCTGTACGGATGCTTTCTGTGCAGGGACGGTCTTTTTGGTACAGTAGCCGGAGCGGCCGTCACAGGATTTTTAGGGCAATCCGGGCGCATGCTTCTGCGTCGGCCAAGGCATGATGGTGCTGCGTCAGGTCGTATCCGCAGCGGAGGGCTACTGTTTGCAGTTGATGGTTGGGCAAGTCCCGGCCGAATGCAAGACGGGAAGCGCGGAGGGTGCAATGGAACGGGTAACCGGGGTATTCCATGCCATAGGCTTGGAAGGCGGCTTTCAGGCATCCTTCGTCGAACGGGCGGTTGTGAGCCACCAAGGGCAAACCTTCAATCAAGGGTATGATTTCGCGCCATACCTCCGGGAAAGGGGCGGCGTGGGCCGTATCCTGAAAGGAAAGCCCGTGAACCTGTGTGTTCCAATAGTTATAGTAATTGGGATAGGGGCGTACCAGACGGTAGTGTCGGATGGTAATTTCCCGGTTGCGGACCACCACGAGCCCCACGCTGCAAATGCTGGAACGTTGCCCGTTGGCGGTCTCGAAATCTATGGCGGCAAAGTCGTTCATGTCGTAGTGCGCGGAAGTGTACGTTTGATTGCAAAAATAGCAATAATGCGTCAATTTACGGTAGGGGATGCCATAAATCCTTGCGGAAACTTGGCAGGGCAGCCTTGTTTCGATAATTTTGTTTTGAAAAATCCCTAACGGGCATCCTTGCTTGGGATAAGAGCAGGATAAGATTTTTGTTTTAACAACCTAACAAACCACATTTATGAAAAAATGCGTTTATGCAGTATGCGCTTTGCTGTGGGCGGGCTGTACCGCCTCCCGTCCCGCATCGGACGGCAGCAAAGACCGTGAACAAAAGGAGGCTGTGCAAATCGACAGCCTCGCCCCCAATCCTTTCATCCGGCATATCTATACGGCCGACCCGTCTGCCCACGTCTGGGCCGACGGACGCTTGTATGTGTATGCTTCCCATGACATCGATCCGCCGCGCGGTTGCGACCTGATGGACCAGTACCATGTGTTTTCCACCGACGACATGGTGCACTGGACCGACCACGGCGAGATTCTCCGCGCCTCGCAAGTGCCTTGGGGACGCAAGGAGGGTGGCTTCATGTGGGCACCGGACTGTGCCTACAAGGACGGCACGTATTATTTCTATTTTCCCCATCCTAGCGGCACGTATACCAATGACAGTTGGAAAATAGGGGTGGCTACGAGTAAGGAACCGGCTGCCAATTTCACCGTGCGGGGCTATATCGAGGGCTTGGACCCGATTATCGACCCCTGCGTGTTTGTGGACGACGACGGACAGGCTTACTTGTACCAAGGCGGGGGCGGTACGTGCAAGGGCGGCCGGCTGAAGGACAACATGATGGAGATAGACGGCACGATGCAGACCATGGAGGGACTGGTGGATTTCCATGAGGCTACATGGGTGCATAAATACAACGGAAAGTATTATCTTTCGTATTCCGACAATCACAATCCTGGACAAGAAGGCGAGGAGGGATATAACCGCATGCGCTATGCCGTGAGCGACCATCCGCTCGGGCCGTGGAAGTACATGGGCATTTACATGGGCGGTTCAGATTGTTTCACCAACCATGGTTCCATCGTGGAATACAAGGGCGAATGGTTTGCTTTTTACCATTCCATAGCCTTGTCCGGCAATCCCGCGCTGCGTTCCGTCTGCGTGGACCGTTTGTATTACAATCCCGACGGCACCATCCGTATGGTAGAGCGGCGCAAGTGAGACGGACACTTGTGGAGTCCGGTGGCTTTTTGGGAAATAAAGTTTTACTGTAACCAAAGATGAATGTATGAAAAAGAGTATATGGGGCGTATGTGCCCTTTTGTTGACGGCGTGCGTGGCGCAACGCCACTCCACCGTCACAAGTGAAGCCGGGAAAGGAAAAGAGAAGATAGACAGCCTGGCACCGAATCCGTTTATCCGCCATATCTATACGGCTGATCCTTCAGCCCACGTCTGGGCCGATGGACGCTTGTATGTGTATGCCTCCCATGACATCGCACCGGCTCGCGGTTGCGACCTGATGGACCAGTATCATGTGTTTTCCACCGACGACATGGTGCATTGGACCGACCACGGAGAAATTCTCCGTGCCTCGCAGGTGCCTTGGGGGCGTAAGGAGGGCGGCTTCATGTGGGCTCCGGATTGTGCTTACAAAGACGGCACGTATTATTTCTATTTTCCCCATCCGAGTGAGACGGACTGGCATTGGAGTTGGAAAATAGGGGTGGCCACGAGCAAAGAACCGGCTGCCAACTTCACCGTGCAGGGGTACATTGAGGGGATGGATCCTCTCATCGACCCTTGCGTGTTTGTGGACGACGACGGACAGGCTTACATCTATAACGGTGGAGGCGGCACGTGCAAGGGCGGACGGCTGAAGGATAACATGATGGAACTGGACGGCGCGATGCAGACCATGGAAGGGTTGGTGGATTTTCACGAGGCTGCGTGGATTCACAAATACAATGGCAAGTATTACCTTTCCTATTCCGACAACCATGAACCGGGTCAGGAGGGCGTGCCCGGATATAACCGCATGCGTTACGCCATCAGTGACCATCCGCTCGGGCCGTGGAAACATATTGGCATTTACATGCAGCCCACCCGTCCGGAAACGGGTGTCACCAACCATGGTTCCATCGTGCAGTACAAAGGCCAGTGGTTTGCCTTTTACCACAATAGTGCGCTATCCGGAGACCCATGGTTGCGTTCCGTTTGTGTGGACCGGCTCTACCACAATGCAGACGGTACCATCCGTATGGTGGAACAGCGTTGATGTGGAGGATTTGTCCTGTTTTTTTGATGATGGCTTTTGCGGAAAACGCAGGGTGGGATGATGTGGAAAACGGGATGGAAAATCGTTCGCCTTAGATTTGAAAATCGTTTGGCGCAGAACGGAAAATCAATCTCAGGAGATTGAAAAATCATTTGGCGCAGAATGAAACAGCCATCTCCGGTTAGTCGGGGATGGCTGTTTATCATATTGTATGTCAGTGATTTATTCCATGAGCTTGCCTTCTTGCTCCATAGCGTTCCACATTGAGTAACGGGCCTCCGGGTTCAGTTGTTCTATTTGTCCGAATATTTGTTTGATGTCAGAGCGATGTGAATAGGTCTCGTAGGGGCAGAGCTTCTTTTGCTTGCGGTAGCCTTGCAGTTCCGCCCATGCTGCGAGGTCTTTTTCCTGCACCATGCACAGCGGGCGGATGATGGTCATGGGGAACTTGCGCATTTGCAACCGTACGGGCATCGTGCCGAACTGGCCTTGGAAAGAAAGGTTGAGCAGCAGCGTGTGCAGTATGTCATCCTGATGGTGGCCCAACGCAATCTTGTGGCAACTCAGTTCCTGCGCCACGGTGAAGAGCATCTTCCGGCGGTTCCAAGAGCAAAGGAAGCAGGGGCTTTTGCGCGTGTCGGTGCTTGGGTCGAACGAGGTCTCGCGCACGATAAGGCGTACGCCGCGTGCGGCAGCGAAGTCCTCTAGGTAGGCCGTGTCGCTTTCGTAGGCAATGTTCGTCATGCGTACGTGCAGGGCTGTGAGGGTGAGTTTCGGCCGGTGGATGCGGGCGCGGCGTGCCATGAAGTCGAGCAGGGCGAGCGAGTCTTTGCCACCGGACAAACCGAGCAGGATGTGGTCGTCGTCGTCTAGTAAATGGTATTGGGTCAGTCCTTTGCTGAAATGCCGCCAGATACGGCGTTCCAAGAGTTGTGCTTCCGTGAGTTGCATGCTTTTACGGGGGCTTGTGGTTAAAGGAATACGAAATATACGGCCAACACGAGGCAGAAGAAGGCGGCCAGATGGTTCCAGTGCAGAGCTTGCCCTTGGAACATCACGGTGGCGATGACCGTGAAGACGATGAGCGAGATGACTTCCTGAATCACTTTAAGTTGCATCAGGTTGAAAGGGCCACCGTTACCTTCAAAGCCAAGTCGGTTGGCCGGTACTTGGCAACAGTATTCCGCGAAGGCAATCATCCACGAGAAAAGGATGACACCGATAAGCGGCCAATGGGACGATACGCCCGTTTGCTGCAACTTCAGATGGCCGTACCAGGCCAACGTCATGAAAATGTTGCTGCTGATGAGCAGCAAGATGGTGTAGACTGCGTTCATTTTACGTTTCTTTTTTCCGGGCGCAAAGTTACGAAAATATAGGGCTGCTTGTGCCGCGTGGGCGGAAAAAAGGAGGTTGAAGCTGCCGGTTGTGCAATTTGTAATAAGGTTGTTAGTAATAAAGTTGTTACTAAACGGGAAAATCATTATCTTCGCGATGGGTTAAACAGAGGATGATTATGGAAAATAAGCCATTTGTTTTTGGTGTGGCCACTTCGGGTGACAATTTTACCGACCGCAAGAAGGAAACAGTTCGTTTGTTGTCCAACTTCCGGCATGGTGTGAATACGGTGTTGATTTCTCCGCGCCGTTGGGGGAAGACATCTTTGGTCCGTAAAGTGTGCCGTTTGGCTCAGTCTGATACGTTGAAAGTAGTCTATTTGGATATTTTTTCTTGTCGTAGCGAACGGGAATTTTACGATGCTTTCGCGTCGGCTGTGCTCAAACAGACTTCTTCCAAACTGGAGGAGTGGATGGAAAATGCCCGGTTGTTCCTTTCGCGGATCAGCCCTAAGATTTCGTTGGGCACGGAGCCTATGACGGATTTTTCCATCTCGTTGGAACTCAATCCCAAGGCAGACGATGTGGACGATATCCTGCAACTTCCGGAAAAGATTGCGCAAAAAAAAGGTATCGATGTAGTCGTGTGCATCGACGAGTTCCAACAGATAGCCGAGTTTAAAGATTCAAAGGCTTTTCAGAAACGCTTGCGTTCGGTTTGGCAATTACAGAAATCGGTGTCGTATTGCCTGTTCGGCAGTAAGAAACATCTTATGAATGAACTTTTTGAGAAAAAGAGCCTTCCTTTTTACAAGTTCGGCGATACGGTATATTTGCCCAAAATCGGGACGGAGGATTGGGTCGATTATATTTGCGGACGCTTTGAGGCTACGGGCAAACATATTTCCGCCGAGTTGGCCGGGAAGATATGCCGGGCCGTAGACAACCATTCTTCGTATGTGCAGCAGTTGGCGTGGTTGGTGTGGATTCATACAGACGAGACGGCCACGGAACAGGATTTCGAGGGGGCATATCAGGATATCATCGACCAGAATACGCCGCTGTTCGAAAAGCAGACAGAGAGCCTCACTGCATATCAGATGAATTTTTTGCGGGCCGTACTGGAGGGTGTGCACAGGGAATTCACTACGCGTGCCGTTTTGCAGAAGTACAAATTGGGCTCGTCGGCCAATGTGAGCATCGTAAAACGGGCATTATTGAAGAAAGAACTTATCGAGATGGAAAAACGTCAGGTTGTCATTCCGGATCCGGTGATGGAGGAATGGTTGAGGCGGGAACTGGGTTTGTAATGCCAAAATGGGGAAGGATGGCGTTGTGTACGGTGCGCTAACGAATCAGCCCGTATGAACCACACGGTCCATACGGGCTGATGTATGTGATGTGATGCAGGTTATTTCTGCAAATACTCATGCATGCTGCTGGCTGCTTTCCGTCCGTCGCCCATGGCGAGGATGACGGTGGCACCGCCGCGCACGATATCCCCTCCGGCAAAGATGCAGGGAATGTTGGTCTGCATGCCCTCGTTCACCACGATGGTATTCTTGCGTCCCAACTCCAAACCTTGGATGGAAGTGGGGACAATCGGGTTGGGGGATACGCCCACGGCTACGATGGCCATGTCGATGTCCAACGTTTCCGTGGCGCCCGGTATCGGTTCCGGACTGCGACGTCCGCTAGCATCCGGTTCGCCCAGTTGCATCTTTTGCAAGACCACCTGCTTCACCGCGCCCTTTTCGTCGGCTATGTATTCCAATGGGTTGTGCAGGGTGAGGAACTCGATACCCTCTTCTTTGGCGTGCTTCACTTCTTCGAGGCGGGCCGGCATCTCGGCTTCCGAACGGCGGTAGACAATCACCACCCGTTCCGCGCCCAGGCGTTTGGCCGTGCGGCAAGAGTCCATGGCCGTGTTGCCGCCGCCCACCACCATGACATTCTTGGCCAAATGGATGGGAGTGTCCGTATCCGGGTTGGAGGCGTCCATGAGGTTGACGCGCGTCAGGTATTCGTTGCTCGACATGATGTTGATGCTGTTCTCGCCCGGGATGCCCATGAAGTTGGGCAGTCCGGCACCGGAACCGACGAAGATGCCTTTGAAGCCCTCGTTCTCCAATTCCTGTACGCTGATGGTTTTGCCCACGAGACAGTCTTTTTCGAACTTCACGCCTATTTTCTCCAGGTTCTGAATCTCCACGTCCACAATCTTGTTGGGCAAGCGGAACTCCGGAATGCCGTATTTCAGTACGCCGCCGATTTCATGCAAGGCTTCGAACACCGTCACGTCATACCCGTATTTGGCCATGTCGCCGGCGAATGAAAGTCCGGCGGGGCCCGAACCGATGACGGCCACCTTGATACCGTTGGCCGGAGCACATTCGGGGACGGACATCATGCCGCTCTCACGCTCGAAGTCGGCAGCGAAGCGTTCCAGATAACCGATGGCCACGGCCGGTTCGTTCATCTTCAGGTGGATGCACTGGCTTTCGCATTGTTTTTCTTGAGGACAAACACGTCCGCAGACAGCCGGGAGCGCGGAAGTACTCTTCAACACGCGGGCGGCGTTGAGGAATTCGCCCCGTTCGATGTTCTTGATGAACGACGGAATGTTGATGCTTACCGGGCATCCTTGCATACATGTCGGGTTGGCGCAGTCCAGACAGCGTCGGGCTTCGGTCATGGCCTGCTCGGCGCTGAGTCCGATATTCACTTCTTCCGTGCGCGTGGTAGCGCGGTACACGGGATCGAGTTCCGGCATGACGACACGCGAGATGGCCGTGCGTTCTTTCGGCTTCATGGCCTTCCGGATTTCTTGCCGCCACGGTGCATTACGGTCGGTCAGCTCGCTGAGCGAAGTCGTGGTATCCATTTGGGAAGCATCGGCCACACAGGCTTTTTCTGCTTGGCAGTCCGTACTTTCGGGCGTGCTTCCGGATGCTTGTGAAAACCGTTGCATCTCTTCCGTCTCTTCCTTTTTAAAGGCACCCATACGCTTGAGCATCTCGTCGAAGTCTACCTGGTGCCCGTCGAATTCGGGGCCGTCCACGCAGACAAAGCGTGTCTTTCCACCCACGGAGATGCGGCAGGCGCCGCACATGCCCGTGCCGTCTACCATGATGGTATTCAGCGACACGTCAGTCGGGATACCGTATTTCTTAGTGAGCAGGCAGCAGAATTTCATCATGACCGCCGGGCCGATGGCGAAACATTTGTCCACCTTTTCACGTTGGATGACACTTTCTATGCCTTCGGTCACCAATCCTTTGCGGCCATAGCTGCCGTCATCGGTCATGATGATGACCTCGTCAGAGCTCTTGCGTACTTCGTCTTCCAGGATAATCAGTTCTTTGCTTCGTCCGGCCAACACGGAAATCACGCGGTTGCCTGCTGCCTTCAGGGCTTCGATGATGGGAAGCATGGGGGCTACGCCTACTCCTCCTCCTGCACATACCACCGTGCCGAATTTCTCGATATGAGTGGCTTTGCCCAACGGACCGACCACGTCGGTGATATAGTCCCCCTCATTCAGGTGGCACAGACGGGTGGAGGAAAGTCCTACTTCTTGTACCACCAAGGTAATGGTACCTTTGGCCGGATCGGCACCGGCTATGGTCAGCGGCATGCGTTCCCCTTTTTCGCCCACGCGGACGATGACGAAATGGCCGGCTTTCCGGGCTTTGGCAATCAGCGGGGCTTCTATCTCGAACTTGAAGACCTTTTCGGAGAAGCGGGTCTTGGATATGATTCTGTTCATAACTTTATTCGTTTGGATTTATAATAATAGGTATGGCTCAGCACGGTTGCCCGTCCAACATTTCAAAGCCGCAGTAGGGCACGAGGCATTTCGGCACGCGGATGCCTTCGGGTGTCTGGTTGTTCTCCATGATGGCGGCCACGATGCGTGGCAAAGCCAAAGCCGAACCGTTCAGCGTATGACATAGTTCCGTCTTCTTGTCATCCGTACGGCGGTAACGGCATTTCAGGCGGTTGGCCTGGTAAGTGTCGAAGTTGGACACGGAGCTGACCTCCAACCAACGTTTTTGGGCTTCGGAATAGACTTCAAAGTCGTAACAGATGGAAGACGTGAAGCTCATGTCGCCTCCGCAAAGGCGCAGGATGCGGTAGGGGAGTTCCAGTTTTTGCAACAGGCCTTCCACATGGGCCAACATTTCCTGGTGCGACTGTTCCGAGTGCTCTGGCTTGTCGATGCGCACGATTTCCACTTTCGAGAATTCATGCAGGCGGTTCAGGCCGCGCACATCCTTACCGTAGGAACCGGCTTCACGGCGGAAGCATTGCGTGTAGGCGCAATTCTTGACGGGCAGGTCCTTTTCGTCGAGGATGACATCGCGGTAGATGTTCGTCACGGGTACTTCGGCGGTGGGGATGAGATAGAAGTTGTCAAGGTTGCAGTGGTACATCTGCCCTTCCTTGTCGGGCAACTGTCCGGTGCCGTAACCGGAAGCCTCGTTGACCACTGTGGGAGGCATGATTTCCTCATAGCCCGATTTACGCGCCTCGTCGAGAAAGAAGTTGATGAGGGCACGTTGGAGCCGTGCGCCTTTGCCGCGATATACGGGGAAGCCCGCCCCGGTGATTTTCACGCCGAGGTCGAAATCAATCAGGTTATACTTCTTGGCCAGTTCCCAATGTGGGAGCGCGTCTTTGGGCAGTTCCGTTTCCATTCCGCCCATTTTCACCACCACGTTGTCTTCCGCGCCGCTACCTTCGGGCACGATGTCGTACGGGATGTTGGGAATGGCGCAGAGTTGCGCCGTGAGCTCTTCCTGTGCCTGGTCCATGGCTTCTTGCAATGCCTTGTTGGTATCTTTGAGCCGTGCCACTTCTGTCTTGATGGATTCAGCCTCTTCTTTCTTGCCTTGTTTCATCAACGCGCCGATTTGTGCGGCCAGTTTCTTGCTTTCCGACAAATTGATATCCAACTGGGTTTGTGCCTCCCGGCGTTTCTTGTCGGTGGCCAACACGTTGTCAATAGCTTCTTTGGCTCCGGGGAAATGTTTTTTCTCCAGACCTTTGATGACCCATTCGGTCCGTTCGTTGATGAGTTTTAATGTAAGCATACTGTTATTTGTTTTATAATCCTATTTTCCTGAACTTGCAAAATTAATTAAAAAAAAGGTAGGGAGCGCAAGAAAAGCCTGAAAAACTCCTTATTTCTTTGTCAAAAGGCGAAAAGAACCGTCGTAGGACGAGAAAAGTGATACGGTAAGAAACGCCTGGTAGCTCCGTTTGCTAACATATTGTAACTGTTTTGACATAAAAGACAAACGAATGAACGGGATTTCTTGATATAGGTCAATATTATTTCTCCGTGCGTGTTAAAAGAGGTCTTTTTGCTTGCATTCGGGAGGAAACCTCCGTACCTTTGTATTGTTTTTAGGAGAGGCCATGGAGGCCAAGTATATATTAAAGGTAAAAAGATTGAAATTATGAAGAAGTTAATGACAATGGTTAGCGCCATGATGATGGTGGCAGCCGTAAATGCAAGTGAAGTGGTGACAGTGGCGTTCAACGAGGCTCGTGTCAGCGTTCCGGCTCGTGTACGTTTCGTGAAGGGGGAAAACTATGGCTTCAGTGTGGAGGCTAAGGATTCCGTGATAGCAAGAGCCGTGCGTTGTAGCGTGAAGGACGGCGTGTTGAGACTCAGTTTCGGTAATGCGTTGCAGCCGGGCGAATCCAAATTCGATGCCAAGAAGGGCGTGTACTATTATGGTGTTAATCCGACCAACCAGGTCTTTGCCGATGAGAATGGAGAAGATGACATGGTGATTACGGTCGTAGCTCCGGACATGCCTAAGTTCAAGACATCTTCCGACTACGTAGCGGTGACTGTGAAGGCCGTGGAAGAGGTTGGTAATAGCCGGGCAGCACTGACGATGAATGAGTAATGGATGAAAGTCGCTTTCGGGCGGCATCATATAATAATAAAGTCCTCTGAAAGTTTTTAATGAAACTTTTGGAGGACTTTCGTTTTTATCCCTATCTTTGCAAAGCGCATTCATGATTATAATTCTATGTGGACAGAACTATTGAATTCTTCTTATTTTGCCTTGTTTCTTATTGTGGCCTTGGGCTTTATGTTGGGGCGTGTTAAAATTCGCGGAGTTTCCCTTGATGTTTCGGCTGTTATTTTCATTGCTTTGCTCTTCGGGCATTTCGGGGTTTCTATTCCTAAGGAATTAGGCAACTTCGGATTGGTGTTGTTCATCTTTACCATAGGTATTCAGGCGGGCCCGGGGTTCTTTGATTCTTTTCGCACGAAGGGCAAGACGTTGATTCTGATTACTATGTTGATAGTGGCTTCGGCTTCGTTGACCGCCGTAGGATTGAAATATGCTTTGGGTATCGATACTCCCAGTGTGGTAGGGTTGATAGCCGGTGCGTTGACCAGTACGCCGGGGCTTGCTGTGGCCATCGACAGTACGAACTCTCCTTTGGCTTCTATTGCATACGGTATTGCCTATCCGTTCGGAGTCATCGGGGTGATACTTTTTGTCAAACTGTTGCCGAAGATGTTGCGTGTGGACCTTGAGCAGGAGGCCCGTAGGTTGGAAGCAGAACGGCGGAGCAAGTATCCGGAGTTGCAGACTTGTATTTTCAAGGTGACTAATCCTCAGGTGTTCGGACATACCTTGGCGCAGCTGAATGTAGGGCGCATGACGGGTGCCGTGGTGTCGCGTGTTAAATCAGGTGGAGAAATTCTAATCCCGATGGGGCATACGCCTTTGCATGCCGAAGATTGGGTGCAGGCCGTGGGGAGCGAAGATGCCCTTTCTCAATTAGGTGTATTATTGGGCGAACGTAAGGAAGGCGAATTGCCGTTGGTAGAGAGTCAGGACATCCAGTCTTTGCTGTTGACCAACAAGAATATGATTAACAAGCAACTGGGGGACTTGAATTTGCACCAGAACTTCGGCTGTACTGTGACGCGGGTAAGGCGGAGCGGTATAGACCTTTCCCCTTCACCCGATTTGGCCCTGAAGTTCGGAGACAAACTGATGGTGGTGGGCGAAAAAGACGGATTGAGTGGTTTGGCTTGCATGTTGGGCAATAATGCCAAATTGTTGTCCGATACCGATTTTTTCCCCATTGCCATGGGAATCGTATTGGGCGTATTGTTCGGTAAGCTGAATATATCGTTCGGTGACGGAATGTCTTTTTCTCCCGGGTTGACAGGAGGAGTGCTTATCGTGGCTTTGGTGTTGAGTGCGATAGGAAAGACCGGCCCCATATTATGGTCCATGTCAGGACCTTCCAATCATTTGCTCCGGCAGTTAGGGCTACTTCTGTTTTTGGCGGAAGTGGGAACCTCGGCCGGGAAGACTTTGGTGGCGACATTTCAGAGCAGCGGTTGGGTGCTGTTCGGAGTGGGAGCGGCTATTACGATAGTACCCATGCTGATATCGGTTTTGGTGGGGCGTTTGATTTTTAAGGTTTCGGTGTTAGATCTCTTAGGAACGATTACCGGAGGGATGACGAGTACACCGGGACTGGCTGCAGCAGATTCTATGGTGGACAGTAACATTCCCGGTGTGGCATATGCTACGGTCTATCCCATTGCAATGGTTTTTCTTATCTTGTTTATTCAAGTGATAGCCATGACATTCTAAGAATGCCGAATTCCATTTTTATGGGACTGTTGAAAGAAATAAATAATTATAGATTATAGACGGAAAAAGTAGGATGAGTGAGATTTTAATTATTATCGGATTGATTTTGTTGAACGGAGTATTTTCGATGTCGGAAGTGGCCATGATTTCAGCGCGGAAGTCTCGTCTGTCCACGGATGCGAAGAAGGGGAGCAAGGCGGCAAAGAAAGCTTTGGACCTGTCTGGCAATCCCGACAGATTTTTGTCTACCGTACAGATTGGCATTACGCTGATTGGCATTTTGACCGGTATTTATTCCGGTAATAAGATAGCTACGGACTTGACGGATTTTATGCTTTCATGTGGTGTCTCTTCTGCCTATGCTGCCGTATTGGCGCAAGGTACGATTGTGGTGGTGGTGACTTACCTCACGATTATTTTCGGTGAGTTGGTCCCGAAGCGTATCGGCTTGAGCGTGGCGGAAGCCGTGGCCAAGTTGATGGCTCGACCTATGAATGTGTTGGCGATGATAGCTTCTCCTTTCGTTTGGTTGCTTTCCAAGAGTACGGAACTCATCTTTAATCTGTTGGGAATAAAGGGAGATGACGGAAAAGTGACCGAGGAAGAAATCAAATCTATCATTAAGGAAGGGGCGGAAGAAGGGGCTGTAGAACCCGTGGAACAGAACATCATGCAGCGCGTTTTCATGTTGGGAGATTTGAAGATTGGTTCTATCATGACGCATAAAAGCGACGTGGTATGGTTGGATACAGCAATGTCGGCCCGGGAGGTACAGGAGGTGCTGAAACGGGATTTATATGAATCTTATCCGGTGGCAGACGGTGATTTGGATCATGTGAAGGGAATGATTTGGCTGAAGGATTTGGTGATGAAGTTAAGTGAAGAAGACTTCAAAGTCGGTGATTTGGCACGGGAGGCTGTATATTTCCATGAGGGAATGAGCATCTATAAAGTTCTGGAGCAAATGAAGCTGAAAAAAATCAGCCGAGCATTGATTTGCGATGAGTTCGGTGACTTTGTGGGGTTGGTTACTTTGAAGGATATATTTGAAGGACTTGTGGGAAGTATGGATAATGAAGAAGATGAGCCGGAAATTATCAAACGTGCAGACAACGGAGGTTGGTTGGTAGATGGCCAATGTTCTTTATACGACCTGTTGTGTTACTTCGACTGCGGTGATTTGTATGAAGCTTCCGGCTATCATACGTTGGCCGGTCTGATACTTGACCGTTTGCAGCGTATTCCGCGTAGTGGAGAGAAGTTGGAATGGAATAGTTTCGTATTTGAGATTATGGATATGGACGGAGCGCGCATCGACAAAGTACTGGTGACAAGGTCGGTCGGTTGAGACAGACTTTTGTACAAAGGGCAAAATAAAAGCCATTCTTTTCAGAATGGCTTTTATTTATGCTGTTTGCAATAACTCGTTATTATGCTTCAGCTTTAACTTCTACAGAAACAACGCTTCTGTCTTGACGACCTTTGTAAGCACCTTTCTTGAAAGTGACTACGCCGTCTACCAATGCGTAAAGAGTATGATCCTTACCCATACCTACGTTTGTACCGGGATAGTGAACTGTGCCGCGTTGGCGAACAATGATGTTACCGGCTACACACTTCTGTCCACCGAAAATCTTTACGCCTAATCTTTTTGATTCCGATTCACGGCCGTTCTTAGAACTACCCACACCTTTTTTATGTGCCATTTTCTTCTAACTTTTAAGGATTAAGCAATAACTTGTTTGATGGTCAATTCCGTGAACTGTTGGCGATGGCCATTCAATTTACGGTAACCTTTTCTTCTCTTCTTGTGGAACACTAATACCTTGTCGCCCTTTACCAACGGAGATACAACTTCGCAAACCACTTTTGCACCTTCTACGGTGGGAGCGCCTACGGTTACGTTACCATTGTTGTCTACCAACAACACTTTCTCAAATTCAACAGTCTGGTTGGTCTCGGCGTTCTGGATGTGGTGAACAAACAGCTTTTTGCCTTCTTCTGCCTTGAACTGCTGACCGTTAATTTCTACAATTACGTACATTTTAATGGATTAAACGGGTTTTTCCATGAGGCGGATGCCATTGTGGCCTCGCTTTTTTGAGCCTCTTTGGACTAAATCGGCTGCAAAGTTACGAATAACAGTGCATTCTGCCAAACTTTTCAACGTTTTTCTCCGTATAAAAATGGAAGAATGCACTGTTTCTACTTATATGTGTTGCCTTTTATAACTTGTGTTCTGCCAGATAGCGTTCGGCCTCAATGGCCGCTTTGCAGCCGCTTCCGGCTGCCGTGATGGCTTGCCGGTAATGTGGATCGGCTACGTCTCCGGCCGCAAAAACACCGGGTACACCGGTGCGTGGAGAGTCTCCCTCTGTAAGGATATAGCCGGTTTCGTCGGTCTTTACCCACGGTTTGAAGATGTCCGAGTTGGGTTTGTGTCCGATTGCCAAGAAAAATCCGTCGATGGCAATGTCGTAATGTTGCTCGTCGGCTTCTCCTTTGCGTTTTACCACGTGTACGCCTTCCACTCCGTTTTCGCCGAACAAGCCTTCTGCGTTATGTTCGAATAGTACTTCTATTTTAGGATTTTCCAGTACGCGTTCCTGCATGATTTTGGAAGCGCGGAGGAAAGGTTTGCGCACGAGCAGATAAACCTTGGCTGCCAGTCCGGCCAAATAGGTGGCTTCTTCGCAGGCCGTATCTCCACCGCCCACTACGGCTACAGTTTTTTTACGGTAAAAGAACCCGTCGCAGGTGGCGCAGGCACTGACCCCCATACCGGCATATTTCTTTTCATCATCCAGGCCCAAGTATTTGGCGGTGGCACCGGTGGCAATGATGAGCGCATCGGTTTCCACTGTACTGTCGTTGTCGAATGTGATTTTATAGGGACGTCCGCTTAGATTCGCTTTAATGGCAATGGCGTTACGGATGTCCGTTCCGAAGCGTTCGGCCTGCTTGCGTAAGTCCTCCATCAGGTCCGGACCGGCTATGCCTTCGGGATAACCCGGGAAATTTTCAACTTCTGTCGTGGTGGTCAACTGGCCGCCGGGCTGTATGCCCTCGTACAATACGGGGTTAAGGTTGGCACGGCCAGCATAGATGGCCGCTGTATATCCGGCAGGGCCGGAACCGATAATCAAACAACGGATATGTTCCATAATCTTTTGGGGTTTGTATGTATATATAATTAATGTATAAGCAGGCTTATCTCAGGTCTATGATTTCAGCCTGCGGGTAATCTTTCGGGTTGAATTCGAAATCTGTTGCTGCGAACGATTGTCCGGTATGCAACTGTTGGATGGAGATACGTGTCCACTGTCCTTTTTTACGTTGTTGCATGCGGATGCACATCAGGCTATGGTTATCCTTGTCGATATCCAGGATGATCGTGTGCGGGGTTTTCTGTTTGTTGCGGGCGGTCAGCGTGATTTCATAACAGTTTTTTCCGCGTAGGGTCGTTTTCTTGAGTTGATAATGATATCCTTCTTTGTACAAGTTGACGAACGTGTAGGGGTTCATGCTTTGCTGTTCTTCCGGAGTAGGTACGCTTACATTGACTTCTTCGTTGGCTTTCATGTAACTCCATTGCGTTTCACCGTTGTACCAGGTAATCATGTCCGGTGTGGTCATTTGGAATTTGTTGCCTTGAATGCACATCGTGCCCGTGGCACTTCCTTGTAGGTTGCCTTCGGTGAAATTGTCGGCTTTAAAAGTAGCTTTGACACCGCCTTTGCTCGTAAACAGGGAGGCTGTTTCGTCCAGTATCTTTCGTGCATCGGGCGTTTGCTGCGCCTTTGCCGGGATAAGGGAAAGGCACAAAGCCGCAGGCCATAATATCTTTTTCATCTTTTCAGTTTCTTTATCAGGTTATCTTAAATTGTTCAGTCTCATCTCCAAGTCGGTATCGTCTATACACAGCACTTCCCGGGGCTTGCTGCCTTGTGCCGCTCCTACGATACCGGCTTTTTCCAGTTGGTCCATCAGTCGTCCCGCACGGTTGTATCCGATGGCGAATTTACGTTGTATCATGGACGTGGAACCTTGTTGAGTAGCCACGATAAGGCGTGCGGCCTCTTCGAACAGTGGGTCAAGATGGGTCATGTCTACAGCACCTGCGTTACTTTCTTCCCCTTCCATTTCCACTTTGGGTAGTTCGAACGGGCCGAGGTAACTTTGTTGTTTGGCGATATAGGTCGTGATTCGCTCCACTTCCGGTGTATCGACGAAAGCGCATTGTACCCGTACCGGTTCGCTGCCGCTCAGGAAAAGCATGTCGCCTCGTCCGATAAGTTGGTTGGCTCCGGGGCGGTCTAGAATCGTACGGGAGTCGATCATGGCACTTACTTTAAAGGCCATGCGTGCCGGGAAGTTTGCCTTGATGGTACCCGTAATGATATTGGTGGTCGGGCGTTGGGTAGCGATGATCATGTGGATTCCCACGGCCCGGGCCAATTGTGCGATGCGGGCGATAGGCAGTTCTATTTCTTTTCCGGCCGTCATAATCAAATCTCCGAACTCGTCGATGACGACTACGATGTATGGCATGAAACGATGCCCGTTTTCCGGATTGAGCTGACGGTTTTTGAATTTGGCGTTATACTCTTTGATATTACGGGCACGGGCCTTTTTCAGCAAGTCGTAGCGCGTGTCCATTTCACAGCATAGGCTTTTCAGTGTGGCCACCACCTTTTGTACGTCCGTAATGATAGGCTCGTCGTCTCCGTCGGCAATTTTCGCCAGGAAGTGGTTCTCGATGGGTGAGTAGATGCTGAATTCCACCTTTTTCGGGTCTACCATGACGAACTTCAGTTCCGCCGGATGCTTCTTATATAATAAAGAAGTAATGATGGCATTCAGTCCGACGGATTTACCCTGTCCGGTGGCACCGGCTACCAAAAGGTGAGGCATTTTGGCCAAATCCACCATAAAGACCTCGTTCGTGATGGTCTTGCCTAATGCGATGGGCAGTTCGTAGTCCGATTCGCGGAATTTCCGGCTGTTCAGGATGCTTTCCATCGACACCATGCGAGGCCGTGCGTTCGGCACTTCTATACCGATAGTTCCTTTGCCCGGTATGGGGGCGATGATACGGATGCCCAGTGCGCTCAGGCTCAGTGCGATGTCATCCTCTAAGTTTTTGATACGCGAGATGCGTACGCCTTTTGCCGGAGTGATTTCATACAACGTGATGGTTGGTCCTACTGTGGCCTTTATGGAAGAGATGCCTACGCCGAAGTTCTGGAGCACTTCAATGATTTGATCTTTGTTTTTATTTTGCTCTTCCATGTCGATGGGCGCATCTTCATCGTTACGTTTGTCCAACAGTTCGAGCGTAGGGTAATGGTAATTTTCCAAGTCCAACTTCGGATCGTAAGGTTCCAAGGCACCCTTGCCGCTTGCATCGGCAAGTTCTTCTTTTTCTGTTTCTACGATGTCCAATTTTGGAGGGAGGGTAGGGGATTCAGCCCGTTTGTCTACGACGTCAGCCTCTTCCTCTTCGTCCGTATTTTCTTTATCTTCTTCCCGGGTAGGAACATTCATGTCGAAATCAATGGTTTGAACCAAATGTTCTTCTTCGTCTTCCTCTATGATGCCGTCAGCTTCATCGGTCGTTTTAGGAATGGCAGTATTTCCTGTCGGTTCGTTCTCGTTGGTGGCTGTTTTCGATGGAAGTTTCGATTTGATATAGTCCACAGGGTTTAATATTCTCCGTACCAACTGTATCGTTTCACTGCTTAAATAGGCCAAATAGGCGATGGCCGTCAGAAGCAATGCCATGAATGTTCCCACCTTGCCGATACGTTGGTTGAGCCAGTTGCTGATGAACAGGCCATGGTCACCGCCCGGGTTGATGAAGTTCCAGTCATTTAAGTTTTCAAATGTTTGTTGAAAAAAATAAGAACAGGTGACGGAGAACCAGATGATGAGTATGGAACAGTTCAGAAACCACTTCCACAGCCTGACCTTATAGGCGCGGGTAAGTTTCATGGCTGCAATAATCAGAAATACGGGAAGTATGAAGGCCGAGAATCCGAAACAGCGGTTTATCCAATAATTGGCACAGTAGGCTCCCACGGCTCCGGCATAATTCAGGAATCCCTCCATCGCTCCTTGTTCTATCAGGCATTGGTCTTCCGCGCCCGTAAACAGGTGGGAGGTGAAAGACAACAGCATGAAAAGAGCCAGGATTAAGAGTACCAGTCCGAAAAAAAAGCGCAGGGTTTCCTTATGTCCCACCGGTTCTTCTCCGGCATTCAGCACATTTCCTTCCGTATCTGTCTTTCTTTCGGGCTTTTTTCCTTTTCCTCTCTGTACTTTGTTTCCTAATTTGGTAGTTTGTATCGTCGGATTTTTTTTACTCATCTTGGCTTGTCGGTATGAAAACAACTACAAAAGTAAATGAAAATCATCAATTTTGCTATTTTTTCGCTCAAATTTTTGTAGCTTTGCGGTTTTTAGAAAATGATGAGAGAGCACCATGAATGTGAATGATAAGAAAACGATAGTATATTCTCGGAATACTGTGGAATTTGTAACCGTGGCAGCCGAATTTTGTGCCTATTTGGAACAATCGGAAGGGAGGAAGTGCCGGGATTTCACGGATACCGTATTAAAACTCTTGCCTTTACTCTATTTGAAGGCTGCCTTGTTGGAGGATATTGAGGGGGCGGAGGACTTTCTTCCCGAAGCTTTCGTTTCGGAGCAGGATTATGAATTTGTCCGTCTGACGCTTTCTTCCTTATTGGACGGGAAGGACGATTACCTGGATTTTTGCAACGAGGGAGTGAAATTCAGCGACGAGCCGGCCGTAAAAACAATTTCAGAGGATTTGGCGGATATTTATCAGGCGCTGAAGAATTTTGTGGAGACCTACCGTATCGGATTGGAGGAAAACATGTACGAGGCTGTGGCCGAAGTGCGGAATGCGTTCGTGCTGTATTGGGGGCAGACGCTGACGAATGCCATGCGTGCCCTTCATCGTGTCAGGTACAGCCCGGAAGACGATGAAGATGAGGAATTAGATGTAGATTAACCTTTCCAAAATAAGATGAAAACACTGTATAGTAAGTTTGACAAGAAACTTATAGCGGCTTTGCCGCGTGCCCTGTTCGAGGGGCGTATTTTTGTGATTCAGACGGAGGCGGAAGCGTCTCGGGCGGTAGATTATTTGTTGGCTTCGGCCGTTTTGGGAGTGGATACCGAAACACGCCCTTCCTTCCGTAAGGGATGTGTGAACAAAGTGGCTTTGTTACAGGTTTCTACCGATGATACATGTTTCCTGTTTCGACTGAATTATATCGGAGTGACCGATAGTGTGAAACGTTTGTTACAGGACGAAAATGTCTTGAAAGTAGGTTTGTCGTTGCGCGACGACTTTGCCTCGCTCCACAAGCGTGGCGAGTTCGAGCCTCGGGCCTTCCTGGATTTGCAGGATTATGTCCGTGCTTTTGGTATCGAGGACATGAGCCTGCAGAAGCTGTATGCCAATATCTTCGGGCAGAAGATCAGTAAAGGGCAGCGTCTCACCAACTGGGAGGCGGACGTGCTGACCGAGGGGCAGAAACTGTATGCGGCTACTGATGCTTGGGCGTGCATACGGTTGTATCGGGAACTGGAAACATTGAAAGAAAATAACGACTATGAACTTGCCGTAGTGCAGGAATCATAAATAAATGAGGGTAAAGACTATGTATAAGAACTTATATTTAAAAAAAGGAAAAGAAGAAAGTCTGGAGCGTTTTCATCCCTGGATTTTTTCCGGAGCCGTCCATCATATAGAGGGAGAACCTGAAGAAGGGGAGGTGGTACGCGTGTTGACGTCCGAGGGCGATTTTATAGCCGTGGGGCATTGGCAAATCGGTTCCATTGCCGTCAGGGTGCTGGATTTCGAGGACAAAGCGGTGGACGGAGCCTATTGGGAAGACCGCCTGCGAGTGGCTTACGACTTGCGATGCGCCATCGGAGTGGCCGGACATGAAAAGGAAAATGATACCTATCGTTTGGTGCATGGCGAAGGAGACTGTTTGCCCGGACTGGTGGTGGATGTGTATGGAAAGACAGCCGTCATGCAGGCTCATAGCGTGGGCATGCACGTGGCGCGTCACGAAATAGCACGGGCACTTGTGGCCGTGACGGGCGGAACAGTGGAAAACGTGTATTATAAGAGCGAAACCACCCTGCCTTTCAAGGCGGAGCTGGGGCAGGAAAACGGTTTTATCGTGGGCGGAAGCACGGAAAACGTGGCGGTAGAGAACGGCTTGAAGTTTCATATAGATTGGTTGAAAGGCCAGAAGACAGGATTCTTCGTAGACCAACGTGATAATCGTTCGCTGTTGGAACATTATGCCCACGGGCGTGCCGTGCTGAATATGTTCTGTTATACCGGAGGATTCAGCGTGTACGCCATGCGTGGCGGAGCCACGTTGGTGCATTCCGTGGATAGTTCGGCCAAGGCGATAGACCTGACCCGTGCCAACGTGGAACTGAACTTTCCGGGCGACGGCCGCCACGAGGCGTATGCCGAAGACGCTTTCAAGTATTTGGATGCGATGGGAGACCAGTATGACCTGGTTATTCTCGACCCTCCGGCTTTTGCCAAACATAAGGATGCGCTTCGGCAGGCTCTGAAAGGCTATGCGCGTTTGAACGCCAAGGCTTTCAGTAAAATCAAGCCGGGCGGCATCCTGTTCACGTTCAGTTGTTCGCAAGTGGTAAGCAAGGACCACTTCCGTACCGCCGTGTTCACTGCCGCCGCGCAGAGCGGACGCCGCGTGCGTATCCTTCATCAGTTGCATCAACCGGCCGACCATCCCGTCAATATCTACCATCCTGAAGGGGAATATTTGAAGGGGTTGGTGCTCTATGTAGAGTGATGAAAAAGGCTCTTATTTGTAAAATAAGGTTAAATACAAGAAGTTTTTTAGCAAAACACTTGCAATATATACGGGAAACCCATACCTTTGTACTGTGTTTTTCATGGTATTAGATTTAAGGTTAATGAAAGATTGGTTGTCGAGATGACAACCTTCTTTTTTTTAAGGGGGCGCATCCGTCGGGATGTGCCCCCTTTTCAGTCCGGAGCGTATGGGAGAAGCGGTTCCGAAAAAATACGATTCTTTTTTTGTTTCCGGCGTGATTTTTCCGTATGTTTGTTTCGTTAAATAGAGAATATCATGGATAATGCAGTGGAATATGTGGACGAGACGGGATTGTTGTTCCGTTCTTACCGGAAAGGCGGCGGTTCGGTTACAGACGGGTTGCAGGTTTACCGCGATGGGGTATTGGTAGGCGATGTAGACGTTCCCCTGGGATTCCGGATGGCCGGTTATGTGGCTCCTTATTATTATTCCTATGTGGTGCCCGACGAAGAGGGGGAGCGGCTGTATATGTTCCGTTTCAAATGGCCTTTCGCACCGGAAGAATAAGTTCCGTGCTCTTGTCGGTGCTTTTCGCTCTTCTTTATTTACATGAATCATTCTGCTGAGAATGGAAAATCAATCTCAGCAGAATGAAAAATCGTTTGGCTGAGAACGGAAAATCGTTTGGCGCAGATTGATTTTATGGGTTGTGGAGGATGCCCGATGATGTTCTTTAAGGGATTGCTTCTGATTTATTTCGAGAGGGTTAGGTACACTGCACGAGCGGAAATCTTGTACCTTTCTTGGGTTTTATTTATCTTTACATCCGATGGTCTATGATAGAGTGTATGTCGATGAAACAAGTTTGGATGGGAATAGCAGTTTGCCTGTGCCTGTCGTGCACGCGGATGCGAGGCGGGCAGGAGGGCGTGGTGCTCGATTTGACGGAGACGGGGACGGATACGTTAGGATTCGGCGACGTTTTCGATGTGGTAGGCGTTGTCCCGTTGGAGACGAAAAACGAATGCCTTTTGGGGCATGTGAGTAAGGTGGAAGTCGTGGATGGGAACTATTATGTGTTGGACGGCCAACGGAAGGCGGTGTTCGTCTTCGACGGGCAAGGGGCGTTTCTGCGCCGCATCGGAATCATGGGGCATGGGCACGGCGAATATGAGCGTGCCTCGGATTTTACGGTAGACCGCGACCGCAGACGTGTAGTCATTCTCTGCGGTCCCCGGGAGGTATATATGTATGATTTGCAGGGACAGTTTGTCGGCAAGAAGGATGTCGGTCCTTGGTGGGTCTGGAAAATAGCCTCTTGTCCGGAAGGCTTTGTCGGTTCGACGGAAGACGCCACCTACTCCGAAGGCGAGATGGCTTATTTGTTTTATGCATTCGACCCCGAATTTCATGTACGGGGCAAGTGGGTCGGAGTGCGTCGGGACTATGCCATGCCGATGGCCTATCCGCCCTTGCAAAAGGCCGGCTGCAAGGTGTTCGGCTTCGACGGCGCGAGGAATGCCGTCCACGTGTGGGACGGACAGGCCGACAGCGTGAGGACGGCATACACCGTCCGTTTCGCTTCTCCCATGCCCGAAGGCATGAAAAGTCAGGAGGAATATATGCGGAACATGTTTCTTTACGACGTGCTGATGGGAGGTGCGTGGGGCGGTGACGGTCTGGTGTTGTTTTATTTGCACGAGGCCCGTCAGCACGTTGCCGTGTTTGCCCCGGACGGGGAGCGGCGTGTGTCAGGGCCGTACCGGGATGTCTTTCCGGACTTGTACGTCGGGCGTGAGGGAGAAGTGCTGATCGTGCTTTCTGCTGCGCGGTTCCTGGAACTTGTACGTCGGCATCCGGATGCAGTGCCTGGTGTGCCGGTGACGGAAGACGGCAACCACGTGGTGCTGCGTTGCAGGTTGGAGTAATCTGCGGTTTGGGATTTTTTAATGGATATTTGTGTCGCTTTTTTGTCCGTACCGGCATGGAAACGGATTTTTTTGTGTAAGTTTGCATATCATAATAGACTGTGGAATACATAAAACGTGAGAGCTATGAGATTAAAGATGCGCTTGACGGTGATGAACTTCCTGGAATACGCCGTGTGGGGGGCTTATCTGACCTCTATGGGAAGTTATTTGGTGAAAATCGGTATGGCCGAGAACATCGGTTGGTTTTATTCGGTCCAGGGCATCGTGTCTTTGTTCATGCCCGCGCTGATAGGTATTATTGCAGACCGTTGGATGCAGGGGCAAAAGGTGTTGAGCCTCTGCCATTTTCTGGCGGGCGTTTTCATGTTGGGGGCTTCGCTTTATGGGTTTGAAGCCGGTGCGGAAGCCTCGTTTTCCACCTTGTTCACCCTTTATTCGCTGAGCGTGGCTTTCTTCATGCCCACCATAGCATTGGCCAATTCCGTGGCTTATTCCGCCTTGGAGGGGGCCGGTTTGGACACGGTGAAAGATTTCCCTCCGATACGTGTGTTCGGTACGGTCGGTTTCATTTGTTCCATGTGGGCGGTCGATTTGGGCGGCATGCAGGAGAATGCGGGACAGTTCGCCTTTTCCGGTGTCCTGAGCATGTTGTTGGCCGCTTACGCTTTGACGCTTCCGGCATGCCCGGTAAGCCATGCGGCGGAACGCAAGAGCGTGGTGGAAGCCTTAGGGCTTCGTGCCTTCACGCTGTTCCGTCAAAAGCGTATGGCTTTGTTTTTCATCTTTTCCATGTGTCTGGGCATCTGTTTGCAGATCACCAATGGTTTTGCCAGTCCTTTCATCTTCTCTTTCGGGGGCATTCCCGAATATGCGGACACGTTCGGGGTACAGCATGCCAATATCCTGATTTCCATATCGCAAATCAGTGAGACGTTTTGCATTTTGTTGATACCGTTCTTTTTGGGCCATTTCGGCATCAAGCGGGTGATGCTCATAGCGATGTTGGCGTGGGTGTTCCGTTTCGGATTCTTTGCGTTGGGCAATCCTGGGCCGGGCGTGTGGTTGTTCGTCCTGTCCATGTTGGTTTACGGGGTGGCTTTCGACTTTTTCAATGTGTCGGGTTCCTTGTTTGTCGACAAGGAGACGGACATCAGCATACGCAGCAGTGCGCAGGGGTTGTTCATGATGATGACCAACGGTTTGGGCGCTACCATAGGGACGTTGTCGGCTCAGGCCGTCATCAACCGTTTTGTGTACGCTTTGCCGGAAACGGCCTCCGGACAAGAGGTCATAGCCGGGTGGAACACCTGTTGGTATATATTTGCAGCCTACGCTTTGGTTGTGGCTGTCTTGTTTGCCATATTTTTTAAGTATAAACATGTAGTTAAAGATTGATGAGTAAGATGAACGAGGCGGTAAAAGAACTGAAAGTGCTGACCGTGTCCAAATGTACGGAAGACGGTGCCGCATACATGGCCGTTCTGAAAGAAAAGGACGGTGAACGTATTTTGCCGGTCCTGATAGAGAGGAGCGAAGCTTTCCTCTTGTTGATGAAGATGAAGGGGAATAAAAAGAATACTTTGCCCTCTTCCATGGCCGACATTATGCGGACAGCTTTCACGCAATGCAATATGGACATAGAAGAAGTGCGCATTGCCGCCGTGGAGGGAGGCGTAACCTACTGTCACGTCCTTTACCGCGAAGGGAGCGTTTTTCACATGATTCGTTATTGCAAGGCATCCGATTGCCTGATTCTGGCCTATACATTCGATTGCCCGATAACCATTGGCGAAGCGTTATTGGAGCACCAGTACATGCGTGAAATAGGAGAGGGGATGTATTCCATTCCGGTAAATTCGGTGAGCGTGGAGGCATTGAAGGAGGCATTGAAAAGGGCTGTGGAAGACGAAAACTATGAATTGGCCTCGCAGTTGCGTGACGAAATAGAACGAAGGAAATGAAGGAAATCCGTTTTTTTTATGCGCCGGACGTCGCGGTGGATGACGAATTGCCGGCAGATGAGGCTGCACATTGCTTGCGGGTCTTGCGCTTGCAGGCGGGAGATGAGATTCGCCTGACCGACGGGAAAGGAATGTTTTATAAAGCCGAGATTACAACGGCCACCGGAAAACGATGCCTCTTTAAGGTCTTGGAAGCCGTTCCGCATCCCAAGGAGTGGAGCGGGCACCTGCATCTGGCCTTGGCTCCTACCAAGAATATGGACCGGATAGAGTGGTTGGCGGAGAAGGCCACCGAAATCGGCTTCGACGAGCTGACGTTCTTGGATTGCCGTTACTCGGAGCGCAAGGTGGTCAAGACGGAGCGCATAGACAAGATTTTGGTGTCGGCCATGAAGCAGAGCCATAAGGCTCGTAAGCCGCTGTTGAACGGGATGGAGGATTTCAAGCGTTTTGTGGCTCGTCCGTTCGCCGGGCAGAAGTTCATCGCGCATTGTTATGACGAAGCCGATGTGGCCGGTGTGGCCAAGGCATCCGAAGACAAGGCCATGGACGGCGGAAAGCCTTTTTTGTTGGACGAATTGGATACCGGACAAGACGCTTTGGTGTTGGTAGGGCCTGAAGGGGATTTCAGCATCGACGAAGTGCGGTTGGCGCAGGCCCACGGTTTCCGTTCCGTAAGTTTGGGCCGGAGCCGCCTGCGTACGGAGACGGCGGGGTTGGTGGCCGTCCATTTGATGCACATCCGCCACGCCTGCGTATAAAAGGTTGCAAGATTAACACAATACAGAGATAGGATGAAAAAGAAATGGATATGGGGCGTGGCCGTGGTGTTGGCTTTGGCCCTTTCAATAGGGCTTTACAGGTTTTTTACGGCAGACGATTACCGCCGTACCTTGCCATCGCGTCCCTTGGCTTTGGCAGCCGTAGACTGGGTGCGCTTGTCGGAAGAAAACGACATGGGCATGCAGGATTGGAAAAAACTGTTGCCGGAAGGACTGGCACCCGGACAGACCGGAATCGACTGGTCGAAGAAAATGTATGCCTTTGTTTCTTCCAAAGAATACGTGGGCTTGTTGGCGGCCGTCAGCGACGAGGCGGACTTGCGGCGTTTGTTGGACGAGGCCGCAAAGAAAGGCCGGTGCACGCCTGTGGAAGACTACCGGGGCTACTCTTGGACGGTATGGGACGGCAGTTGGATGGTGGGTTTCGGTGACGGTGCGTTGCTTATGATGGGGCCGGGACTGAAAGCCGACATGGATGCGTTGCGCTATGACATGCTGGCTTGTTTCAGGCAGAAAGAGGCGGAAAGCGGGATGTCTTCGCCCCTCTTTGCTGAGTTGGACCGTAAGGATGCTGCTTTCCGCGTCGTGTCGCGGTTGGACGTGTTGCCCAACTTTCGCGGTGTAGAATTTTTGGAGGGCTTGCCCGAACATGCGAATCTGAGCGATGTGTATGTCTGTGCCGGTTTGAACCTCTCTCCGCATGGGGTGACCGTGGAGGCGGAAATCAGTTCGCAGAACAGTGACATCAATAAGTATTATGAGCGGTTGGCTTTCTTGGGCAAACCGTTGGACGGCGAATTTGCCGGACGGGTGCCGGAGGATGCTTTGGCGTGGGCTTGCGTGAATGTGGACGGCGGCTCTTTGTTGGAGATGTTGCGGCAGAATCCCGTGGCGCGTACGTTCCTGATCGGGCTGAACATGGGTGTGGATGCAGACTTGATTATTCGCAGCATCAAGGGGGACGTGGCTGTTACCGTTCCGGCTTCCGCCTTGCAGAATCCCGGCAATGTCCTCGTGACGGCTCATCTGGCAGAGAAAGACTTTTTGAAAGAAGCCGCATATTGGAAGGAAAGCGCTGCGCGAAACGGCGCATGGACTTTCCGTGATTTCGGGAACGACCGCTTTTATTTGGCAGCCAATGGCGTACAGACCTATTTCGGGGTAGAAGGGGAGACGCTCTACGTCACGCCTGAAGAGGGAATGACGGGTTGGGTAAGCAATCCGGAGACAGAGACCCTCTCGGAATGGAACAGCCGGATAAAGGACAGCCGTTTCTTCTTGTGGGTGAATTTGGAACAGGTCAAACGTGACCCGATGATGGGTGCGTTGTGCCGGGAAAGCGGTGTGGACGAAGGCCGAAAGGTATTGGATTTGTTCGATGCAGTAGTGCTGAGGTCGTCCGATGCCCGCCGTCTGACCTTGGAGTTGCATACGCGTGGGAATCGGAATCTATTGAAGGATTTATTGAAATAATGGACAAGATAGAATTGAAGAATGCGTTGCCGGAGGTGTTTGCCTTACGGGATGACATCCGGAGCGAGATTTGGCACCGGGAAGTGACGTTCGAGCGGGGGCATTTGTATTTGGTCGAGGCCGGTTCCGGTACCGGCAAATCATCCCTTTGCAGTTATATCATCGGTTATCGTAACGACTATCAGGGTATCATCAGCTTTGACCGGAGGAACATCCGCAATTATAAAGTGAAGGATTGGGTGGAGCTGCGGAAACGTTCGTTGAGTCATTTGTTTCAGGAACTCCGTTTGTTTCCCGAGTTGACAGCTTACGAGAACGTGGCGATTAAAAACAACTTGACGGGATTCAAGAAGAAAAAACAGATAGAAGCTTGGTTCGACGCGTTGGGCATCGGTGACAAGTTGCATGTCCCGATAAGCCGCATGAGTTTCGGTCAACAGCAGCGTGTAGCCATGATCCGGGCTTTGGTGCAGCCGTTCGACTTCTTGTTGGCCGACGAACCGATAAGCCATCTGGACGAGGAGAACGGCAGGACGATGGGAGAAATCATGATGGAGGAAGCCCGCTCGCAGGGAGCGGGTGTCATCGTGACCAGTATCGGTAAGCATATCGCATTAGACTACGAAAAGACATTCAGGTTATGAGTTTGGTTTGGAAATTATTGCGTCGGCACGTCAGCGTGCCTCAGTTTGCCGGGTTCTTCTTTGCCAATTTGTTGGGTATGCTCATTGTCTTGTTGAGTGTACAATTTTATTATGACGTCCTGCCTGTTTTCACGCAGGGCGACAGTTTCATCAAGAAAGATTATCTGATTGTCTCCAAGCGGATCAGCATGGTCAGTTCCTTCAGTGGCCGGAGTAATGCGTTTTCTGCGGCGGACATCGATGAAATCAAGGCACAGAAGTTTTGCAAGAGCGTGGGGGCTTTCACTTCAAGCCGATACAAGGTGAGTGCGAGCATGGGCGTGGAAGGCATGGCATATATGAGCACGGAGATGTTCTTTGAATCCGTGCCCGACCGTTTCGTGGACGCAGACCTGAAAGACTGGCACTTCGCGGAGGGCGATCCCGTGGTGCCCATCATTTTGCCGCGCAGTTACCTGACGATTTACAATTTCGGCTTTGCCCAAAGCCGTTCGCTGCCCAAGCTTTCGGAAGGAGTGGTCAGCATGTTGGACTTGAACGTGCGTTTGCGGGGCAATGGCCGGGAGGACGTGATGAAAGGACGGGTCATTGGTTTCAGTAACCGGCTGAACACTATCTTGGTACCCGAGAGTTTCATGAAGTGGAGCAACAGGCTATATGCCCCGGACGGGGATGCCGGACCCACGCGGCTTATCGTTGAAGTGTACAACCCGGCAGACGATGCCATAGCCCGTTTCTTGCAGGAAAAAGGATATGATACGGAAGAAGACAAGCTGGATGCCGGAAAGACCACTTATTTCCTGAAAATCGTGTCGGGTGTGGTGATGAGCGTAGGGCTGCTCATCAGCGTCTTGTCATTCTACATCCTGATGCTGAGCATTTATCTGTTGGTGCAGAAGAATACGACGAAGTTGGAGAACCTGCTGCTCATAGGTTACAGCCCTTGGCGGGTCGGTCTGCCTTATCAGATTCTGACGGTAGGGATGAACGTGTTGGTATTGTTGTTGGCCATCGGCCTGCTGACGTGGCTTCGCGGTTATTATCTGGATATGATCCTATTGTTGTTCCCCCAGATGGAGGAGGCAAGCCTTTGGCCCGCGTGCGCCTTGGGTGTGGTGCTCTGCGTGGCGGTCAGCGTGTTGAACGTATGCGCCATACAGCGTAAGGTGATGGCCATTTGGAAACATAAAGACTGAGAGACATGGAAGAGTTGTTGCGATTATACGAAGACTGGCGGGGCTGTGCGCCGCAAAGTGTGGAACAGTTGCCCGGAGCCGGAAGCAACCGTACGTATTACCGGTTCTGGGATGCCGAAGGGGATTCCCTGATAGGCGTGGTGGGCACGTCACGGGAGGAGAACGAGGCTTTCATTTATTTGGCCGGGCATTTCGGGCAGAAACGGTTGCCTATACCCCGGGTTGTGGCCGTTTCGACGAGCCGTTTGTGCTATTTGCAGGCCGATTTGGGGCATCGTAGCCTGTTCGACGCGCTGTCGGACGGCCGCGAAAAAGGCGGACGTTACGCTCCTGAAGAGAAGGAACTGTTGCGGCGGACGATAGCGGAACTGCCACGCATCCAGTTTGTCGGGGCAGAAGGCTTGGATTTCGGACGGTGTTACCCGATGGCTTCCATGGACAGGACGGCTGTTTTCTTTGATTTGAACTATTTTAAATATTGCTTCCTGAAGACTACGGGACTGGACTTTAACGAGGTAAGGTTGGAAGAGGCGTTTTCGGAGATGGCCAAGGATTTGGTGGGAGACCCGGACAGGCACGCGTTCCAATACCGGGATTTCCAGGCGCGCAACGTCATGTTGGACAGGGGCGGGCAGCCCCACTTCATCGACTTCCAAGGCGGGCGGCGCGGGCCGGTGGAGTATGACGTGGCCAGTTTCCTGTGGCAGGCTTCGGCGCATTACGCCCCGGAGCTGCGCCACGAGCTGATGGCGGCGTACCTCGATGCTGCACGGCTGTATACGGACGTGGACGAAGGACGATTCCGCGAACGCATGCGGTTGTTCGTCCTGTTCCGCACGTTGCAGGTGTTGGGGGCATACGGTTTCCGGGGGTATTTCGAGAGGAAGAAGCATTTCTTGGACAGCATAGCCCCGGCCATACGGAACTTGCGAGAGTGGCTTTCGGAGGGCAAGTGTCCTTATCCTTATTTATATGACGTGTTGAGCCGGATGGTGGAATTGCCCGCTTTCCAGACAGAAGTTCCCGCACAGCCGGACGAACCGTGCGGAAAGGACGCAGGAATGGAGCGTGTAGCCGATAGGCTCCGTGCGGACATCGGGCTGGCTTCGGTTTCCCGGTACGATGGCCGGGGGCCGTTGGTCGTGCGCGTGTTCAGTTTCTCCTATAAGAAAGGGATTCCCGAAGACACTAGCGGGAACGGAGGTGGTTATGTGTTCGATTGCCGCAGTACGCACAATCCCGGAAGGTATGAACCGTACAAATCCCTGACGGGCTTGGACGAACCCGTTATCCGTTTTTTGGAAGAGGACGGAGAGATTCTGATGTTCTTGGACAGCGTTTGCAAATTGGCAGATGCCCATGTGGCGCGTTATCTCCGGCGCGGTTTTACTGACTTGATGTTTGCTTTCGGATGTACGGGCGGCCGTCACCGCAGCGTCTATTCCGCCCAACATCTGGCCGAGCATCTGCATGAGAAGTTCGGCATTGAAGTACGGATATGTCATCGTGAGCAAAATATCACGCAAGTACTGCCTGCTGTCAAGGGGTAAGTCGGGCATGGGGTTTTATATTTCGTAGGTATAGATAAAATTAGACAGAAGGACAGGCCTTCAAGCCAAGCCTGTCGGACGGTCATCCTCCTTTTTCTCTTCTCTTCGGAAGTCGGAGATGCTTTTCCTGTTCATTTTCTTGAAAAAACGGCTGAACGTGGCCAAATCTTCAAATCCAAGTATCTCACTGATTTCCTTGGCGCTCTTCGAGGTATAGAGCAACAGCCGGCGTGCCTCGGCATCGATGCGTTCGTGGATGATGTGCAACGGTGAATCCAGCCCGTAGAGCGAGAAGAGGTTGGAAAGGGTCTTGGGAGAGCGGTAGAGCATTTCCGCATAGTCCTGCACCTGTTTCTTTTCTTTGAAATGGTTATCCACGAGCACGTAAAACTGACGGATGATGTCGAAGCCGTTTTCCCTGCCTTTGCCGGTTTCCAACCGTAGGCGTGCCATACGGGTGCATACGATGATGAGCCGTTTGAGCAGCAGGCGGAGCATTTCCTCTTGCAGGTTGTCGGCCACGGCGCATTCTTCGGCCAACGTGTCGGTGATATGGGACAGGCGTTCCGTCTCCGTAGCGTCCAATGAGAGGTGCAGGATGTTTGATGAACCGTGGAACAGGAAGCCGTGGCAGGAGGATTCGCCCCCGTGACCGTAAATGCAGTAGAAATTGCTGTTGAAAAGCACTGAAAGATAGTGCCCTTCTGCGCGGAGCATGTCCACATGGTGCAGGGGAGAGAGGGTGACAAGCTCGCCTTTTCGCAGGTGCATGACCACGTGGTCCACTTCGATGTCCAGTTTTCCGTCCCTCACCCAAATGAACTTATAGAACCCCTTTCCGCCTTGCAACGCCCTGTCCTCGTGCAGGCGCGTCGTCAGGGCGAAAAAACCGTCCATGCGTGTGTTGAATTTGAAGTCCATGTTTTCGGTTTTGCGTTAGATGGGTAAATATAGTCCAAATTGCCGGAATAGGAAAGGGATGGGAGTAATTTCTTTTCCCATCCCTTTGTTTCCATGCCGTTCGTTTATAGTCGGACGGATGTGTGCGCGTGGCATTAGGGTTTCGCTTTGAGAAGCGTCTCTTCTATCATCCTCTTCAGTTCCGTTTTGGGCATGGCGCCTTGTGTGACGATCGGCTTGCTGTCTTTCGGAATCCACAACAGGGTGGGGATGCTGCGTATGCCGAATGTGGCAGCTAGTTCCTCTTCCTTGTCCACGTCTACTTTGTAGATGTAGATTTTGCCGTCGTATTCCTTAGCCAACTCTTCCAACACCGGTGCAAGGGCCTTGCACGGGCCGCACCACGTGGCGTAGAAATCCACAAGGCACGGTTTGTCACCTTCATATTTCCAATCGTTAGGGTTGGTCTCATAGTTATATACCTTGTTTAAGAACTCTGTTTTGGTTAAATGAACGATTTCCATATTTGCTCCTTTCTTGTTTTGTTTTTTACTTTCTTTGTTGTTGGCGCATGCGTTGAGGCCTAAGGCCAGGCACAGCGCGGCGATAATGGGCTTTACCAGTTTCATAATTCTACGTTTTGTGAATACTTTTATTGAACATTGCAAATATCCGATAAAAATCCGGATAATCGCATGGCAATTCTGCCGGAAAAGTTGGCAAAATATCCCGTTTGGGATTTTTGGCTTATTTTTCCGCTTTTGTATATTCTTTTGCTACATCTTGCCCGTCAATATCTCCTTGCGCAAGAATCCGTAAACGTAAACGGGACTTTGGAAATAAAGACCGGACCTTGTGTCCTTTAGTTTGGCGTAGGTTTCGGATTGGTATAGAGCGTCTAACGTTCCGTGCAGTGACATTTTCTGTTCGTCCACAAACATGACGACTAAGTCACGTGCCATACATTCTTTCATATATTCAATCTCGCTCATATTTTTTCTAAAAGGTCTATGGCACGTTGCATGCCGAAAAAGTATTGGAAAGTGATGCCTTTCATGAAAGCCAATTTTTTGAGAAAGGTGCCGAAATCTATGTTGTTCCGTGATACAAAATCATACTAAAGCCCCTCCGTGGCGTTGGCAAAGGGTGGTCAGACCTTCGATGATGTCATCGAAGCTTTGTGTGTGTGCTACGTCGTACTGGCTTTCCAAGAAGTCGATGGCTTTATAATGATTCAGGAGCGGTAGGCTTGCTCTTCTTCCAACTGATGTCGCTTGGCAAATTCGTGGATGGCGATAACGATATATTCGGCTATGTCTTTCAACTTTGCATCCATAGTGTGTCGTTTTTACAAAAATACGGATTATTCCGTGGAACGCCAATGTTTTTATTCTTTTTTTGTTCGGAAGGATAAAACGTGTGAAATGTGATGTCTTGAACGAGATTATATCAGTATATTTGCAAATATGAAAGCCATGATTTTTGCAGCGGGGTTGGGAACCCGCCTGAAGCCTTTGACGGACACGATGCCGAAAGCGCTTGTCCCGGTGGGAGGAAAACCCTTGTTGGAGATATTGATTCGTAAACTGGTGGCTTCCGGATTTACGGAGATTGTGATTAATGTGCACCATTTTGCCGACCAGATTATCCGGTTTGTGGAGGAACATGACGCTTTCGGTGCGGATGTCCGTTTCAGCGACGAGAGCGGGAAACTTCTGGAAACAGGAGGAGGTATCAAGAAGGCCATACCTCTTTTATTAGAGAACGGTGTCGCGGAACGCCCGTTTCTGGTACACAACGTGGATATATTGAGCAATGTGGATTTGCGGGATTTTTATCGGCACGGGGTAGGAGCGGCGGCTTTATTGCTAGTGAGCGAACGGCAGACGCAACGTTATCTGTTGTTCGATGAGGAAAACCGTCTGGTGGGGTGGACGAACGTCAAAACCGGGGAGGTGAAGTCGCCCTACAAAGGGTTGGACGTGGAGGCTTGCCGGAAGTATGCTTTTGCTGGTGTACATTTGTTTTCTCCGCAGTTGTTCCCTTATTTCGATGCTTGGCCGGACAAGTTTTCCGTGATAGACTTTTACCTTTCGGTGTGCGACCGCGAACCGATTTATGCTTATCCTTTTCCCGGGCTTAAAATACTGGACGTGGGGAAGCAGGATACTTTGAAGAAGGCTGAGGATTTCTTGTCGGCAGAATGTTGCCCGTCTCGATAATTTGTTGTACTTTTGCGTACAAAATCAGATAAAAATCTTTTTATGCAACAGAAAATCATCATTCTTGATTTCGGGTCACAGACAACGCAGCTTATCGGACGCCGTGTCCGTGAGTTGGACACGTTCTGTGAGATATTGCCTTATAACAAGTTCCCGAAAGAAGATCCGTCGGTTATCGGTGTGATTTTAAGCGGTTCGCCTTTCAGCGTATATGATAAGGAGGCGTTTAAAATCGACTTGGACGAAATTCGCGGGAAATACCCTGTGTTGGGCATTTGTTATGGCGCACAGTTCATGAGTTATACTTTAGGCGGCAATGTGGAACCGGCCGGGACGCGTGAATACGGGCGTGCCAATTTGGCTTCGTTCGACAAAGAGAATCCTCTGTTCAAAGGATTTGAGGAAAATTCGCAAGTGTGGATGAGCCATGGTGACACCATCACGAAATTGCCAGAGGGTTTTAAGGTGATTGCTTCCACCGACAAAGTAGTGAACGCCGCTTATCAAGCTGTGGGTGAGCAGTTGTGGGGGGTGCAATTCCATCCGGAGGTATTCCATTCCGTGCAAGGAACGCTGTTGTTGAAAAACTTTGTAGTGGACATTTGCGGTAGCAAACAGGATTGGAGTGCGGCTTCGTTTGTGGACACCACGGTTGCGGAACTGAAGGAACAGGTGGGAGACGACCGTGTGATTCTCGGGTTGAGCGGAGGTGTGGATTCTTCCGTGGCCGCCGTGTTGCTGAACAAGGCTATTGGTAAGAACCTGACCTGTATCTTCGTAGACCACGGGATGTTGCGTAAGAACGAGTTCAAGAATGTGTTGCACGACTACGAGTGTCTGGGGCTGAACGTGATTGGCGTGGACGCCAGTGCGAAGTTCTTCAAGGATTTGGAAGGAGTGACCGATCCGGAGCAGAAGCGTAAGATTATCGGCCGCGACTTCGTGGAGGTGTTCGATGCAGAGGCTCGGAAAATAACCGATGCCAAGTGGCTAGCGCAGGGAACGATTTATCCCGACCGTATCGAGAGCCTGAATATTACTGGAAAAACAATCAAGAGCCACCACAATGTGGGCGGTTTGCCTGAGGAGATGAACCTGCAACTTTGTGAACCGTTGAAATGGTTGTTTAAAGACGAGGTGCGCCGCGTAGGGCGTCAGATGGGAATGCCGGAACATTTGATTACCCGTCATCCTTTCCCCGGACCGGGACTGGCCGTGCGTATCTTGGGTGACATTACGCCGGAGAAGGTACGTGTGTTGCAGGATGCCGACGATATTTTTATCCAAGGGTTGAGAGACTGGGGGTTGTACGATCAAGTCTGGCAGGCCGGTGTAATCCTGTTGCCCGTGAAAAGCGTAGGCGTGATGGGGGATGAGCGTACGTATGAACGCGCTGTAGCCTTGCGTGCCGTGACCAGTACGGATGCAATGACGGCCGATTGGGCACATTTGCCTTACGATTTCATGGCGAAGGTGAGCAATGATATAATAAATAAGGTGAAAGGAGTGAACCGTGTATGTTACGACATCTCTTCCAAACCGCCTTCAACGATAGAATGGGAATGACAATCGTATACCCACTATGAGGTAGCCGTGCGTGATATGCGCAGCTACCTTTTCTTTTATAAGGAGATATATGGTGAATGGTAGCATTGGTAGCAGCATCGGATTACCGAAAGTTTCGGTAGTCATTCCGGTGTATAATGCAGAGGACACGGTTGTAGACTGTATTGACAGTGTACTTGGGCAGGATTTTCCGGATTTGGAAATAATAGTGGTGGATGATGGAAGTAATGATGGTAGTGGAGTTTTATGTGACAACTGTGCCAGAAGAGATAGTCGTGTCAAGGTTATCCATCAAAAAAATAAGGGGCGTTCTGCTGCGCGTGGCGTGGGGACGATAATGTCTCAGGCTAAATGGATTGGGTATGTCGATTCGGATGATACGCTTCCAAAGGATGCTATTTCCCGTTTGTATGCCAAGGCTATTGACGACGTGGATGTTGTTTTGGGGAATGGCTATAAATTTTCGAAGGGAAGGCGGTGCCCTAAGATTTCCATAGAAGAATTCCGTCATATGGTGGTAAGGGCGGAAGGGCCTATCGGTGTGCCATGGGGATGCTTGTTCCGTCGTTCTGTCTTGACATCTTGGGTGTGGGATATTCCTCGTGAAATCAACATGGGAGAAGACTACGTGTTTTGGTTAAGGGTCATTTTTCAAACACGTAAGCCCGTGAATGTAATATATGAGAAAGTGTATGACAAAGGGGCGGACACGACTTGTGCGAATTTTAAATGGAACGCGGGTTATGCCTTAGCCATCCATGAATTACGTAAAGGCGCTATTCCCGAGCATTTGTGGGCTACATACATGTCGGATACGATAAGCGACAGGTTGGTCAACCTCTTGGATGTGGCTTGTTGTCAGCCGTGCCGCTTGTGGAGGCATAGTCGTTTCTACATGGAATTGAAGGAGGATATTGGCAAGTATGGTTATGACGTGCCATTGAAAACGAAATTATATTTGTTATTACCTTCCTTATGGATGAGGAGGATGTATTCCAAGCTTAGCGATTTAAAAAATAAGTGGATTTAGGTTAGAGGAGATGCTGTCTCTTTTTAGGGGGAGGCGGATTATATAAAAGTAATATAAAAATGGTGAAAAAAGTAGGGGCGGTTTTCGGATTGGCTGTAGTGTTTTCTTCTATTGTTTGTGCACAAAATGACTCTACATTGGTGTACAATGTGGAAATGTCTGCGAATGCCAGTTCCGGAGATTATGCACCGTTGTGGTTTACAGCCAACCGGAACGGCCTGTCAAGCCAGGAATCGAACAGTGCTTATTTGCGTGCGGGACTTGCTTACCGTAAATATTTTAATCATGGTTGGCGGATTGGAGCCGGATTGGATTTGGCTGCGGCCGTGAACAGCCCTTCCGAATTTATCGTGCAACAGGCTTATGCGGACTTTTCGTGGAGAGTTCTTAATTTGAGCATCGGGAACAAGGAACGCAATCCGTTGGGGAAGAACCCGCTGTTGAGCAGTGGCGGAATGGTGGAAGGAAATAATGCGCGGCCTGTTCCTCAGGTTAGGGCAGAGATTGCGGATTATTACACGGTACCGGGAACAAAAGGGTGGTTTGCTTTTAAAGGCTATATCGCTTACGGGCGTTTTACGGATGACCGTTGGCAGCGTGATTTTGCGGGGGCAAACCACCAAGCCTACGTGGAAGACATTCTTTATCACAGTAAGGAGTTGATGTTCAAGGTGGGAAACAAGGAAAGGTTTCCTTTGGAAGCAGAACTCGGCATGCTGATGTCGGCGCAGTTCGGAGGAACGCAGCATACCTTCTCTTTGAAAGACGGTGAGTGGAAAGAGACTGTGTACGAGATGCCTCATGGATTGAAGAATTATGCCAAAGTTTTCTTGGCCCAAGCCGGGGGAGACGGCACTACCGGGGGAGATCAGGTGAATGTGGAAGGCAATCATGTGGGCAGTTGGAACTTTGCGTTGAATTATTATTGGCGCGATTGGAAGTTCCGTGCATATTATGAACATTTCTTTGACGACCATTCACAAATGTTCCTCCAATACGGACGTTGGAAAGACGGGCACTTAGGATTTGAGATTACTTTGCCCCGGAACCGTTGGGTCAATACTTTGCTTTGGGAAGGATTGGCTACGAAAGACCAGTCGGGTCCTATTTTGTATGACGGAGACGAACGTTTTCCGGGAGCGGCTTTTCCGGGTATGCAAGTAAGTGCTTGTGACGATTACTATAATAATTTCTTTTACCAGTCTTGGCAACATTATGGTATGGGAATCGGTAACCCATTGTTGCCCGGACCAATCTACAACCGTGATGGCAGCCTTAAGTTCCGGAGCAACCGTGTGCGTGCCAACCATTGGGCTTTCAGCGGGACACCGTCAGACGAGTGGGCCTATCGCGTACTGATGTCATACGCGCTTCATTGGGGAACATACGTCAATCCTTTGGATAAGATATGCAAACAGTTCAGTTCGCTGTATGAAGTGACGTATTCGCCCAAGGCATTGGCCGGATGGCATTTTTCCGTTTCGGCGGCCGTGGATCACGGTAATTATCTTGGTAATAGCGGCGGTGGTATGATAACCATAAGAAAGGAGGGAATATGTATAAAATAAATAGTTTGATTTTTAAATGGATTTGTGTATGCCTGACCGTCTCATTCTGTTTGTCTTGTACGGACAAGGCACCGGAATATCCTGATTTGGAAGGATATTGGAAACAGGAGAGTATAGAGGATGAGGCTACGGACGGGCATTCGGAATGTAATCGTCTGTTTTGGGCATTTCAGCTCGGTGTGTCCGAGATTCGGGATTTGGGTGGTAACGGTTATGGGACGTACGTGTGTAGGTATGATTATAATGAAGGTTCCGCAACTTTGCGTATGTATAATTTCAGGGTAAAAGGGAATCCGTCTCAAGAGGCGGATGTAGATAAGCTGAAGCTTTTTGGCATACCTTCCGGAGATGTGACTTTTGAGGTCGTGCGGCTCGATGGTGACCGTATGGTGCTTCGCTCATCAGGGACTTCCTTGTATTTCCGTTCCTTTTAATTTTTTCCTTTTTTATATGCTCTATTTCAAAAGAAATTCATAAATTTGCAGTGCGCAAGCCGAGAGAAGGCTGACTTCAAAATATTCGTGCTGCAAAATATTAGAAAAGAGTTAGATAACTTATATTAGAACCTTTAATTTTAAAGATTAAGTAAAATGATTAAAGTAGGTATTAATGGTTTCGGTCGTATCGGCCGTTTCGTATTCCGTGCTGCTCAGAACAGAAGTGACATCCAGATTGTAGGTATCAATGACTTGTGTCCGGTAGATTACTTGGCTTACATGCTGAAGTATGATACTATGCACGGTGCTTTCGAAGGTACAATCGAAGCTGATGTTGAAAACAGCAAGTTGATTGTAAACGGTAAAGAGATTCGTGTAACGGCAGAACGTAATCCGGCTGATTTGAAGTGGAACGAAGTTGAGGCTGAATATGTAGTTGAATCTACAGGTTTGTTCCTGACTCAGGAGAAGGCCCAGGCTCATATCGATGCAGGTGCTAAGTACGTAGTTATGTCGGCTCCTTCCAAGGACGCTACTCCGATGTTCGTTTGTGGTGTAAACTTCGACAAATACGTAAAGGGTACTCAGTTCGTTTCTAACGCTTCTTGTACGACAAACTGTTTGGCTCCTATCGCTAAGGTTTTGAATGACAACTGGGGTATCACAGACGGTTTGATGACAACTGTTCACTCTACTACTGCAACTCAGAAGACTGTAGACGGTCCTTCTATGAAGGATTGGCGTGGTGGTCGTGCTGCTTCTGGCAACATCATCCCGTCTTCTACAGGTGCTGCTAAGGCTGTAGGTAAGGTTATTCCTGAATTGAACGGTAAGTTGACCGGTATGTCTATGCGTGTTCCGACTTTGGACGTTTCTGTAGTAGACCTGACTGTAAACTTGGCAAAACCGGCTAAGTACGAAGAGATTTGCGCTGCAATGAAGGCTGCTTCTGAAGGCGAATTGAAGGGTGTTCTGGGTTATACTGAAGATGCAGTGGTTTCTTCTGACTTCTTGGGTGACACTCGTACTTCTATCTTCGATGCTAAGGCAGGTATCGCTTTGACAGATACTTTTGTTAAGGTGGTTTCTTGGTATGACAATGAAATCGGTTATTCTAACAAGGTATTGGAATTGATCGCTCACATGAAGAAAGTTAACGGTTAATTCCGTTTGCTACGATAAAAATGAAGCCATCCTCCTTTTGAGAGGGTGGCTTTTTTCGTATCTTTGCTTTCATTATTATAATATGGTAAACGATGATACGATGAACTATGACCTTATTACGATATTAGGGCCTACGGCGTCGGGAAAGACTGCATTAGCTGTGGCTTTGGCCTGCGAACTGAAGACGGAGATAATCAGTGGTGACAGTCGGCAGGTGTACAGGCGTATGGATTTGGGAACCGGAAAAGACTTGAAAGACTATGTCATCAATGGTTGTTCTGTTCCTTATCATTTGATTGATATAGTAGAACCGGGTACGAAATATAATTTGTTTGAGTATCAGCGGGACTTCTTGAAAGTTTATGAAGCGTTGAAAGCACGTCGTATGCTTCCTATATTATGTGGAGGTACAGGCTTATATATCGAGTCCGTGTTGAAAGGATATAACCTGATGCCCGTACCGGAAAATCCGGATTTGCGTGCAAACTTGGCTCGAAAGAGCCTCCCCGAACTGACAAAGATACTGGGTTCATATAAGGTGCTTCATAATACGACGGATGTCGATACCGTGAAACGTGCGATACGCGCGATAGAAATAGAGGAGTATTATCGTTTGCATCCTACGGAGGCGAGGGCTTTTCCCGAAATCCGTTCCTTGGTCATAGGGGTGGACATAGAGCGGGATTTGAGACGTAAAAAAATAACAGAACGTCTAAGGCAACGTTTGGATGAGGGGATGGTTGATGAGATAAAAAGGCTGTTAGACGAGGGGATACCGGCGGAAGACCTGATATATTATGGCTTGGAGTATAAGTATCTGACACGATACGTACTCGGAGAGCTGGCGTATGAGGAGATGTTCCGTGGTTTGGAAACCGCTATCCATCAGTTTGCCAAGCGACAGATGACTTGGTTCCGCGGAATGGAGCGCCGTGGCATTAAGATAAACTGGTTGGACGCAGGTTGGCCTATGGAAAAGAAAATCGGTCAGATTCAAGATTGGCTGTGTCCGTGAAGATTTAGAAGAATATTCAAGTAGAGAATAAATAGTTTTGCGTATATTTGTGCGTTTTTAGTAAATAGGATTATGGAACCATCAAGATGGGGGATTATATACTGTCCGAAAGACGGTGTCCGTCACATACATAAAGAGTGGGAGGCTATACGCTCATATTTGACGGAGAAAGGCGTACTTTATGATTTCGTGCAGAGCGAAGGGCCGAAATCCGTAGAACGCCTGGCGGGTATGCTTGCTTCAAATGGCTATACAACGATTGTCATTGTGGGAGGCGACGCTGCATTAAACCGTGCGTTAAACGGAGTACTATCGCAAGGAGAGGAGGTTCGTCGAAACGTTGCTTTCGGGGTTATTCCTAACGGTTGGGGAAATGATTTTGCACATTTCTGGGGATTTGAGGAAGATAATTACAAGCAAACGATAGATTGGCTGATAAAGCGAAGGGTCCGTAAAGTGGACGTTGGGTATTGTGTGCCGGAGCGGATAGGGGATGCCCATCCCCGTTTCTTTTTAAATTGTGTGAATGTCGGTTTGGTGGCGAACATTATGAATATCAAGCACAAGACGCGCCGTTTTTGGGGTATGCTGACCCTTTCTCATTTATCGTCTATGTTTTTGTTGCTGTTTCAGCGTATGGAACACAAGATGCATTTCAAAGTGAATTTGGATGACATCGAGAAAAGTGTAATGACGGTATGTATCAGTAGTGCCAGAGGGTATGGCCAGACTCCGAGCGGAGTTCCGTACAATGGATTATTGGATGTTTCAGTCGTGTCGCATCCGGAAATCAGCCAGATGGTGGAAGCTTTATGGATGCTTTTCCGAGGTCGCTTCTTGAATCATAAAGCCGTAAAGTCGTATAGGACTAAAGAAGTGGACTTTTTTGATAACGGAAAGGCTATGATCAGCTTGGACGGAGCGGTATGGGAGAACGGTTCTACGCCCATGAAGATAGGTATACATCAAGAATGGGTGAATTTCATCATACCGGGTTGAACGGCTCGGAAACAATAATCATGAGACCTATCCTATTTTAGATATCTTTTCCAATCTGTCTTCCGATATGATTTTGATTTTCCGGCCGTCTATCGCGATGATTTTCTCAGAGGCGAAATTAGTCAATGTACGAATCGCGTTGGAAGTTGTCATGTTGGAGAGGCTGGCCAAGTCTTCACGGGACAGATAGATGCTGAGTGTGCAGCCATCTTCTTCCAACCCGTAACTCTCCTTCAAAAACAGAATTGATTCGGCCAACCGTCCCCGTATGTGTTTTTGAGTCAAGTTGACTGTACGTTCGTCGGCTATACCCAAATCTACAGATAATTGTTTGATGAAAAACCATGCCAAGTCATTATTGCTACTTACCAACTTCGTGATGGTAGACATGGGAATCATGGCTATCGTTGAGGCTTCGAATGCGGCAGCGGCAGTCAGAAACTCCTGATGGGCAAAGTACGCACGATAGGCAAAGTATTCTACGGGCTTGATTACGCGGATGATTTGATTACGCCCGCTGACACCGTTCTTGAATATTTTTACCTTCCCGGATAAAAGACACATGAGTTGAGTCGGGAATTCACCTTCACTGTAAATCGCTTCGTTCTTTCTAAATGTATAAACTGTGAGGTTTTCTGTTAAATATTCGCGTTGTCCTGGGGTGAGTGGTTTGCATAAGTCTGAGATTTTTTCTAAAACCTCTTCCTTGTCCATGTCCTGCTTGACCATAAATCAAATCTGCTTCAAATTATGTTTTACAACACAAAATTAGTAATTCTTGATAGATTCATGAAATCTTAAGGTTATAAAAATATGTTTTGCAGCATTTTTTTTATGAATCCTTAAAAAAAACTTATTCCTTATGTTCGTGGATAGCCGGATTTTTATTATTTTTGGGTTGCATAAATAAAAACAGAGACAAAATAAACAGTAAAGTGAAAACCTTATATATAATTTCTAGACTATGAGTTACATTCATTTTGATAAGACTCTGATGACCAATTTGGAGGAAGCGTTACCCAAAGAGATTTTGAGGTCTAATCGCTCGGGTGCTTATTCTTGTTCTACGATTGTGGATTGTAATACAAGAAAATATCATGGTTTGTTGGTTGTCCCGATACCGGAATTGGGCGACGAGAATTATGTGTTGTTGTCTTCATTGGATGAGACGGTGGTACAACACGGGGCTGAGTTTAACTTGGGGCTTCACAAGTATCAAGGGAACAATTTCAGCCCGAATGGCCATAAGTACATTCGGGAATTTAATTGCGACCAGGTGCCTACTACAATCTATCGTGTAGGAGGAGTGGTCCTGAAGAAAGAAAAGGTGTTCCAGCATTATGAAAACCGCATTATCATCCGTTATACGCTCTTGGACGCCCATTCCGAAACGACTTTGAAGCTCCGTCCTTTTCTGGCATTCCGTTGTGTGAGGGAGTACACGCATGAGAACACAAGGGTGAACCGGGACTATCAAGAAGTGCCGAATGGTATCAAGACTTGCATGTATGAGGGTTATCCCGAGCTTTACATGCAGTTGAACAAGAAAAACGATTTTGTTTTTCAGCCGGATTGGTATCGAGGCGTGGAGTATCCGAAAGAATTGGAGAGAGGATATGCCTTTAATGAGGACCTCTATGTGCCCGGTTATTTTGAACTGAAGATAAAAAAAGGCGAGAGTGTGGTATTTTCCGCCGGAGTGTCTGAGATAAAGACCACTCAGTTGAAACAGATAGCAGATTTTGAAGCGAAGATTCGTACTCCGAGGGATAATTTCTATCATTGTCTGGTAAATTCTGCACATCAATTCTATTATCATGTAGACGGGGAGAATTATATTTTGGCAGGCTATCCCTGGTTTAAATGCCGTGCGCGTGATATGCTGATTGCTTTGCCGGGATTGACTTTGGTCAATGAAGAAGTGGAGCAGTTTGAAATGTGCATGAAAACGGTGGAAAAAGGCGTTCGGGAATTTATGGCCGGCGAGCCGTTGAGCGTGAAAATACATGAAATAGAACATCCGGATATTCTTTTGTGGGCGGTTTGGTGTATTCAACAATATGGCAAGATTGTTTCTTTGCAGAAATGTGTCGAGAAATACGGACTTCTGGCAAAGGACATCATGATGTATCTGAGTACAAGTTCCCATCCCAATTTGAAAGTCAGAGACAACGGATTGGTATACGCCCAGGGGAAGAGTAAAGCCGTGACTTGGATGAACTCGACGGCAAACGGCCGTCCGATAGTACCGCGAAGCGGGTATATCGTGGAGTTCAATGCCTTATGGTATAATGCATTGAAGTTTAGCGAGGAGATTTGCCGGATGGCTGGCCGAAAGGAAGAGGAACAATATTTTGCAGGGATGGCCGCCAAGGCGGAAAATTCGTTCAGAAAGGTTTTCTTGAACCAGTATGGATATTTGTTCGATTACGTGGACGAGAAGAACCAAGAACAAGACTGGAGTGTCCGTCCCAATATGATATTTGCCGTGGCACTTGACTATTCTCCCTTGCCCCTTCCGGAAAAGAAAGCGGTTTTTGATATTTGTACGAAGGAGTTATTGACCCCTAAGGGGCTTCGTTCCCTGAGTCCCAAGAGCGGGGGATATAACCCGATGTACGTCGGCCCTCAAGTCCAACGTGACTACGCCTATCATCAAGGTACGGCATGGCCTTGGTTGGCTGGATTTTATATGGAAGCCTGCATGCGTTTGTATAAAAAGAGCCGTGTAAGTTTTGTGGAACGCGTGTTGGTGGGCTTTGAAGAAGAAATGTTTTCGCATTGTATAGGCACCATACCGGAACTGTTCGACGGAAACCCACCTTACCATGCCCGAGGGGCCATATCCTTTGCGATGAATGTGGCTGAGATTCTCCGTGTGGTGAAATTAATCGAAAAATATGATATATAAAGATTAGGAGGAACTGAATATGAAAGTATTAATGTTTGGTTGGGAGTTTCCTCCTCATATTCTTGGAGGACTCGGTACGGCAAGTTACGGTCTGACGAAAGGTCTTTCCTTACAGCCAGATATGGATATCACTTTTTGTATCCCGAAACCTTGGGGAGATGAAGACCAAAGCTTTATGAAGATTATAGGTATGAACAGCGTGCCTATCGTTTGGCGTGACGTGGATTGGAATTATGTAAACGGCAGGGTGGGCAGTTACATGGACCCGCAACTTTATTATGATTTGCGCGATCATATTTATGCCGACTTTTCATATATGCATGTGGATGACTTGGGCTGCATGGAGTTTTCCGGCCGCTATCCGGACAACTTGCACGAGGAAATCAACAACTATTCCATCGTGGCAGGAGTGGTGGCCCGGCAGCAACGGTTCGACATCATTCATGCACACGATTGGTTGACCTATCCTGCGGGCATCCATGCCAAGCAAGTCAGCGGGAAACCGTTGGTGATTCATGTGCATGCCACGGACTTCGACCGGAGTCGCGGAAATGTGAATCCCACAGTCTACAGCATCGAAAAGAACGGCATGGACCATGCGGACTGTATCATGTGCGTGAGCGAGCTGACGCGCCAGACGGTAATCAACCATTATCATCAAGATCCGGCAAAGTGTTTTGCCATGCATAATGCCGTGTATCCGTTAGCTTCCGAGCTTCAGGAGATTGTGGACCAAAGGAAACCCTATTCGGAACGCAAGGAGAAAGTAGTGACTTTCCTGGGGCGTATCACCATGCAGAAAGGGCCTGAGTATTTCATCGAAGCGGCCAAGCGGGTGTTGGACCGTACACACAACGTGCGTTTTTGCTTTGCCGGAAACGGTGACATGATGAACTCCATGATTGAGATGGCTGCAGCCTACGGGATAGCCGACCGTTGCCATTTTCCCGGGTTTATGAAAGGGAAACAGGTGTTCGAATGTTTCCGTGACAGCGACGTGTATGTGATGCCTTCCGTGTCGGAGCCGTTTGGGATTTCCCCGCTCGAGGCGATGCAAAGCGGGGTGCCTTCCATTATCAGCAAACAATCCGGTTGCGCCGAGATTCTGTCTAAGTGCATCAAGGTGGACTATTGGGACATAGATGCCATGGCCGACGCCATGTATGCGCTTTGCGTGTACCCTTCCTTGCATGAATATTTGCAGGTGGAAGGAAAGAAAGAGGTGGACGGCATCACGTGGGAGAAAGTGGGCCAACGCATCCGGAAACTTTATGACGAGACAATCCAAAAATATAAATAATCTAAAATCCTAAGACATGAAAACGATATGCCTTTACTTTGAAATTCATCAAAATATACATTTGAAACGTTACCGCTTCTTCGACATCGGTACGGACCATTATTATTATGATGATTATGAGAACGAATGCAGCATAACCAATACGGTTGAGCATTCCTACCTGCCTGCGTTGCAGGCTTTGCTTCAGATGCTGAAAGAGAACCCTGGATTTTTCAAGGTCGCTTTCTCGATTTCCGGCACTGCCATTGAACTGTTGGAGAATTATGCGCCATCCGTCATAGATTTGTTACAAGATTTGAACGAGACAGGAGGTGTGGAGTTCTTGGTGGAGCCTTATTCCCACGGCTTGTCTTCCCTGGCCAATGAGGAGAGTTTCCGGGAGGAAACCTTGAGGATGTCACGAAAGATTAAGGAACTTTTTGGAAAGTCGCCAAAGGTGTTCCGCAATTCTTCTTTGATATATTCCGACGACATAGGGAATATGGTAGCTTCGATGGGGTTCAAGGGATTGCTGACGGAGGGTGCCAAACACATCTTAGGATGGAAGAGCCCTCATTTTGTGTACCATTGTTCACAGAATCCGAACCTGAAACTCCTTTTGCGGGATTATAAATTGTCGGACGATATATCCTTGCGTTTCAGTAATTCCACTTGGAGCGAGTTCCCCTTGTTTGCCGAAACCTATATGGATTGGATAGCGGCAGTGCCGGAAGAGGAGCAAGTGATTAATATCTTCATGGAGTTGTGCGCATTGGGTATGTTCCAACCGCTTTCGTCCAATATCCTGGAGTTCCTCAAGGCCCTGCCGGCTTGCGCCAAGGCCCGTGGGATCTCTTTCTCCACCCCTTCGGAAGTGATAGACCATCACAAGTCGGTTGACGCGCTTGAAGTGCCTTATCCCATGTCATGGGTGGACGAAGAGCGCGACATCAGTTGTTGGCTGGGAAATGGCATGCAGCGAGAGGCTTTCAACAAGCTGTATAGCGTGGCCGACCGCGTGCGTATTTGTAACGACAGCCGTATCAAACAGGATTGGGATTACCTGCAGGCCAGCAATAATTTCCGTTTTATGACCACGAAATCCAGTAGTTGGAACATGTACCGCGGAATTTATGATTCTCCCTACGATGCCTTTACGAATTATATGAATATCCTTGGCGATTTCATTAACAGGGTGAATGGCATGTATCCTCGTGATATAGACAATGAAGAGTTGAATTCACTGCTTACGCTGATTAAGAACCAGGGAGAAGAATTGGAGGTGAAGGACAAAGAGATTGCACGTTTGAATGCCCGTATGAAGAAGTTGGCATCTGAAGGGGCGGAAACGGCCAAGAAGGTTTCCACGCGCAAGGTTGCAGACAAGAAGTGACGCATGCCGTTCCGTGTCCCACGGTGCAGGTTTGTGCGTGGGCATGGAACGTAAGATGACAGTGGCCGACTCGCCGTAAAGAAGTGGGTCGGCCTTTCTCGTGTATAGTACCGGGGAGGGGAGGCACATGCGTGACGGACGTTTCTTTGTTGAAAATCCGGAATCTTGTAATGTTTTGGTTTATAGGTCGGTAACATTCTCCTTAGATTCGTTTTTCATTCTCAGGAGATTGAAAAATCATTCGGCTTAGATTGATTTTCCGTTTGGCGCAGATTGGTTTCCCACAGCCCTGTGTCCGTTTTTTTTGAAAGTATGGTGAGAATTTGGCATAGGGAGGGGAATAAAAAGAACAGGTGGAGAAACCATAGGCTTCTCCACCTGTTCTTTTTATTCCTGCCGTGGTTACGGGTAAATGAGTGGGTTAATTGAACGTACTATAAATCACTTGGATTTTAAGTTTGTCTGTTGCGCCACCCACTAACTTGGCACTTCCCAGTCCCATGTCATGCGTCACGCTGACGATATTGTTGTTGTTGTCCTGGTTGGTTTCAACAGGAATGAGTACCACCTTGTTCCAGTCCTGATGCTGCTGTTCCCAAGCTTCCGGTGTGATGCCGGCTTTGGCAGATTCCTCATTCCTCTCTCTCTTACAGTAAGATACCAAGTTGCTGATGTTGGAAAAAGTATAAGTGTTATAGCTGCTGTTGAAAGAGGTGACGTAAGATGTTTTCTCGTCCGGCACTTTTCCTTCTTCAAAGAACGTGTACATGTCTTGTTTGCGCACCAACAATAGGGTCTGGGGAACCTCGAAGGCCGATTCCTGGTTTGTGGCATTATAGCGATACAAGGAGAATTGAGCCTGGCTGATGCTGTCGTTGAGGTGTCCTTGGTAGATTTCGTTTACAGGAAGTGTGATTTCCGTAAACACTCCGGCGGGAGTTTTCAAGTAAGTGCATTGGGTGTCGTTTTCTACCAACTCGGCCAGGTCATCATTTTCCACGTAAGTGTTCTGCAAGACTTCGGGAGTAGCTGCAAAACGGCTCATACCTACGTAAACCGTGTCTTTTTCGGCATCTTTATACCTGAAATAGAGATTCATGGCTCCTACTCTCATCTTAACCATCGTACCGTCCCCGTCCGTCAGTTTGAAATAGAAGCCGGGGCATACATGGCGTATGAAATTATATGAATTCTTGAAAAAGCCCTTGTTCTCGTAGTATTTCTTTATGATGAATGTGCCGTATTCTTTAGGCAGCATGATACGTATGTTCGGAGTGTATGAGCTGCTTTCCAGATAATCGTCCGACAAAGTGAAATCCTTTGTCGTGAAGACCTTTCGTGTAATGGGACCCGTTGCATGGCGGTTGATATACCGGCTGAAATCGGCATTGCTGTAATACGTTGTGTCCTCGCGCACGACGTTTGCGGTGTCCAATTCGTATACGTCTACTTTCATCGGATTGTTCTCGTCTCCGTAATACTTTTCGTAATATAACCTGATTTCAATGGAATCCGCTTCGATTTCTCCTTGCTCGTTCTTGACCATCAGGTCGTAAGCGGGGAATTCATAGTTTTCCAACGTGCCGAACTGCGCCAGAAACTCGGCCTTGATTTGCATGTTCGTTTCCGGGTCGGTCATACGTCCTAAGTAAGAACTGTTGCTATTGCTTAAAACGGAATCTGCCAATAGTGAGTGTGTGCTTGCTTCATATACCGAAGCGGAAGCGTTGATGTTATCGGAATCCGTGAAAATTCCGATAGTATCGGTCGTGTCGTCACAAGCCACGCTGCATAATCCGAGCAACGTGATGAATGAAGTTTTGAATTTCATGTTTGCAGAGGATGATAAATGTTTTTAGTCTTCATTCTTACCCTGGCTCCATACTTTGTCGTAGAAGTCGGCAAAAGCATCGGCGTCGGCGGCACTGACGTTTTCCAACACCGGAATCTCTTTGCTTTGGGCGTATTCGGCAAAGGCTTGGAACTTGTCCGTATCGGGCACGGTCAGCCCGTCGGAATAATTGATGGCTAATTTGTTCAGTTCGTCGTATGTCACTTCCGGGCTGAAGTCTTCGAGGACAGATGCGTTCACATCCCTGAACGTTATGCAATTGCCGAAATTCGTGCCCATCGACTGTTTCAAATCTTCGGAAGACATGGAATACACGATTTTGCTGTCGCGGAACGAAGGCTCTTCCTTATAGGCGGTCTTGACATAGAGGGGAACCAAAGCTGACATCCATCCTTGGCAGTGGATGACATCCGGAACCCATCGAAGTTTCTTTACAGTCTCCAATACGCCCCGCGCATAGAATATGGCCCGTTCGCTGTTGTCCTCATATTCGTTGCCGTTCTCGTCGAGAGCCATCAGGCGTTTCAGGAAATAGTCATCGTTGTCTATGAAATATACTTGCATCCGGGCGGCCTGGATTGAAGCCACCTTGATGATGAGCGGATGGTCCGTATCATCTATGATTAAATTCATGCCGGAAAGACGAATCACTTCGTGGAGCTGGTTGCGACGTTCGTTGATATTTCCCCATTTGGGCATAAATGTTCTGATTTCTCGTCCTTTTTCCTGTATTTCCTGAGGAAGTTCTCTACCCATAGCAGCCAGTTCCGAATCGGGAACATAAGGCGTCATTTCTTGAGTAATGAATAGTATTTTCTTTGCCTTCATTGTCATGTTCACTTTTTCCTTGGCACAAAGGTACGAAAAAAGTTTGGCATTATAGCCTTTTTCAAGGGAATAGAGCTTAATTCTTTCATTAATTTCACGTATTTATTTGGCTAATGTTTTTGCTATGTGGTATTTTATATGTTATTTTGCAGAGTTTTTTAGGGAATGCAGTTTAAAATCAACCACAAATGAAGTTAATTCATACAATTGAAGATTTGCGACGCAACTTGGCAGAGGCGCGTGCAAAAGGTGAAAAGATTGGATTGGTGCCTACGATGGGTGCATTGCATGAGGGCCACGCTTCCTTGGTGAGACGTTGTGTAGCAGAAAATGATGTGACCGTAGTGAGCGTGTTTTTGAATCCTACGCAGTTTAATGATAAAAAAGATTTAGAGAAATATCCTCGGACGTTGGATGCGGATTGTGCTTTGTTGGAAGGTGTGGGGGCTGATTTCGTCTTTGCGCCGTCTGTGGAAGAAATGTATCCTCAGCCTGATAGCAGGAAATTCAGTTATCCGCCGGTGGATACGGTGATGGAAGGGGCTTTCCGTCCCGGACATTTCAATGGCGTATGCCAGATTGTGAGCAAATTGTTTGCCATCGTGGAGCCTGACCGTGCTTATTTCGGGGAGAAGGATTTCCAACAGATTGCGGTGATTCGTGCCATGGTCGAAGATTTGCATTTGAAAGTAGAGATAGTGCCTTGTCCGGTTGTCCGTGAAAAGAGCGGGTTGGCCATGAGTAGCCGTAACACCTTGTTGACGGACGGGGAGAAGGCCGTAGCGGCTCATATCTTCGGCATTCTTTCCAAAAGCAAGAATTTTGCCACGAACCATACCTTGAAAGAGACCCGGCAATATGTGGTGGATTCCTTGAATGTCATAGTGGGACTGGAAGTGCAATATTTTGCCATAGTGGATGGAGGGTCTTTGCAGGAACTGGACAGTTGGTCGGATTCGGATGACATCGTAGGGTGTATCACCGTTTTCTGTGGAAACCAACCTATCCGTTTGATAGATCATATTAGATATAAAGAATAAGATTAAAAGCAAAAGGGTATGATGATCCAAGTGCTGAAGTCGAAGTTGCACTGTGTGCGTGTGACGGAGGCTAATTTGAATTATATGGGGAGCATCACTATTGATGAGGACTTGATGGATGCGGCTAATTTGATTGCAGGAGAAAAGGTCCAGATTGTGAACAACAACAATGGTGAGCGTTTGGAAACCTATATTATAAAAGGTGAACGCGGTTCGGGGTGTATTTGCCTGAACGGCGCAGCTGCCCGTAAAGTGCAGGTAGGAGACGTTTGTATTATCATCTCATACGCCATGATGGATTTTGAAGAAGCCAAGACGTTTGCTCCTACTGTCGTTTTTCCGGATTCAGCGACTAACCGTTTGGTGCGTTAAGGATTTGCGATAGGGGAGGGCATGCATTTGTGGAGTGCCGCTATCGTTCTTATATAATTGTTCCGGCCGACAGTGTCCGTAAAGAGACGGTCGGCCGGTTTCTTTTTTATTTCCTTTGCCCTTTTTGGCTAAACAGAAATTGTTTGCTCTGATAATAATATGAACCCTTTTAAAGTCGTGGTGATATGTGGCGATTTTATTTTAGATTTTCATCGGTTTGACTTAGCCTGTTGAGGAATAAACTTTTAGCGAACTGTTTGAGAAATAGAAGTAACGAAACTTTGTCTTTTACCGTACTTTTGAAGTCTTGGAAGCCGGATTTTCGGGCAATAAAAAAAGCCACAAATCATTGATTTGTAGCTTTTTGTCCGTTTGCTGACCATTTCTGTCTAGCACGTTCAGCGGAGAGACAGGCTCTCGAATCTATAGCTTCAAGAAATATCATAAAATCGCAAATCACTGATAATCACATACTATTCAAAGTGTAGAGTAAATCTAAATCTTTCTAAATGCCTTTTGCCATCCCAAATATTGGGTGTATATTTGGGTGTAGAATTTCAAACGCACCCAATTATGAATATCAAACGTAACATCATTTTTGCATTGGAGAGCCGGAAAAAGAACGGTGTGCCAATCATAGAGAACGTACCAATCCGCATGCGTGTCATATACGCAAGCCAACGCATCGAGTTCACAACAGGCTACCGGATTGACGTAGCCAAATGGGATGCCGACAAACAACGGGTAAAAAACGGATGCACCAACAAACTAAAGCAAAGCGCATCCGAAATCAATGCGGACTTGCTGAAATACTATGCCGAGATTCAAAACGTGTTTAAGGAGTTTGAGGTACAGGAAACCATGCCGACCACCCAACAGCTAAAGGATGCATTCAATCTGCGGATGAAAGACAACAGTGAAGAACAGCAGGAAGAAGCGCAGATAAGTTTTTGGGAAGTGTTCGATGAGTTTGTAAAAGAGTGTGGCAACCAGAATAATTGGACGGCATCCACCTATGAGAAATTTGCAGCGGTGAGAAACCACCTCAAAGAGTTCAAGGAAGATGTAACCTTTGAATACTTCAACGAGTTCGGGTTGAACGAATATGTCAATTTCTTGCGTGACACAAAGGATATGAGGAACAGCACCATCGGCAAACAAATGGGATTTCTCAAATGGTTCCTGCGTTGGAGTTTCAAAAAAGGACATCATCAGAACATTGCATACGATACATTCAAATCCAAATTGAAAACAACTTCTAAAAAGGTAATATTCCTGACTTGGGACGAATTGAACAGACTGAAAGATTACCAGATACCGAAAGACAAGCAGTATTTGGAACGTGTCAGGGATGTCTTTCTATTCTGTTGCTTCACAAGTCTGCGATACTCGGATGTTCGTAATCTGAAAAGAAGCGATGTGAAACCCGACCACATTGAAGTTACCACAGTCAAAACGGCAGACAGTCTGAATATTGAACTGAACAAATACAGTAAAGCCATACTTGAAAAATACAAGGAAGTCCATTTTGAAAACCACATGGCATTGCCTGTCATCAGCAACCAAAAGATGAACGATTATTTGAAAGAGTTGGGGGAACTCGCTGAAATCAACGAGCCTGTAAGGGAAACCTACTACAAAGGGAATGAGCGTATAGATGAAGTCACCCCAAAATACGCATTGCTAAGCACCCATGCAGGAAGAAGAACATTCATTTGCAATGCGCTGGCTCTCGGTATTCCGGCACAGGTCGTAATGAAATGGACGGGACACAGTGACTATAAAGCCATGAAACC
>ENA-ORKV01000220-ORKV01000220.1-human-gut-metagenome-genome-assembly--contig:-NODE-220-length-77614-cov-29.602461_pt1 | contig 77614 bp, 77 predicted proteins | sample MGYA00243058_ERZ508805 | MGnify/ENA primary metagenome ERZ508805 (study PRJEB26277, sample SAMN04329770) | human gut metagenome | biome: human-associated habitat | host: Homo sapiens | place: USA...
GTGAGTTTCTCAGATTTTATTTGTATCTTTGCCATGTCATATTAGAGTTTTGCTTGTCTTCTTTTCGCAACACTAAGGTAAGTGAAAATTCTGACATGGCAAAATCCTGGGTAGCTTTTTGTTGCTCAGGCACTTATAAATAATATTAAACTATAGTGTTGCGGAATTAAGGAAATACTAATCATTTAACATTAAGACAATGAAAGGAATTGTATTAGCAGGTGGAAGCGGAACACGCTTGTACCCAATCACCAAAGGTATCAGCAAACAGCTGATTCCAATCTTTGATAAACCGATGATTTATTATCCTATTTCGGTATTGATGTTGGCAGGTATCCGTGAGATACTCATAATCTCAACCCCTTTCGACTTGCCAGGTTTCAAGCGCCTCTTAGGCGATGGAAGCCAGTTCGGCGTCAAGTTCGAGTACGCTGAACAGCCATCACCAGATGGCTTAGCCCAAGCCTTCATTATCGGTGAGAAATTCATTGGTAATGATTCCGCTTGCCTTGTTTTGGGAGATAACATCTTCTATGGTGCTGGTTTGAACCAGATGTTGCATCAGGCAGTAGTAGATGCAGAGCAGAACAACAAGGCTACCGTTTTTGGCTATCGGGTAAGCGATCCTGAACGATATGGCGTGGCAGAGTTTGATGAGCAAGGCAATTGCCTCAGCATTGAGGAGAAGCCTGAGCATCCAAAGAGCAACTATGCAGTGGTAGGTTTATACTTCTATCCTAATAAGGTAGTAGAAGTAGCTAAGCATATCAAGCCATCCGCTCGTGGTGAATTGGAAATTACCACCGTAAACCAGGAGTTCCTGAAGGATAAGCAGTTGAAGGTACAGACCATGGCTAGGGGATTCGCATGGCTCGATACCGGAACCCATGATTCCCTTTCTGAAGCATCAACCTTTATTGAAGTCCTGGAGAAGCGCCAGGGCTTAAAGGTGGCTTGCTTGGAAGGTATCGCATACCGCCAAGGTTGGATTTCTGCTGAGCAATTGAGAGAGAATGCTCAGCCTATGTTGAAGAATGACTATGGCAAGTATCTCCTTTCAATTCTTGAAGAGAAAGATCAAACATTAAAAAAGAATTTGGAATTTTAAGCAGAAAATAATTATGGCAGGTGAAATGCCTGGGGCTTATTTTATAAGCTACTTTTCGGCTCTTGGTATGGAGCCTGCCTTTCTTAAAATATAAAACAATGAATATAATTAAAACTGATATAGAAGGCGTACTCATTATAGAGCCACGCCTCTTCCGCGATGCTCGTGGCTACTTTTTCGAGAGCTTCAGCGAGCGAGAGTTTGAAGAAAAGGTAGCCCCAATCCTGGGACACAGTGTTCACTTCTGCCAAGACAACGAGTCAATGAGTAGTTATGGCGTAATGCGAGGCTTGCACTTCCAGCGCCCACCATATACTCAGAGCAAACTGGTACGCTGCGTAAAAGGTAGAGTCCTCGATGTAGCAGTAGATATCCGCAAAGGATCACCAACCTATGGCAAGCATGTGGCTGTAGAACTGACAGAAGACAATCATGTCCAGTTCTTCATTCCTAAGGGCTTTGCCCATGGTTTCGCAGTCCTCTCAGAAACAGCCGTCTTCCAATACAAGTGTGATAATTTCTACCATCCAGAGGCAGATGGAGGTATCTCTATCCTTGATGATACCCTAGGTATCGATTGGAAAATCCCAACAGAACATGCCAATCTCTCAGAGAAAGATACGAAGCATGCGATGTTGAAGGACTTTGATAGCCCATTCAACATCAATGTAAACTTGTATGAGTAGCAACCTTATTCCAATAATTCAACATTTAACACTTAACATTCAACATTTTATAAAGGATGAAGGGAATAGAATTAGCAGGTGGAAGCGGTACACGCTTGTACCCTATCACAAAAGGTATCAGCAAGTAGCTGATACCAATCTTTGATAAACCGATGATATATTACCCAATATCAGTATTGATGTTGGCAGGTATCCGTGAAATACTCATTATTTCAACCCCTTTCGACTTGCCAGGTTTCAAGCGCCTCTTAGGCGATGGAAGCCAGTTGGGTGTGAAGTTCGAGTATGCTGAGCAGCCATCACCAGATGGCTTAGCCCAAGCCTTCATTATCGGTGAGAAATTCATTGGTAATGATTCCGCTTGCCTCGTATTAGGCGATCATATCTTCTATGGCGCAGGATTGAACCAGATGCTGCATCAAGCAGTAGTAAATGCAGAGCAGAACAACAAGGCAACCATCTTCGGTTATCGTGTCAGTGATCCAGAGCGCTATGGTGTAGCAGAGTTCGATGAGCAAGGAAATTGTCTCAGCATTGAAGAGAAACCTCAGTATCCAAAAAGCAACTATGCTGTGGTAGGCTTATACTTCTATCCTAACAAGGTAGTAGAAGTAGCCAAGCACATCAAGCCATCCGCTCGTGGTGAGTTAGAAATCACAACGGTAAACCAGGAGTTCCTAAAGGATAAGCAGCTGAAGGTTCAGACCATGGCTAGAGGCTTTGCCTGGCTTGATACCGGAACCCATGATTCCCTTTCTGAGGCATCTACCTTTATCGAAGTTTTGGAAAAGCGCCAGGGCTTGAAGGTTGCTTGCTTGGAAGGTATCGCATACCGTCAGAGTTGGATTTCCGCAGAACAATTGAGGGAGAATGCTCAGCCAATGTTGAAGAATGACTATGGTGTGTATCTTCTTTCAATTCTTGAAGAGGATAATCAAACATTAAAAAAGAATTTAGAATATTGAAATGATGAAAATAATAAAGACAGTTATAGAAGGTGTTCTCTTTTTAGAGCCACGCCTTTTCCGTGTTTTTTATGATATTGGTGATATTGTATACGAGTTGAGTAATACCGAATGCGAGGGAGTAGAGGCGTGGTAATGTTTTCCATCTGAACTATGTCATGTTTATAGTATTGTAAATACAATATTTGGGTATAACAAATTTGAACTAATTTATGTCACAAAGGTTAGATTATTTAGATGTAGCTAAGGGAATAGGAATACTTCTTGTAATATTAGGGCATTGTCAGTTGGGAAGAAATTTACATGCAGTGATATATTCTTTTCATATGCCTTTGTTCTTTTTTGTTTCAGGAATATGCTTCTCCAACAAATATACTTTTTCCTCATTGGCTGTTAAAAGATTTAAACAGATGATATTGCCTACTATATACTTTTCTGTAATAAGTACATTAATGGTTGATGGGTTAGGCTTACATGTTGAATGGTGGGATTGGAATAATCATTTTCCATTTTCATTGTGGTTTTTGCCTGTGCTTTACTTCACGGAATTGTTGGCATGGGTAATATGTAATAAAATATCAAACAAATATTGTTTGGTTCTTTCGCTGCTTATATTGATATTGTTTCCTCATTTGTTGGCAAGATTCTCTATAGACTTACCATACAGTATAGCGGCAATACCAATAGCAACGTTTTTCTATGTTATGGGGTACAATTTAAAGAAATATGTTTTTGAAATAAATATGCACCTTTGGTCACTTTTAGTATTAATGTCTTTATTTACAGTTTTAGCTGTAAGGTATGGACATGTGTCAATTGAGTTGGCTTCTGGTCATATCTCTCCTGTCGTTGTTGCAGAATTAACAGCTTTCTGTGGATTGTTTTCGTGCCTATGTTTTTCTAAAAGCCTGACAAATGGGGGGGCAAGGCTATCTCACAAATACTCATCTGGTTTGGACAAAATAGTTTATGTCTGATGTTAGTGCATCAGTTAATTATGGCACTTTTGGACAATTATGTCGAACCGTATATAAACAATGGCCATATATATATGACAATTCAATTTTTGTGTACAATATTAATATCCATATTAATAGCAAATTTAATTAAGAAAAGAATCCCTATGCTTATAGGTAAGTAGAAGAATGGAAGAAAATAATATAACTAGTAATAAAAGAATAGCTAAAAATACCATAGCATTATATATACGTATGATGGTGCAAATGGCGATAGGTCTGTATACATCAAGAGTTGTTTTAAATGCTTTGGGAGTAAATGATTTTGGTATTTATAATGTTGTAGGAAGCGTTACAGCAATGTTATCTTTCATAAATGGTTCAATGTCTAATGCAACCATGAGATTTATTACATTTGAAGAAGGTAAAGGTAATTTTGATGTGTTGAATAAAGTTTTTTGTACTTCTATGAATATACATATCGCTATAGCTTTGCTGACGTTTCTTGTTTTAGATACTTTTGGCTTATGGTTTTTATATCATAAGATGGTGATAGAGCCACAGAGATTAACAGCAGCATTTTGGGTCTTGCAGTTTTCTATAGTAACTTGCATTGTTGATATTATAAGTGTTCCTTATAATGCTTGCATTATTGCGCATGAGAAAATGGGAGCTTTTGCTTTTATTTCTTTGTTGCAACAAGTGGCAACTTTAGTCTTGGCGTTATTCTTGCCTATTTATGGTGGAGATCGTTTGATTTTATATTCTGTTATACTAATGCTGGTTCAAATATTAATTCGGATAATATATGGGCAGTATTGTAAGAGATATTTTAAAGAAACTACTTTTCACTGTATGTGGGATGGAAAATTAACAAAGGAAATGGCAACATTTGCAGGTTGGACCATGAATGGAAACATAGCTTGGCTAGGTTATACTCAAGGTTTGAATATTCTTATTAATTTGTTTAGTGGAACAGTTGTAAATGCTGCACGAGGTATTGCTTTTACTGTACAATCTAAAATTATTGGCTTTTGTGACAATTTCCAAGTTGCTGTAAAACCACAGATAACAAAAACTTTTTCTGTAGGTGAATACAATAAGATGCATCAGTTGATTATTTCTAGTTCTAAATTTTCATATTATTTGATGTTACTTTTATCACTGCCAATATTTATTGAAATTGAAGAAATCTTGCGCCTTTGGTTAAAAATAGTTCCGGAACATTCCGTAACTTTTGTAAGATTGATATTACTTTGTTCTGTAATAGACATTTTTAGAAATCCTATGGATACGGCTATACATGCAACGGGGAAAATTAAAAAATATCAATTGTGGGAAGCTACAACTTTATTACTTATTATACCATGTGCTTATGTTGTTCTTAAGATAGGATTTCCTGTAGAGGCTGCTTTTGCAGTCCAACTGGTAATATTTGTCATAGTTCAAATAGAAAGAATTTTTATAGTTTGTCCAGCAATAAAAATGTCAAAACTGGTATATCTAAAAAAGTTGTTAATGCCTGCGATATATGTAACAATTGGTTCTATTCTTTTGCCTTGTATATTGTTGGCAATATGGCCTATAGAACAATCAAATTGGTCTCAATTCTTTTTTTATATATTTTTTTCTTTGTTCTGTTCCATTGTTGCAATCTTTTCTTTTGGTTTAACTTCGTCGGAAAAAACAAAAATAAGAACATTTATAAAAAATAAATTTTGAAAATCATGAAACATGCTTTTTTAATAGTTGCTCATAAGTCACCTGAACTTCTTCGCTTAATAGTTAAAAAGTTGGAATCCCCCAATCATTATATGTATGTGCATATTGATAAAAAGGTGGATGATGCTCCTTTTCGAGCTATATGTAAGGAGATAAGACATGTGAAATTTTATCATGATATAAACGTAAATTGGGGAGGCTTTTCTCAAATTCAGTGCACAATAAACTTGCTACAGGCCGCTTTTAATGATAATATGGATTATTATCACTTGATTAGTGGACAAGATTATCCTTGTAAGTCAAATCAAGAATTTGATGCTTTCTTTGAAAAGAATAAAGGTAAAAGTTTTATGTACTATGATACCGAAAAAGAAGCAAAATTGTGGAGATTAGAGAAGTATCCCTATCGTTATATGTATTGGTATTTTACTGATACTTTTATTCTTCGAAATAAGCATTTACACTTATTGTCTAATTATATAGCAAAAATTTTTAATAAATTATTCAAAAGAAAACCTTTAAAAAGAATTTATGCTGGATGGAATTGGTTCTCTTGGAGTAAAAAAGTTGTAGAGTATGTATTGCTTCAAAAAAAAGAAAATAAATCTTACTTTAAAAGATTTCATTTTACAACTTGTTGTGATGAGATTATTTTTCACACTTTATTAGCAAACCATTTACAAGAGTTGGAAATCAATCCAAACAATAGTTTGCGTTTTGTCGAGTGGTCCCCCAAGCGGCATTATACGGAAAAATTACCATTAGTACTGCAAGAAATGGAATATGATGATATTGTCAAAAGCAATGCTGTTTTTTGCAGAAAAGTAGAACTCCCAGTGTCAATACAATTAATAAAAATGTTAGATAATCAATGAAATATTTAATAGTACAAGATTGGCCTAGTACCCATGGCAATCATGCAGGTATGAAGCACATGTGTGACTTACTTGTTGCCAAATATCCCAATGAATACAAGATGTATGTCAAGGAATGTCCACGAACTTGGAAGATTCCCAAGAATATTATGCAAAAATTCCGTTGGTACATATACGATAGAATTTTGCAAAAAATATATTTGAATCATACTTATCCTAAAGAATATTTGGCTTTATGTCAACCAATGTTTGAAAAAATAAAAGAAGGAGACGAAGTTTTTCTTTTGGAGTATATGCTACCATGGGCTTCACAATATGAATTGGCGTGTTATATTCGTAAAAACTATCCTAGAGTAAAGGTATATGCCCTTTCGCATTTGACATGCAAATTCTTTGAGGGAATGACGGCTGCCGAGCCTAATTTAATACAGAAATGGTCAAAGCCTGTAGATAAACTTTTAACACTTGGGTCTTCGTTGTCTAGTTATTTCGAGAAAGACGGAATACCAAGAGAAAAGATAAGCACAGGTTTTCACTATGTGGATTCTACTTACTATCACAAGCAGGTTGAGTTAGATGTTAATTCTCCTCTTCGTGTCATTATGATGGGAGCGCTACAAAGAGATTATGATATGCTTTCGGAAATAGTGAAACGTTGTCCAGATGTACATTGGATAATATGTAGAGGCCGTAAGAATGTGGATGATCTGTTCCCAAAATCTCCAAATGTTGAGCTAAAGGGCTTTTTGGCAGAAGACGAGTTGAGACATCAGATGGATATAGCCGATGTCTCTCTGAACATTATGGAAGATACTGTGGGGAGTAATGTCATTACAACGTCTATGGCTATGGGGTTAGCCATGGTTGTTAGTGATGTTGGTAGTATCAGAGACTATTGTGATGATAATAATAGTGTCTTTTGCAAAAATAATGTTGATGATTTTTGTAAATCAATAGAGTTTTTAAGTAAATCAAAGCAGTTGGTGCTTAAAATGAAAGAGCACTCTTTACGCAAAAGTACCATGTTATCAATAGAGAATCTAAATAATTATTTTTCTTCATTGAAAATTAAGTGATTTAAGAAAATATGTATTGGAATCAAAATATTGGTGACCCAATTGTAATGTGGCTTCTAAAAACGTTACTTTTGGTGGTCTTGTTTGTTTGTGGTTATGGCATTTCGTACAAAAAGCATCAAAACTTCCTAAAGTATTCCATTTGTGCAACATCGTTTTATTCCCTCATAGAAGGATTACGTTGGTTGCGGGGTGTGGACTATTTGCATTATTATAATGATATTGCTACAAACTTTAGAGATAGTATGACCACTGCCGATCCTGAATTTTTATATAGAACATTCTGTACTTGGGTTCATTCTACAGGAATGCCGGTATGCTTTGCCTTTGTCTTTTATAGTTTTTTATTAATAACTTCCTTTTTATGTGTATTGAAGCATTTTAGAGCAATTGCTGTTTGGGCATTACCACTATTCTATCTTATTACAATTAATGGTGCAGAAAATCATATTAGGCAATTTTTGGCAATACCTTTTTTGTTGTTTGCATTCAGTTTGTGGTTAGATGGCAATAAAAAATATGCTTATTTAATGTTGTGTATTCCACCGTTTATACATAAGTCATCGTTATTTGCCATTTTATTTTTCTTAATCTTTATTCATTTAAAGGTTAATATGAAGAAACGTGGTGCCATTTTTATCTCAGCTTTGTACTTGTTATTGGCCTTATTTTGGGATATAAATAATCTTTCTTCCATTGTCCCATACATTCAAATGTTGAATATCGGAGATGATAATAGTAATTTTGCCAATTATACGCAAGATGCGGAAAGATGGTTTACGAATGAGGGAAGCATGGCTGAACTTGCTGGCCTAAAAACGAGTTTTATTAATAGTCTTACAACAAACGTATCGGCTTTGATAGCATTGTTTTTTGGATATAAGGTCGCCCAAGAAGACAAGAAGTTTTTCCTACCATATTGGTTTACTTGTATATCTTGCTTTATAACATGTATAGGTGGTGATATAGAGTTATTTGGGCGTTTCTCGGAATGGCTCTATATTTTTTATCCTCTTATTCTTGCTGCAGTTATAAACTATGTATCAAAAACTAAAAAATCGGTAAGGATATTAGTAAATACAATTTTGTTTTTTATTTACTTTATATATGGGTTCTTAAGATATTGGGGAACTCCAACATTAACAGGAAGTGGATTTATATGGGATGCATAAATTTGAGTAAAATGAATAAATTAGTAACAATTATAATACCAGTTTATAAGGTAGAGAAATATTTAGATGATTGTCTAATCTCCATTGTCAACCAGACTTATAAAAATTTAGAGATAATATTAGTAGATGATGGCTCTCCTGATTCTTGCCCATCTTTATGTGAGCAATGGGCAGAAAATGATGCTAGGATTAAAGTTATTCACAAAAAAAATGGAGGTCTTAGTTCTGCAAGAAATGCAGGATTAAAAATAGCTACTGGCGACTTTATTGGGTTTGTCGATAGTGATGATTGGGTAGAGCTAGATATGTATGCAATGATGGTTAAAGCCTTGGAGGAAAATGACGTTGACTTTGTTGCATGTAAAATTTCTGCGGTAAATGAAAAAACTGGCCTGAAGTATGATTTTATGCAAGGAAAAGATAACTTGCAAATAAATCATGATATGATTATCGATAAATTTAAATATCAACAAGCCATTGTCTCTAAGACATTGGAAAGTGCTGCTTGGAACAAATTGTATCGAAAAGAATATTTGGGTATGGTAAGATTTAAGGAAGGTAGATATTATGAAGATTACCTTTTCAATTATTTCCTTTCTAAAGGTATGAGTAAAATGCTCTATATTGCATGCCCTTGTTACAACTATCGAATTCGAGAAAATAGTATATGTTCATCTGGTAATCATTTTGATGATTGGGAACTAGATTTTAATGAGATAGAGCAGGATATAGTTAAATTGGGAGATAAGAAACTTGAAGATAGTTTGAATTTTGCAAGAATAAGACATTATCAAGATTTGTGTAAGATTTTTGTAAACGATACTGAACAATTTCAAATTTATCGAAAACGAATGTTGAACGTTCCTGTGAATTTTTTGATAATTCCAATAAGACTTAGAATTAAGTATGCTCTTATATTTTTATCTTCTAAATGGTTAATTAAAAAACTTATAATAAAATGATAAAGTTCGATGTTTCTATAGTGATTGTTTGTATGAACAATCTAAACAATTTATATCCATGTTTGGAAAGTATTAGAAAATATACGTCTGTTTCCTACGAAGCATTTGTTGTTGCTTATCTCTTTTCAAAGGAGAATTTACTTAAGGTTAAATTAGATTTTCCATGGGTGACATTTATTGAAAGTAACGAGATTCGTGGTTTCTCAGAAAACAATAATTTGGCATTGAAACAAGCTAAAGGTAAGTATTGCTTTGTTCTGAATGACGATACATACATGGATATGCCCGTTATAGACAAATTGTTTCAAACAATAGAGGGGTTGCCGAAAGATGTTGCTTGTATAAGTCCCAAAAGCCTATTTCCTGATGGCCGTCTGCAGAGTTGCGGTCGTCCTCCTCATACTTTTTTTACAACTATAATGGGACAATTAAAGTTGTATAATGAACAACATGTAAAATCTAAGTTTGTCAATCAGCCTGGATTATTTGAAACAGCAACTGTTGTTGGAGCTTTTTTCTTGATAAAAACAGATGTATTTAGAAAGATTGGATTCTTTAACGAAAAATTTTTCTTTTGTCCTGAGGATGTAGAAGTAGGCATAAAACTTAGAAAATGTGGCTATAAGTGTTATGTAGATAGCAATGTTTATATTTACCATTTGGATGGTGGCACTTTTAAAGTTTCAAAACTGAGAGTAGCTACTATGCCAGCAGCCACAAAAGGTGAGTTGCTTCTTTATGGATCAAATTATTTTAAAAAAATAGTTCTGATTTTGTTGTTTAAGACCATATCTTTTATAAAATATATTTATTGGAAAAAGAAAGTACAAGAAAAATGGGATGCTGCTTATATCATGGCAATGTCTCATAAGCATGTTATAGAAACAATAGGGTCAGATCTTACTACCAAAGAGATATTTGTTAAATTTTATAAGGAAATCAAGAAATGAAATCCATAGTTTTTATAGTACCATTTTTCGGACATTTCAATAATTACTTTGACATTTGGCTGAATAGTTGTAAGAATAATCCGACAATAAACTGGATAATATTTACAGATTGTATGGACGAACATCCGTATCCTTCCAATGTAAGAATCGTAAAAACAACTTTCGAGGAACTTAGAGATAGTTTCCAATCTCATTTTGATTTTAAGATTTCTCTGGAGAAGCCGTATAAACTTTGTGAATACAGACCTGCTTTCGGCGACTTATTCTATGAGTATATTAAGGATTATGACTTTTGGGGATATTGTGATATAGACCTTATATGGGGTAATATAAGGAAATTTATCACCGACGAGATGTTAAGTCAATATGAAAAAGTAGGCAACCGAGGTCATTGTTGCTTGATGAAAAATAACGAGAAGATGAGAAAGGCATATCTATATGAAAGCAACTCAATGGTTACTCATAAAGATGCGTTTTCGTCTGATTTAGCGTATTGCTTTGACGAGCAGAAAGCTTTTGGAAAGTATTGTAAAGAAAGTGGTGTGAAGTCTTGTGATAATTTTACATTCTTTGATGTCTCTTTCTTTCATGATGATTACAGAATTGTTACTTACGAAAGTCATATTTTTGAGCCGTATGCTCATAATGTCTTTGAATACAATAATGGAAAGCTTCTTTTGCATTCAGTAAAATGTGGAAGTGACGATATGAAGTGTCAAGAGATTATGTATGCTCATTTTCAGAAAAGAAAGATGTGTATTGATTTATCTTCATCGTCTTACAATCATTTACTAGTTTATGGAAATACGTTCCATACATTTCAGCCTTTGTCATCACAGGATATAGTAAGATTCGATCCAAAATCTTGGCATAGAAAACTTTATTTTAAAATTATGTGGAACAAGATAAAAGCTGAATATTTACATGGAAATGGAGTTAAGTATTTTAAATATCCTTATTAGAACGTAAGATTATGAAAGATAGAATTTTATGGATAGACGAGTTGAAGGGCTTTGCCATATTCTTAGTGATTATAGGACATATTCTGATTTCTCGATTTTTACCACAGTTTCAACTGTTTCATACTGTCATTTATTCTTTTCATATGCCGTTGTTTATGTTTCTTAGTGGCATATTTTCATATAAGGCACTAGAGGCTGTTGATAATCAGTGTAAAAAAAAGTATTTGGGAAAGAAAATATTGCAGTTATTGGTTCCTTGCATTTCTGGGGGGGTATTGCTTTGTCTTTATCATCATGAAAATTTCTTCAGTCAATTTCTATTTAAAGGTGGTGCCTACTACTGGTATTTATTGACCCTATTGGAGTTTTTGACAATCTTCATGTTATGCTATTTTCTCAGCAAAAAATGGTTCCTGTTATTGGCTTTGATACCATGGGTAATCGTCTTGCTATTGCCAGCTAATAGTATTGTTGCAAATCTTGTGAGTCAAGCTAATTTTACTTTTACTTATCCATTTCTTATCTACGGATATTTTTTTCACAAATACAGATTGATGAATGGAAGGACAATTTCTGGTAAAGAATGTTTGGGTAATGTTTGCTTGTTGGCAATTTTGATTTGTCTTCAACTCTTTATTAAGGCTGACTATTGGGCGTATGTGAGATATGGTGTAGCATTTAGTGTCATTAACATTATTGTTTATTTGTATGTAAGAATAGTTAGTAGAATCAAATCGATTTCAATGATAGGTTATTTTGGTAAGAATTCATTGGGTATATATGTCGTTCATTATTTCTTTTTGGGATTTACTCCTTTTGGAATCATGGAAAGTTATATACCATCTTTCTTGTCTGTCGTACAATATAGCTTTGTCATTTTATCCATCTCGATATTGATACTGATATTGAGCCTGATAACTTGTTCTGTTATTGAAAAAAATAAAATTACAAGAAAAATTTTACTAGGAAAACAATGAAGCATAATAGTTTTAAACGAATTTTTCACAGATGCCTTGAGGAAGTCAAGGCATCTTGTGATGTGGCTAAGGTGATTTCTGTCAAAGCGGCAGTTATTACTTTTTGGGCGAAGATTGATATACAGATCATGAATCGCAATGGGTTCAAGGAACCTGAGAGTGTGAAGAATAGATTGATAAAGAAACATCAAATCATGATTGATTTCCTTGAGGATAAGTTCAAGGATTATTGGAAGAATTACCAGGTGCTGGAGTCGGTACCTGATTGTGATGAAAAACTTCGCAACAAAATTTGGATTTGTTGGTGGCAGGGGATTGATAATGCACCGGAAATCGTAAAAACTTGCGTAGATACCATCAAGCGCAATGCTGGAGAGTATGAGGTGATTGTCATTACTGATAACAATTATAAGGACTATGTGCAATTCCCAGATTGGTTGGAGGAGAAGCGTAAGAAAGGTATTATCTCAAGAACTATCTATTCGGATTTGTTGCGTTTGAATCTTTTGGCTCGTTATGGTGGAATTTGGATAGATTCAACATTCTTCTGTACGGGCTCTAGCTTTGAGGATTATATGAAAATGCCTCTATGGTCTATCAAGCGCCCTGATTACTTGCATTGTTCTATTGCTAGTGGATATTTTGCAAACTATTCGTTAGGTTGCGATTATAACCATCGCTATGTCTATGCAGTAGTTAGAGATTTCCTCTATAATTATTGGAAACATTACGATAGATTGGTTGACTATCTGTTAACTGATTATGCTATTGTATTATCGCAGAAACATGTGAAAAAGGTGGCAGAAGCTTTTGAGCAGATTAAGCCTAATAATAAATATTGTGATGAGTTGTATAAGGTTCTGGGACAGCCATACAATGAAGAGTTGTGGAAGAAGATCTGTAAGGATACCGTGCTTTATAAGTTGACCTGGAAGCAGAGTTTTGCTAAGGAAATTGATGGCAAGCCAACATTCTATGGTATGATGATAGTTGGGAAACTAAATCAAGTTTTTAAAAAATAATAATTAATGTAAATAGTTGCTCATGGCTTTATCATTAACAGCAGAACAAAAGAACATCAGTTCTTTGTTCTATAACGAGGATCAGTATATAATCCCTGAGTTTCAGCGTCCATATTGTTGGACGTATGATACTTGTTATCAATTATATACTGATATTATGACCTATTATTATGCTCAAGAAGATTTCTTTGTGGGCAATATTGTTATGGCAAGAAGTGATGACCATCAAAATAAACCACAGGTTGTTGACGGTCAACAACGTATGATAACCCTTTGGCTTTGGATGAAGTCCTTAACGTTGTTAGTTCCTGCTATGGGAAAGCTGAAAGAAGGGGTTAGTTTACAAACTTGGGATGAAGACGAACATGCTGTGTCTAAGGTGAAATCTAATGTTATCGATTCTTCGGATCCAGAACAAATGGAAAGTATTTGGAAAATGGATGCAGTACAGGTGGAGGAACTCTTGTCGCAGAATCAGAAGAAGATAGAATCGCAAGTGTTGCGTAATTTTTTGGATATTTACTCTTGGTTGAAAGACTCTTTTACCTATGTTGCGGAAGAAGAAAAACGTAAGTTTATAAAATTCTTTATCTACAAAGTGTATCTGTTGCCTATTGAATTAAGGGGAAAAACAGAGGATGAAGCTAATGAACGAGCTTTAATGATTTTTGAAACGATTAATAATCGAGGTCAAAACTTGGAAGATGCTGATATTTTCAAGGCAAAATTGTATAATAAAGCTGTTAGTGTTGGAAAAAAGACAGATTTCTTGAATAGATGGATTCGTATAAAAGACGAATGCGAAAGTTTGGATATAACCATAGAGGACTTATTTAAATACTATTCCCATATACTTCGGGGTATAAAAGGAATAACAACGTTTGAAACGAGTTTGAGGGATTTTTTTACAAAAGGTCCTAATGCTCCAATCATCGTTTCTGACTATGAACGAGTGACGGATGAATTGGCGCATGTGTTGGATGTTCTGCAAATTATAAATGAGGATGCCGAAAAAAAATCTGATTTAGGAATGTGGCTTAAAATATTGAAAATGTATTCCAATAATTTCCCGATGTTTGCAATTGTATCGTATCTGTATAAATATGGAAAAGATGAAGAATATGTTGATTTCTTGAAGTTGCTTACAAGAGTATGTTATTCTTATGGTCCAAGTACCACAGTAAAGTTTACAATCTATAATATTATTGCGGATATATTTTCTGAAGCTGTCAAGAAAAAGAAAAGTGTTGATTACTTTATGCCAAATTTAGAAAGTTTGAATACAAGGTATCATTTAAAAAAAGGTCTTTTTTTGCTTACTTATTATATAGTAGTAAAACAGCCTGTGATAGGCATACCAAGTGTTGTGAAAATTTTACGACCAAGTAAGACAACAAATGTAGATGAGACTATCAGAAATTTTATATTCCAATTGGGTAATTTCTTCATTATTGATAACGTTAGTGATACTGTAGAAAATGATTATAATCGCCTCTTTTTCGATTTTAAATATAAAAATATAAAGTGTGGTGATGATTTGTTGTCCATGGTGAAGGAACGAACACAAAAATTGTTACCCATCTTGTATGATTTCTTGGCAGATAAACAATAATTGTATATGAACAACTTGAAAGTTAGTCATTTTAAATGCTTTGATTCTCAAGTGGAACTTGATTTGCCAGATAATAGCAACCTTTTGCTGTGTGGAGAGAATGGAGCTGGTAAAAGCTCCTTGTTTGAGGCAATTAAGTTCGTTTTATATCGGGATAAAATGCTTCCAAATGTGCTTGGAATAGCAGGACCTGCAGCTCCAAATGGAGGTCAGCAAGCACAGAAACGTAAATATTTCAATAGGAGAAATCCACAAACTCCATTTGAAATCCAAGTCGATGGAGAAGATTATGAAAATTATAATGTCGCAGAAACTGATGCTTTCTTTATTTCTTGTGAAGATTTGAAGAAACATGATAAAATATCTCTAGATGAAATCTTCTCGACCTTGTATTTCCCGTCTGTAGTGCTGGAACACAAAAATGAGTTTTGGTCTGACGAGTTCTTGCAATATGTAAATGACAGTTTGCATGATGACTTCTTTGAGGAGGTGCATTTGGAAATTCAACAGGGTGATGGGCATTGCTTTAAGGTTGTGGATGAGGTGAATGGAATCGATGAATGCGACCATTTAGATGAAACTTATAACGAGGCAAAGCTTGATATTATATTTTTGGCAATATTTTTTCAATTAATTAATTTTTCTCAAATTCCAGCTGAACATCACAAACTTTTAGTTATGGACGATGTAATCAATAGCCTAGATATGGCAAATAGGGGATTGGTTGCAAAATTTATAATGACTCATTTTCAATATTGCCAAATTCTATTGCTTACTCATAATGTCAGCTTTTACAATTTGTTTAGCTATGCAATTTCTAACTACAATAATAGTGTAGATAAGTGGCAAAAGCGATTGTTGTATGAGATTGGTGATACTCGTGTCTTGGTAAAGGATGAAAGTCCTGAAACGGTAGCTTCTATTAAAGCTGATTTTAATCCTGAAAATGATAATTGTGAACCTATTGGAAATAGAATTCGTAAGCTTTTTGAGTATTTGCTCCATGAATATGCTCGCTTGATGCAAATGGGTGATTATATGGAGATTAGTACCATTTTGGAAAAAATCATAAATACAGAAGCAGGAAAGATTTTCTTGCAGATAAATGGAGATAGTGTTTATTCTGAAAGCGACTTGCTTCGCACAATCAAGGGCATTGTAGAGGTTGCACCACAGGAACTAATCCGTGAAAAAATCAACAAACAGTTTTTGGATTACGATAGTTCTGCGTTTTTCGAGCCTCTTATCCCGGTTTTGCAAGACATGAAATTGTTTCAAAAGCTAACACTCCATCAATTGTCTCATGACCAACTTCAAGCTCCAACATTCTCTACTAAAGAAATTGAATGTTGTTTCTACTTGCTGGAGAAGTTAGAGAAAGTTGTACTATGTCTAAGAAAAATGAACTCTGGAGGAAATATTTATCGAGTATGAATTATACTCCTCTTAACTTATACTTTTAGCGAAGATGAAAATACTATTAATCGACGTATATAATTATAATAAAGGTGGTGCGGAAACGGTTTGTTTCAATACTGGCAAACTGTTGGAGGAGCATGGCCACCAAGTGGTTTACTTTACCTTGAAGTGGGAGGAGAATAATCCTTCGCCTTATAGCAAGTATTTCCCTGAGTCGAAGGAAACCCGAAAGGGACCTTTGAAACAGGTGAAGAATATGGTTAACTATTTCTATCACTTTGAAGCTGCAAAGAAGATTGAACAGTTGATTAAGGACGAACGTCCTGATATCGCCCATATTCACTTGATGTGGGGACAGATTACTCCTTCCATCTTTCCGGTTCTGAGGAAATATCATATTCCAATCTTATTCACCGTACATGACTATCGTATCGTATGTCCTGCCTATACTTTCAGGGATGGCAGTGGTAGGATTTGTGAGGATTGTAAGGGTAAGTACTTCTATAAATGCTTTACGCATACCTGTTGTAAAGGCAGCAAGGTGATGAGTGCGGTGATGGCAGCAGAGCAGTATTTCCGCAATGCTTTCTTCAATCCTGCCAAGTATATCGACGGTTTCCTGTATGTGAGTAACTTTGCGAGGGATATACAGGAGAAGTATATGCCGGCTGTAAAGAATATACCGAACATTACGCTCTATAATTTCTCTACTTCTATAGCAGAATCACCTAAAGCGATGCCTAAAGAGAAGTACTTCCTTTATTTTGGAAGATTATCATATGAGAAAGGTGTAAGAACGTTGCTGGAAGCTTTCAAGGATTTACCAGAGTGTACTCTGAAGGTGGTCGGTACAGGACCGAAAGAAGACGGGCTCAAAGAGTTTGTTCGTTCTTATGGGATGAAGAATGTTGAGTTCCTTGGCTACAAGCGAGGTAAGGAATTAAAAGACCTGGTTGCTAATGCTTACTTTGTGATTGTACCATCTGAATGGTATGAGAACAATCCGATGACGATAATTGAGGCTTATTCTGCTGGTACTCCTGTAATCGGTGCCAAGATAGGTGGTATTCCTGAAATCGTGGTGGAAGGTGAAACTGGTTATCAGTTTGAAAGTGGAAATGGCAAAGAGTTGAGAGAAGTTGTTGTAAGGGCAAATTCTTTATCAGCTGAAAATTATATGAATTATAGTGCAGGGGCAATCAAATTTGCTCAGGACAATCTAAGTTTGGATAATTATTACCCAAGATTAAGCGCTTTCTATGAAAGTTTCCTGAAAAAGTAATCACTTGATTCTCTTATGATTGATAAGAAGCCACAGTGCGGAGAGCATCGACATCAAGATGATGCCGAAGTACTGTATGGCTTCTTTTATATAGTTTGAAATCTTATTCATGCCTGCAAAGGTAATACTTTTATTTTGAAAATCTCTAGTTTTTTATGAAAATAGTTGTAACAGGTACTCGTGGTATCCCGAATATCATGGGTGGCGTGGAGACGCATTGTGAGGAATTGTTCCCTAGAATGGTGGAGCGTGGGTATAATGTGACGCTGATCCGTCGCTCGAATTACGTGAAGGATGACTTGCATGAATGGAAGGGTGTGAAACTGGTAACGATTCCTTCGCCTAAGAAGAAGAGTTTCGAGGCTATCATCCATACTTTCCGTGCCATCAATGAGGCGAAGAAGTTGGGCGCTGATGTATTGCATATCCATGCCATTGGTCCTGCCTTGCTGGTGCCATACGCCAAATTGCTGGGCATGAAGGTGGTGTTTACACATCATGGCCCTGACTATGACAGGGACAAGTGGGGATTTGCAGCCAAGACAATCCTGAAGATGGGTGAGCGTATGGGCTGCATGTTTGCCGATGATGTCATCGTTATCTCGAATGTCATCAAGAACCTCATTGCCCGTAAATATGGAAGAACGAAGAATGTACACCTTATATATAATGGTGTCTCTGAGCCTGAGATCTGTGACTATCCTGAATATTTCAAAGAATTAGGGATAGAGAAGGGAAAGTATATCCTGGGTATGTGCAGATTTGTGCCCGAGAAGAACCTGCACCATCTGGTGGAAGCGTATAGACAGTTGATAGTTAAGAATGATAAGTTAATAGAACAGGGCTACAAGCTGGTACTGGCTGGTGATACGGATTTCGAGGATGAGTATTCGTTGGGATTGAAGCAGATGGCAAGGGAAAATGGTGTGGTGCTTACTGGCTTTATCAAGGGCAGAAAGCTTCATTCACTGTTGACGAATTGCCGCTGCTATTGTCTTCCATCTTCGCACGAAGGTTTGCCGATTGCCCTGTTGGAGGCGATGAGCTATGGTGTAAAGGTGGTAGTGAGTGATATTCCTGCGAATCTGGAGGTTGGCTTGCCAAAGGATGATTACTTCCATTGTGGTAATGTAGATGAACTTTCTGAAAAACTCGGAAAGATTATCGAGGCTCCATTGCAGCATGTGGATTACGATATGAGCAAGTATGATTGGGACCAGATTGCTGATGAAGTAGGAGGAGTGTATCAAGGGTTGAAGAAATGATATTGCAGGATTTTTATACCATTCTTCAATCTGCCATAGGAAAAACGGTTCAATTATCCCATATGCTTTCTGAAAAGGAATGGAATGAGATCTTTGGATTAGCCAAGAAGCAGGCGCTTGTTGGGATTATGTTTGAAGGTGTTGAGCGTTTGCCGCAAGAGCAATGGCCTCCAAGAAATGTGATCTTGCAATGGGCGATGATGGTGGGTAAGCGTCCAAAAACGGATTTGGTGATTTGATAAAGAAGATGTAACTTTGTCGCCAGTAATTTTAAACGTAAGTAAAATGTACAGCGACAAAGACTTTCAGACATTCTGGTTCCGCTACAAGACGGAAGGGGAGCCACATGGAATTTCAATTAATTCCTTTTGTATTAACCAAGGTGTTCCATACAAGCAATTCTATGCGTGGTTCAAGAAGCATGCCAAGGATACTGTTATCCCTGTTGAAATAGAAGGAGCACCTACAGATGAAGAGTAAGTATTCGGTGAATGCCATATTGTGCGCCTAGATAAAGTTTCGTACCTTTGCACCATGATTTTTAATTATTCAAATTATGGTACAAGGCAAGAAACAATTAAACAGCAAGCCAAAGTTCGCCGAGGTTGTAATCGGTGACAATGAGGCGAAGGAGATGCGTGAGTCTGCAAAAGTTCGCAACCGCCGCAATCCTTATTTAAAATTAAGCTATCCCAATGGTGTGACACTAATTCTACCTGCTGACATCAGTATCGAACAGCTTCGGGCTTACATTAGTATAACAGTGTAGGCTTATGGCTAGAGTTTGTCAGTTGACGGATGACCTGAAGTACTACTTGTGCATGGAGCCAGTCGACATGCGAGGAAAAAATGGTAAACAATAAGGTAAACGATATGTTTGAACAGCAACAAAATACAGGGAAAAGTACGTCTTTGGCAGAGAAATATGCCAATGCCGTAGGCCAGTTGTCCGATGCCAATAATCGGGCAGCGCATGCAGAGCATGACCTGCAGGTGGAGCGCATCACTCGTCAAGACTTGATTGACGAGGAGGTGGCTCGCCGTGTTGCTGAAGCAGAAGAACGTATCAGAAAAGAGTTGGAAGCTCAATTGGCAGATAAGACCAAGGAATTGGAGGAACGTAATAAGGCTTTGGATAAGCGTGAGTCTGATGTAGATAAGAAAGCGGAGACAATCGCCCAAAATGTAAGTGAACAGGTTCGCCAGCAGATGTCTGCAGCTAAAACCCGTTTCGAGAAAACTGCGCTGAATCGTTTGGCTGATATGTTTGACATGTTCATGCAGGCGTTCATCGCCCTTGGTGACAAGGATTCTTCCAAAGGTCAGGAACTGTTGCAGAAGTATCAGCTTGCGGCAAAGGAAGCGCATGAGTCTTTGACGGATGAAATCAAGGATAAACTGGCCAAGGTTGAAGCTAAAAGCAAGTCTAAGACCGAGCAGATAGCCTCTCTTGTCAGAATGATATTTACTCAAAAGCGTGAGCGGGTAGTCTTTAGTAAGGAAGAACGTGAAACCATCTATGATGAGGTAATGGCTTCAGTTGAGTTCACTGATGAGGAAAAGAAACGTTACCGGGAGTGTCGTGAATTCTGTGAGGAATATCGCAAGCGCAAGGCTATAAAGAAGCTTTTGAATAGCCAGAAGGAACAGAAGGGGCATGGGCGAAATCCTATACCGGAGGATATGCCTCGCTTGGAAGAAAAGGTACTTTGGCCTGAAGGCTACATAGGACATGAGGATGAATATGTAATTGTTTACCAAGGCAAGGTGCAGGAGTTTATCGTGCCAGCCAAAGTACGCTACTTTGTTCAGCCATATCGTCGTCCTGTAGTTCGTCGCAAGGATGATCCAATGCAGAAGCTCTTGCAGTCTCCTTGTTATGAGGACGTATTTTGGAAGAGTTATGCGTCTGCTGAGTTATTGGCGCAGTTAGAGTGTAATAATATAGTTTACAGTTAATAGTTTATAGTTTACAGTTAATAGTTTATAGTTTACGGTTGATTTCGTGGTTATTTGCAGATAACTTGCAGATTTCTTGTGATTCTCTTGGTGGTTTCGAGGAAAAAGTGTAATTTTGCGGTTAGATATTAATAAAATGAATTATTATGGCACAGGTAGCAACAATGAATCAAGCTCAATTGCAAATCCTCGATATGCTGTCATTTATCAAGACTCCTGAGGCTTTGCGAGATTTGAATAAGGTAATCTCCGATTATTTTGTTCAGATGGCTGATGCTGAATTAGATAGAATGTGGAATGAAGGAACCCTGAATGAAGAACGTATCGAGAGTTTCCGGCATCTCCATGAACGTACTCCATACAATAAACCAATATTATAATCTTTAGGTTATGAATATTGTATTGGATACAAATAGTTTGATTATGTCAATCGCCCCTAGAAGTCCGTATCGTAAGGTGTGGAATGCTTTTCTTAGTGGCGATTATAACCTTTGTGTGTCCAATGAAATAATAGAGGAGTATTCAGAGGTTTTATCTCGTAATATATCCCCTCAAGTTTCTGAAGCCATAGTTTATGCTATATTGACTAGACCCAATATAATTCGCAAAGATCCTCATTATACTTTTGCTTTAATTGAGGCAGATAAAGATGACAATAAGTTTGTAGATTGTGCCATTGCTGCAAATGCAAAGTGTATTGTTACAGAAGACAAGCACTTTAAGGTCCTGGAAGATATTCCTTTTCCTAAAGTGGAGGTTATAAGTATAGAGGATTTTAAATGTTATTTGGATAAGTGGATATAGGTTTATGTACTGGTTTTGTATATCACCATTACATGTAAGGTGCTAGATAAAAATCCTGAGCGTTGGCTTTGTTATGTGTTGAAGCACATAGATTCTACGCCTGAGGATAAACTTTATACTCTTCTTCCTGAGTTTTGGGAAGATGAGGAACAATAAAAATGAATTTAATGTTTAGTCAAATTAAGGTATAACCTCCATTAGCTTGTGCTGATGGAGGGCTAAATTGCGTATGCTTGTCTCAAAATTAGAAAAATGATGCCGCCGTGCAAAGGTACAATATTTTTTTGAGATATGCAATACGGAGTTGAGCGGATACTTACGGTGCTCGGAACCGCTACGCTCTAAGGATGGCGGGGCATCAAAGCCCTCGCCAAATTGTGCAGGATGGGACCGCTGGGAGAGGGAAGTTTAAAGTTAATAGTTTATAGTTTACAACTTGTATTCGGGGGATTTTGTTGATTTATTGTGAATTTCTTGGTGTTTTAGAATATGCTTATTGGCATAGCCCAATCAATGGGCTATGCTAATGAGTTTACTTCCTAAGGCAGTTTCTATACGAGCAATGGTTTGAGTCGTGAAGTTATGTCTGCCTGTTAGCCATTTTGAGATTTCTGAGTCTCGCTTGTTGAGCAAGCGGGCGAAATCCTTTTGGGTGAGACCCTTGGCTTTCAGAATCTCACTAATGCGCTCGGCAATACCGAAAGACAAATCGAACTCTGCCTTTTGCTCGGCAGGTATCGCAGCGAGGCAATCACGGAATAATTTGTTCTGTATCATAATGCTTAAATTTCAAAGGTTGCACTTTCTATATCTGTTATCATATTCTTTTCAATGGTAATGATGCCCTTCTCTTGGGCTTTGAGCAGAACTTTGTCAAAAGTCTGTAAATCCATGACATATCCACTGAGCTTTTCATTCTCTTGGTATGTGCGTGATAGTTTAACACCACCATTTCCTAAGATAAGTATCTGATCGGATATTCTTAAGCAGTATAGGCGGAGTTTGCGGGAATCGATAGACAAAGCACTAACATGGTCGTTCATTCTTCCTTCGATACGGAAGAATCTTTCTAATGCTCCCTTATCGATAATTTTGGATAAAGCCAATAATATGGCATTGAAGTCTTTATTGTATGTCGCATTGTCCTTAAACTCCATCAGGAATTTTTCAAATTCGCTTTCGGAGTTTCCATCGAAGCAGATAGAAAACATGCCTACGTTGTCATTCTGCTCTATTGTCTTTAATGTTACTTGTGTCATAATTATAATTCTTTAATATGCAATGCAAAAATAATAATTTTATTGATAGCTTGTTCACTTTTAAGTGAATAATTAAGAATAATTATTATAAATATACATTATGGAAATCAACAACACCCAACACAAATTCTTCCTCTGCAACAAGAAATATGATGAATATGAATATATGATGTATAGAAAACAGACTGAAATCATCGTAACCATCTTCTATGAAGGTATTCTGAGAGGAACACAGTATGGCAATCATCCTAGAACAAAATATGCCTTGAAGATCCATAGCATCATCGAGGATTTGATGAATAAAGACTGGAGTAAAGTCAACGAGACCCTTAAATAATGAAGGAAATAAAGTTATTTGATTACCAAGAGGATATGAAGGAACGGATTGAGAAGGCGTTGCGCCTTCATCGGTCCGTAATGGCACAAATGCCAACGGGTACGGGAAAAACAGTTCTACTCGCTTCGGTCGTAGAATCGTTTTTGAGGGAACATTCTAATTGTCATGTTTGGATTGTTGCCCATAGAAGGGAACTGGTTTCTCAGATTCGAGAAACTATTCAAAGAGTTTTTTCTAAAACCCACCCGTCCTCCCTTACCATAAAAGAGGATTTTTCGAACCACCCTGTCAATTCTTCGAAAATCACCCCGTCCCTCTTTACCCTTAAAGAGGGCTCCACCTCTCACCCCGGCCCTCTCACCCTCAGGGGAGAGGGAGGAAACCGCCCTACTCGGTGCTCGGAACCGCTTCGCTCTAAGGTTGGCGGACCATCAAAGGTCTCGCCAGATTGTGCGGGATGGGACCGCCTGGGGATGAGTGGAGCATCAAAGGTCTCGCCAGATTGTTTGTCGGCTAGCGCATTCAATGTTCCTATCAAGGCTGTGTCGATACAATGGTTGTCGAAGCACTATGACGAGATAGAGGAAGAACCGGGAATGATAGTGATTGACGAGGCGCACCATGCCCTTGCCAAGACTTACAAGGGAATGTGGGATAGATTCCCGAAAGCTAAGTTCCTGGGACTGACAGCAACACCTTGCCGATTGAATGGTAAGGGATTCACTGATCTGTTTGATGTCTTGGTGCAGTCGTGGAGTGTTCCTGAATTTATCAGCAAGGGAAGATTGGCGACATATGATTTTGTGAGCATCAAATCGGATGGTGTGACGCAACGGCTCATCGACTCCTTGCAGAAGCGAGGGGCTGATGGTGACTACCAGAACAAGGAAATGGATATGTTGCTGAATAAGAAACCGAGTATCGAAAGGCTCTATCAGAGTTTGGAAGAATTTGGCAAAGACAGGAAGGGCATCGTGTATGCTATCAATATTTCTCATGCTCAGAAAATCACGAAACTGTATCAGGAAAATGGCGTGAAAGCCATAGCCATAGACTCGAAGACACCTGCCACGGAAAGACAGCAAGACATTGAAGCCTTCAAGAAAGGTGACATCCAAGTGCTGGTGAATGTGGACATCTTCTCGGAAGGATTTGACTGTCCGGATGTGGAGTTTGTACAGTTGGCACGACCTACATTGTCACTTGCCAAGTATCTGCAGATGGTGGGACGAGGATTGCGAGTGGCTAAGGGAAAGAAGAACTGCGTAATTATAGATAATGTGGGACTATATCGGGTGTTCGGGTTGCCTTCGCAAGTATGGAACTGGAATGCTATGTTCGAGGGAAAGCTGAAAATTGGCAAGAGAAAGGAGACTCCGAAGGATAGAGAGTTTTTCCTGATGAACGAGAAGCAAGACGATATTCAGATTCATCCAGACTCAGAAATGATGATGGTGATGAGCCATGAAGAATTGCTCCAAACGATACAGTATCGTGAGTTTGTGGACAGTAGAGGGGAGTTTGCCATCATCAAGCTTCCTGATGGGAAGATGACGGTAGTGAACCGACAAGGAGAACAAGTCTTGGAGCCAGGCGATTACTATGACATGAAACTGTTGGATGGCAACATCCTGTTCTACCGACATTGCAGAAAGGAGGTCTGCTATTATGACCTGTTGTCTGGAGCTATTATTGACAATGGTCCCAATGTTTACGATGTTCCAAAGGTGGTTACGCTAGAAGGTTGGGAGTTCATCAAATATGGAGATGTTTATATGTCTCGTACCTACGAACATTTCTCTTGGCCATATTGCCCTTCCAAATATGACCTGTTCAATTTTGGGGATTACCTGATATATCGTTATAATTATTTAGTAGATAGTGGTTGCCAGGAATGGTACTATTATGAAGGAGGCAATGGCTTGATGATGAAGGCTACTATAGATAGTAATCGAGTATGTTTCTTGCGTGGTGATTATGAACATGTGTATTGGATGTGTGCCACTCTTCGTTGTGGTTGTATCGTGGTTATGGACAGCAAGCAGGACTACTACCTGGTGGATTCATATTTGAAGAAGACCTATATTGGATGCAATAACCCAAAGAATGAAAATGAAGATCTTCATATTGTAATGCCTCGCCTTGGCAAGAAATACTATGATGAGATGGTGTTACAGGAGAAGAAAAAGGAAGCAAGCGAGATGATTCTTTTGCATGAAAAGTCTGTAGCAGGACATGTGGAATTATATCAGGCTGGAAAGAAATGGGGCATAAAAATGGATGGCAGAGTTGTCGTGCCACCCCTTTATCGCAGCATAGCGCAACCTGTTGGTGCCTATTGCACCTTTGAAGAGATTCCCAGACATTGGGGTGTTATGACCTTAAAAGGCAAGGTGATTGTTGATGCCAAATATGAGAAGGTGGAAATTCGTGATGGAGGGATCGCCGTGGTAACTGATATCACGGGAAAAACACAGACCATCCATCTGAAATGATCTATTATAGGGGCGTCAGTCTGAGAATATTAACAAAAAAGAGTGTGTCATGAATTTATGATACACTCTTTTTTTTTTATTCTGTTTAATTACATCTTCTTTATCCGTTTGCGATATTTCCGAAGAAATCGAATGAGGCATCCCAATCCTTCCAGACTGGCTCTCTGCCCAATTCCTTCAATCTCGCATTGATTACCTTGGCGGTACGCTCATCGCTTACGGTGAACTGCTCCAATGCCTGAGGATAGGTATGATAACCGCCAGGATTTACCTTTGATTCTGCCGACATGGTGGTGACACCCAGTGTTGCCATGTTGTCACGGATGTAGGCTGGCTCACGGGTAGAGTAGGAGATATCTACATCGTGGTCGAAGATACGCATGGCGAAAGTTGCCTGTGCCAACTGCTTATCGGTCATGAAGCAGTTTGGCTGGAAACCTTCGTTCTGTGCAGGGCGCATACGAGGGAAGTTCACGCTGTACTTGGTCTTCCAGTAATGCTTCTGCAGGTAGCGTAGGTGATGAGCCATCATCACTACATCCGTGCGCCATTCCTTCTCCAAGCCGATGAGCACACCCATACCGATGGAATGGACACCTGCCATACCCATGCGGTCGAAACCATCGCAGCGCCACTCAAACTTGCTCTTCATGCCACGTGGGTGGTAGAGCTTGTAGTGCTCGTGGTTGTAGGTCTCCTGGAAACAGATGACGCCGTTCATACCATGGTCGGCGAGGGTCTTGTAATCCTCTGTAGAGAGCGGCATCACCTCTATCTTCACGTTAGAGAAATACTTCTTGGCGATGTCGATTGCCTTGGCAAGATAAGGGGTGCCAGCCTTTGCCGGGTTCTCGCCCGTTACGAGAAGGATGTTCTCGAATGGAGCCAACTGCTTGATGGCCTTGTACTCGTTCTCAATCTGCTCTGGGGTGAGGATGGTACGAGCCATCGGATTCTCACGATGGAAACCGCAATACACGCAGGAGTTAGAGCATGAATTGGTGATGTAGAGAGGAATGAACATCGACATGGTCTTGCCGAAGCGCTCCTCGGTATATTTGCGGGAAAGACGCGCCATTACCTCCAAGTATGGCTCGGCTGCAGGTGAAATCAGCGCCATGAAGTCGTTCACATCGCAATGGTCCTTGGCAAGGGCACGACGCACATCATTATCGGTCATTCGAGCAATGCGCTCCGTGGTCTCCTCCCAACTGATATTCTTTAATTCGTCTGAAAACATTTTCTTACTTTTTAAACTTTCTCAAATCGTGTGTCAACTTGGCTGCGCAGAAGTTTGGACCACACATGGTGCAGTACTCACCATCTGTATGACCTGCCTCCTCGAAATACTTCAAGGCAAGCTCTGGGTCGAGAGAGAGGTGGAACTGGTCTCTCCAGCGGAACTCGAAACGTGCCTTGGAGAGGGCGTTGTCGCGGATGGTTGCACCTGGATGACCCTTTGCCAAATCGGCTGCATGAGCGGCAATCTTATAGGTTACCACACCTGTGCGCACATCTTCCTTGTTAGGCAAGGCGAGGTGCTCCTTAGGTGTTACATAGCAGAGCATTGCGGTGCCGAGCCATGCTATCTGGGCGCCACCGATGGCTGATGTGATGTGGTCGTAACCTGGGGCGATATCGGTAACCAATGGGCCGAGGGTGTAGAATGGTGCCTCGTGACAGTGGTCGAGCTGGCGCTCCATGTTCTCCTTGATCTTCTGCAATGGCACGTGACCAGGACCCTCGATGAATGCCTGCACGTTCTTGTCCCAGGCACGGGTAACGAGTTCGCCCATGGTATCCAACTCGGCAAACTGGGCTGCATCGTTGGCATCGGCTATACAGCCTGGGCGCAGACCATCACCCAAAGAGAGGGCTACGTCGTACTGTGCCACGATGTCGCAGATATCGTCGAAGTGCTCATAGAGGAAACTTTCCTGGTCGTGGTAGAGACACCACTTGCTCATGATACTACCGCCACGGCTCACGATACCGCAAAGACGGCTATCGGCGAGATGCACGTTGTGGCGACGGATGCCGGCATGGATGGTGAAGTAGTCAACACCCTGCTCGCACTGCTCGATGAGGGTATCACGGAATACCTCCCAGTTCAAATCCTCTACCTTGCCATTTACCTTCTCCAAAGCCTGGTAGATAGGCACGGTTCCTACCGGTACAGGACAGTTGCGCACAATCCATTCACGGGTTTCGTGGATGTTGTCGCCGGTAGAGAGGTCCATCAATGTATCGCCTCCCCACTTGCAAGACCATACTGCCTTATCTACCTCTTCCTCGATGCTGGAGGTAGTGGCAGAGTTACCGATGTTGGTATTGATCTTCACGAGGAAGTTGCGGCCGATGATCATCGGTTCGCTCTCCGGGTGGTTGATGTTGGCAGGAAGAACGGCACGTCCGCGTGCAATCTCATCACGCACATACTCAGGAGTGATATGGGTATCGATGCCCAACTCCTGGCAGTTCATGTTCTCGCGGATAGCCACATACTCCATCTCTGGAGTGATGATGCCAGCCTTGGCGTAAGCCATCTGGGTGATGTGCTTGCCAGCCTGTGCACGGCGAGGCAACTGGATGTGCTCGAAGCGGAGGTGGTCGAGGCTATGGTCAGCAAGGCGCTGCTTGCCATACTCGCTGGTAACCTCCTTGAGCTGCTCGGTATCGTTGCGGTCGAGAATCCACTGCTCGCGCATTCTTGGCAAGCCTTTCTTCAAATCTACCTGATAGTTAGGGTCGCTGTAAGGACCGCTGGTATCGTAGATGTAAACCGGAGCGTTTGGCTCTGTATGAGGAATGCCGCGCTCATCCTTCACAACAGTAGGAGTGAGGTTAACCTTGGTCATTCCAACCTTGATCTGTGGGAAGAGTTTTCCCTGCATATACGCCTTTTCTCTCTGGGCGTAAGCTTTCTTATCGTTTGGCATAATTTTTTTAAGGTAAAAAGGTAAAAGGGTAAAAAGGTAAAAAGAGCGTTCTTGCTTCTTTGCCTTCATCCTTCATGCCTTTTATTATCTATATTATAATTAATCGTTGAGGAATGCGGTGAGAGGAGAACTTGCCTCAGCACAATCGCTGATGGCTCCGAGACCAGCCTCGTAAGCACGGCGACCGCATACTACTGCTTCCTTGAATGCCTTAGCCATCTCTTCAGGATCACCGGCAACGGCGATAGCGGTGTTAACCAGACAAGCGCTGGCACCCATCTCCATAGCTTCGGCAGCGTGGCTAGGTGCACCGATACCTGCATCTACTACAACTGGAACAGTAGCCTGCTCGATGATGATCTGCAGGAAGTCCTTCATTCTCAATCCCTTGTTGGTACCGATAGGTGCAGCAAGTGGCATCACGGTAGCAGCACCAGCCTCTTCGAGGTGCTTGCAGAGGGTAGGGTCTGCCTGGCAATATGGCAATACCACGAAACCGAGTTTTACCAGTTTCTCGGTAGCCTTCAGCGTCTCGACAGAGTCTGGAAGAAGATAGCGAGGGTCTGGGTGGATTTCGAGCTTGAGCCAGTTGGTTCCAAAAGCCTCGCGAGCCATCTGTGCTGCGAAGACAGCCTCCTCGGCGTTGCGCACGCCACTGGTGTTTGGAAGGAGCTGGATATTTGGGTTCTGCACTATATGAGAGAGCAGGTCGTCCTGCTTGTCTTCGAGTTCGATACGTTTCATTGCAACAGTAACCATTTCTGTTTCTGATGCTTTGATGGCTTCAGCCATGAGGGCATTGTTGTTAAACTTTCCTGTGCCAAAGAAGAGGCGTGAGTTAAACTCTCTGCCTGCGATTACTAATTTTTCCATTGTTTTATTATAGAGTTGTTATTTTTGTTTTCATTTCTGTAGGAAAAGTACTTTTGGGTGATTCTTTTCCGCAGTATTCTGGGACCGTTATCCTCCGCAGAACGCTTTTACGATAACGATGTCTGCTCCTTCTGCGATGATTGTGTTTTCCCATTCATCACGAGGCACCATTTCGTTACTGATAGCTACTGCAACTCCTGTAGCTGGCAAATCGAGTTCCTGGGCTAACTCCCTGATGGTTTTAGCCTGTGTCTCGGTCTCTTTGTTGTTGATAGTTACTTTCATATTCTGTTCGTTTTATATGATGAATAATCCGTTTGTTTACGCTTTTCTATCGCCCGAAAGCGATGATAAGCAAATATGTAATCAAACACGGTGAACTTCCAGATGAAAGCCTTAAGAGAAAGAATAAAGCGCTATCAAATATCCCTGCGACAGCATTACCTGTATCAGGTTCTATGGGTATCATCTCAGCCGAATCTTTCAGCACCCCGTGATAATCGCTTGCAAAAGTAATGATAATATCGGAAAAGCAATAGAATTTCAAAAATATTTATGCTAAATTAACGCAGAATGCACCTTTCGCTTTACTGGTGTTTCTTTCTGCAATCCGGGCATTCGCCTTTGATGACAAAGGAAATAGAGTGGGGGTAAAAGCCTTCGGGCAGCTCGAAACTTGGAATATGGATATCCTCCATACAGAAGGAACGCTGGCAAGATTCGCAGTAGAAATGAATATGCCCGTCGTGATGATCGCAAGCCCCTTTTTCTTCGCAGAGTTCGTAGCAGAGTACGCCTCGCCCATCTTCGAAGGCATGTACCACATCATGTTCCAGAAAGAGGGTAAGGGTACGGAAGATGCTCGACTTGTCCATCGAAACCATCTTTCGTTCCAGATTGCTCAGACTCTGCGGGTTCTGTTCGCCCATCAGGGTCTTCATTACGAGTATGCGGTTGGCGGTTGGCCGAATGCCTTTCGATTCCAGCCTGCTGATCATATCTTGTGAGTTCATCGTTTCTTCTTTTTAAAATCTTTACTAACCGGTTGCAAAGATACAAAAAAAGCGTGTAAGTATGGTAACTTACACGCTTTTTCTTTATTTAAACGTAATTACTTTTTGCTTTCAATCTAGTTTATGCCGCAGCATGAAGGGATTGGAACCCTTATACGCAAGCACAACCACGGCTTCTGTTCAAAGCCTCACCATACATTTCCATTGCGGTCATGTAATTTGCAAGAATAGCCTTCAAGGCCTTCTTGATGTTTGCATACATTGTTTTCATAATCGTTATCCTTTTTTAAAAAATTAATACTTGGCATTTCTGCCATTTTCTTTTTTCTTTTGTTCATGAACGGTGGTCAATTTTACTTGCCCATCTCCATGTTGTTGTTTACATTTACAGCCTTGGCAATCATAGCTGCCACAACTGTAAGAATCATTACTGTCGTCATCATAATTTGTTTCCTTTCTTTCTTTGTGGAGCCTCCATGTGAGGTCTCCTGTTTTACATTATCCTTATTACAATCTCACTGTTTTCTGGTGCAAAGGTAATGCCTTTTTCTTGAATATCTGTCACAAAGACATGACAAAATGATGAAAAAGGGGCTTTTTTTGATACACGTCAACTAAACAGCAATGGCGGCTTGATATACGTCAAGCCGCCATGCTGTCATATTGAGAAATGTGTCATATTTCTTATGTTTCTTCGGATTTCTGATGCTAGATCAGTTCCAGAATCTTGTCGAGAATCTTTTCTACGGTTGAAGAATCGGTTGCTTCATCGAGTTTTTGGTTGATTTTCTCTTCCAGTTTCTTGCTTACCTTGTCGGCAGCCTGATTCATGGCCTGGTTTGCCTTGTCTTCCAGTTTCTTCTGAACGGAAGCGCCCAGTCCGTCTTCTTCTGAACCATCGCTGTTATTATCGCTTACCGAAGGGGATTCATCGGTTGATGAGCTGGTGGTTTCTTCTATCTGCAGATTGTCGGCACCTTCCAGCGCCTTCACCATATCATCAGCATTCATCGTGTAAACGCTGCCAAGGATTCCGAAGCTTACGGTGTGCTGCTTGCCATTAAACTCAACGGTTCCCTTAGAGCATACGATATAGTTGTGGTATTCGAAGAGCTGGTTCATCACTTCATCGATAGCGCTTCCTGCCATCATCTTGGCAATGGAACGGATGCTTTGGGTGAAGAAGTTGTTATCACTAGTTTCTGTAGCCTTGTCGATAGCCTTGGCTGCCTCAGTCTTTACCTTTTCTTTGTGGGCATCAGGTCCTGGATTGGTTATGGCGAAAACCAGGAAGAGAAGTACGATAAGACCTAAGATGATTTTCCAGAGGGTCTTGCTCGATTTTTTCTTTTCCGGTTCCTGTCTGTAGCCCTGGTTCATTGCTGCGCCGTGCTGAAAGCCTTGCTGGTAAGCTTCCTGCTGTGCCTGCTGGAAACCCTGCTGGTTTGCAGCCTGAAAGTTTGCTGCTTCTGTCCCGTTGTTGCCGGCTGCATCTGCTGATGTTCCTTCTGCATTTTCTTTGTTAGCATTAGCCTTGATAGCTTCTACAGTTTCAAGAACAGTCTTCAGTTCTGCTATTTTCCAAGCTGGAGTCCAGTCTTTCATGCCTTGTGCCCAAACAAGGGTCTCGGGTGTGATAGCCTTCTGGACGAGTTGCTCCAGGCTGAATGGACCCGCTTGCTGTCCGTTATTCTCAATGATAAAATATTCCATCATGTATTCTTTTATATAATATTTTTCTTAAAAGCCAATAAGGAGTTTCTTTCACTCTTCATTGCTTATTAGTGTGTAGCTTTCCACCAACCGGTTTTCTCTCTGCCCTTGATAGCTACGCTGTGCTGGCTAGGGTCGGAGATGGAAAGACCGCAATAATTTTTCACTTTAAAGGTTGTACCTCTATAACTCATTAACCCTGTATAAGCCTGTTCGGTATGAGCAGCAGCTTTGATAGTGAGTTTCATCTGTGAAGTATATTTGTCTTTCAGATAGCCGCTCGGAACAAGACTGTCTATGTATACACTCATATCGTAGAAGAGGTTGGGAGAGAAACCATCCAAAGGCTGTATGGAATCGAGCGGAACGGATGATGAGAGGGTATATTTGCTATTGATTTCCTTCATCACTTGGGCTAGATTGTCCATCTGTCTGCAGTCGATGGCCGCCATATTGCAGAATGGATCGCTACTGTTCTTGTAGAAATTGACAACTCCGTTGACAAATCCTGAGTAGTTGGGTGCAGAACTGTTGAGGTAACTCCATATGGTTTTGTATGGAACGCCGGCTCCCATTACTTCGCTACTTGAACTGATCATGAAATTAGTGACGTCTTTCAGTTCGTATGCAGTCTCTACATTGCCCATATAGCATGCATCGAAGAGAATGTATTGCATCTTGGTGCCGCTGAGTTTGATTCCTTCGGCAAGGGTAGGAACGTCGAGAGCGTTTTCTTCTAAACTTACGCTTCCGAAGAAACGGGTGATAGGTTTGTTGGGATCGGGACCATACTGTATTCCGCTGAAATTGCCGGTAGCGGTAGGGTAGCTGGTGCTTCCTTTCTGAGCAAAACCGGCATTAGGTCTTGCCATATAAGGATAGTTTACCCAATCGCTTTTGTAGGTCCATCCGCAGCCATGAGCTCCGATGATGAGCGAATAATTCAGGGCTTCAGCACGGCGTTTCACCTCATTCAGAATCTCTGCAAATCCTTCTGCTGTAGTATATGTAGCTTCATCGTATGTTTTCAAAGTGTCGCGAATTACGGTTTTCGTATTGCCGTCATATTGAAGATCTATAAGATAGCTCTTCCTGTAATTCTGGCTCATGAAGACTATTACACGCGAATTATTCAAGCCTTTCTTGGCAACAATACCTTCGCAGATACTGTCAACGTTGTTTTCCAAAAAACTTGTGAGACCGGAAGTGTTGGTTCCACCCGTCCAAGGATAGAAGACGAAGATTGTCTGCTTATTGACGCTTTCTACATCAATAGCTTCATCGCCACAACTGGTGAAAGTTGCTGCTAGAGATAGCGTACATATAAATAAGGTGAAAAGCTTCTTGATCATGTTTCTCTTGAAAATATGAAATGTTAAGTGTGAAATGCTAAGTTCTTACACTTAACATTCCGCACTTAACATGATAAATATTAAACTATTATTTCTTCTTGAGTTCCTCGATGGTTGCCTTGAGGGCAGCAATCTTCTCAACAGAGTCGCTTTCCTTCTTGCGCTCCAGGGCTACTACCTTCTCAGGTGCGTGAGCTACGAAGTTCTCGTTGCTGAGCTTCTTGCGTACGCCCATCAGGAAGCCTTCCAAGTGCTTGAGCTGAGCCTCTGCCTTCTCAATCTCGGCAGCTACGTCGATCAGGTCGCCCAATGGTACGGCAAACTCGTCGGTACCTACCATGAAGCTTGACGCATCGGCACTCTTCTCTGCGATGACCTCAATCTTATCAAGGTTCGCCATCTTCAGCGTTACGTCGTTGTAAGCCTCGAAATCGTTCTTGCCTACTACCTGGAGAGACAACTGTTCCTTCTGGGCAATGTTCTTCTGGTTGCGAACGGTACGAACACCGGCGATAATCTGCTTCACAGCCTCAATGTCGGCTGCCAACTTCTGCTCCTCGGTTGTAGGTGCAGGAATATCCAGCTTCTCGCGCATGATGCTCTCGCTATCCTTGCGGTCGTAGATGTGCTGCCACAATTCCTCGGTGATGAATGGCATGAATGGATGCAACATCTTCAGGAGGGCATCGAAGAAGCGGAGGGTAGCGTCGTAGCTCTTCTGGTCGATAGGCTGGCCGTAAGCTGGCTTCACCATCTCCAGGTACCAGGATGAGAACTCATCCCAGAACAGCTTATATACAGTCATCAATGCCTCAGAGATACGGTAGTCCTTAAACTGCTTCTGCATCTCCTCGTTCACCTCCTTGAGCTTGGCATCAAACCACTTCACGGCGATTTCTGCACTCTTAGGCTGCTCGATATCTGCCGTTTCCCAACCCTTCACGAGGCGGAAGGCATTCCAGATCTTATTGTTGAAGTTACGTCCCTGCTCGCAGAGGCTCTCGTCGAAGAGAATGTCGTTGCCTGCTGGAGCACTGAGCATCATACCCATACGAACACCATCGGCACCAAACTTGTCAATCAGAACCAGTGGGTCTGGTGAGTTACCGAGACTCTTGCTCATCTTGCGGCCGAGCTTATCGCGAACGATACCTGTGAAATATACGTGCTTGAATGGCATCTTGCCACGATACTCGTAGCCAGCCATGATCATACGTGCTACCCAGAAGAAGATGATATCCGGACCAGTTACGAGGTCGGAAGTAGGGTAGTAGTAGTTGATCTCCTCATTGTCAGGATGCTCGATACCATCAAACAGAGAGATAGGCCACAACCATGAAGAGAACCAGGTGTCGAGGCAGTCGCTCTCCTGCTCAAGATCCTCAGCCTTGATGTTGGCGTTCTTCTCCTGAGCGAGCTTCAGAGCCTCCTCTGCAGTCTCAGCTACCACGAAATCCTTCTTGCCGGCATTGTCGAAGTAGTAGGCAGGGATGCGGTGACCCCACCAGAGCTGGCGGCTGATACACCAGTCCTTGATGTTCTCCAACCAGTGGCGATAGGTATTCTTGTACTTCTTAGGATAGAACTCAATATCATCGTCCATTACTGGAGGAAGGGCGATGTCGGCAAAGTGCTGCATCTTGAGGAACCACTGTGTAGAGAGCTTTGGCTCGATTGGCACATTGGTACGCTCAGAGAAGCCCACCTTATTATTATAGTCCTCAATCTTCTCCATCAGACCGGCGTTCTGAAGGTCGATGGAAATCTGCTTGCGCACATCCATGCGGTCCATACCTACATAGAGACCTGCTGCCTCGCTGATGGTACCATTGTCGTTGAAGATATCGATGGTTTCCAAACCGTGCTTCAAACCGAGGGCGTGGTCGTTGATATCGTGAGCTGGAGTTACCTTCAAGCAACCAGTACCGAACTCGATATCTACATATGTATCCTCGATGACAGGAATCTCGCGGTTTACGAGAGGCACGATAACGTGCTTACCCTTCAGCCAGGTATTCTTCTTATCCTCTGGGTTGATACACATGGCAGAGTCGCCCATGATGGTCTCAGGACGGGTGGTTGCTACTACTGCATAGTATCCCTTCTCATCCTTGTGCATCACGTTCTCCTCATCCACCTGCTGGCAGTCCTGTTCTACTACATAATACTTCAAGTGGTAGAGCTTAGAGTGCTCGTCCTTGTAGATAACCTCCTCGTCAGAGAGTGCAGTCTGAGCCTTAGGGTCCCAGTTAACCATGCGCACGCCACGATAGATGAGTCCCTTCTGGTAAAGGTCGCAGAAAACGTGGATGACGGCACGAGAGCGGGTCTCGTCCATGGTGAATGCTGTGCGGTCCCAATCGCAGCTGGCACCGAGTTTGCGGAGCTGTTTGAGGATGATGCCACCATGCTCGTGAGTCCAGTCCCAAGCGTGCTTGAGGAACTCCTCGCGGGTAAGGTCGGTCTTCTTGATGCCCTGCTGAGCGAGGCGGTTTACAACCTTTGCCTCGGTAGCGATACTGGCATGGTCGGTACCTGGTACCCAACATGCGTTCTTGCCCTCCATGCGAGCACGGCGAACGAGAATATCCTGGATAGTATTGTTGAGCATGTGTCCCATGTGGAGCACACCCGTTACGTTTGGTGGTGGGATAACCACTGTATAAGGTTCACGACCATCTGGCTTAGAACTGAAAAGCTTGTTGTCGAGCCAGTACTGATACCATTTACTTTCCACTGCTTGTGGATCGTATTTACTTGCTAATTCCATTGTTTATATCTAATTTTTATTCTTTTTCTTTCTTTTTCTTTAAAAAACGGTGCAAAGATACTAATTTTTGGGCGAAAAATACTATCTTTGCATCAAAATTATTAATTTTTGCACAAAACGATGGTTAGTAATACAGGAAAAGGACATACGAAAGAAGAAAAACTGGCGGCGTTCAGCCGCTTGCTGGATGTGCAGGACCGTTTGCGCCTGCAGTGTCCATGGGATAAAAAGCAGACATTCGAGAGTCTTCGTCCGAATACGATCGAGGAGACTTTCGAGCTTTGTGACGCCTTGATGAAGCGCGATTACAAGGATATCAAGAAGGAGTTGGGCGATGTGTTGGAGCACGTGATGTTCTATAGCATCATCGGCAGAGAAGACGGCGAGTTCGATATTTGCGATGTTTGCAATCAGGAGGCAGATAAATTGATGTTCCGCCATCCTTTCATTAACTGGAAGGAAGAGGGAAATTGGACGGTTTCGAATCCTGATATGTATATCAACGATGAAGGACAGGTTGTCTATAAGAAGTCAGATGCAGGGAATGGAGAAGCAGGAACTGCCAGTTCGGAAGAAACCTTAGCTCTTGGCGCCAGCAAGCCGAAAACTGCTACTTCTGTTGAGAAAACCTGGGAACTGATCAAGCAGCAGGAGAAGGATGGAAATGAGCGGGTGTTGAGCGGTGTCCCTAATTCTCTTCCGTCTCTTATCAAGGCTTATCGCATTCAGGACAAGGCTAGAAATGTAGGCTTCGACTGGAAAGAAAAAGAAGATGTGTGGGACAAAGTGCAGGAGGAACTGGAAGAACTCAAGGTGGAACTGGCTAAAGGCGACAAAGAGAATTCTACCCGGGAATTGGGCGATTTCATCTTCTCAGTAATCAATGCAGCACGTCTCTATAAACTCAATCCGGATAATGCGCTGGAGAAAACCAACCAGAAATTTATCCGCCGTTTCAACTACGTAGAAGATCATAGCTTAAAGCAAGGTAAAAACTTGAAAGATATGAGCTTAGAAGAAATGGATAAACTATGGGATGAAGCAAAACTTCAGGAGAAAAAGGATGATAAATAACGGTGAATCAGATAATCTTATCAACTCATCAATATAATAATAAAAACTAAAGTGTTATGAAAAAATTAGTTTATGTAACAATAGCTTTGGTGGCGCTTTTCGCAGCCAACAGTTGTAAGAACAAAAATAATGTTCCTGTTATCAGTGCAGCAGATTCGGTAGAGGTAGAGGATGCAATGAACGATTCTACCATCTATGGTGTATGCGGTGAGGGAACCTCTATGCATAGCCTGGAGCTGATTTCTGATGAAGGTGACACCCTTTCGGTGTTTATTGACGATGAGAATCCTGATGTTGTTCAGGGAGGATTGCTGGCTGGCGACCGTATTGCTCTTATCGGTTATAAGGCAGAGGATGGAGAGATGATGGCCCAGAAGATTATCAACCTGACATCCCTCTTGGGTAAATGGACTTCTCTGGATAAGAATTTTGATATCTTGGAAGGTGGAGAGGTGAAGAACAATGTGAAGGCTGAAACTAATCCTTGGACTAGCTGGAAGATACTCAATGGTAAACTTTTGCTGAATAAGGATACTTTTGCCATTGACAAATTGGGTTCTGACAGTCTTATGTTGGAGAATACTCAGGGTATCTTTGTTTTCAAGCGCCAAGAGTAAGGTCATCATGTTGAACCTGTAAATTATGATTTAGTTTTGGAACCATTTAAAGTACATATATTGGGGTGTGGCAGTGCTTTGCCCACCCTTCAGCATAGTGCCTCGGCCCAGATTATTGAGATGCGTGGCAAATGCTTTATGATGGATTGTGGCGAGGGTGCCCAGATGCAGTTCCGTCGCACTCATGTTCACTTTGCTAAGATAAATGCTATCTTTATTTCGCATCTTCATGGTGATCATTGCTTTGGCTTGCTGGGACTTCTTTCTACCTTAGGTATGCTGGGCAGAACGGCTAAGTTAAAAGTTTATGCACCAGAAAGTTACGGAGATTTGTTTAAGCGTCAGATCGATTTCTTCATGCAGGGAATGGAATATCAAATCGAATTTGTTCCTGTAGATACCGAGAAGTCGCAAGTAGTATATGAAGATCATTCTGTAACCGTAGAAACCGTTCCTCTGCAGCATCGTGTGCCTTGTTGTGGGTACATCTTCAGAGAGAAACCGACATTGCCTCATATCCGTCGTGATATGATAGATTATTACGAGATTCCTGTAAGCCAGATTAACAACATCAAGAATGGAGCTGACTGGACAACGAAGGAGGGGGATGTAATACCTAATGCCAGATTGGTAATGCCTGCCGCTACTCCCCGCAGTTATGCTTATTGCAGTGATACCCGGTTTGTTCCGGGGTTGGCAGAAAAGGTAAAGGGGGTTACGGTGCTTTATCATGAGAGCACCTATACTTCGGAGAATGAGGACAGGGCTAAACTCTATTATCACAGTACGGCTCGACAGGCTGCAACTATAGCCAGAAATGCGGGTGTAGGCAAACTTCTTCTGGGACATTATAGTGCAAGATATAATAATGAAGAGGTATTGTTGAATGAAGCTAAAGAGGTGTTTACGGAAAGTTATCTTACTCAGGAAGGTAAAGTGTTCTCTATAGAATAATATAGAAACAGGGCTTGAATGTACCGGGAAACAAGGTGCAGAATAGCCTTTGATCTATATAAAAATATAAAAAAAGTGCCTTGCGCCAAAAAAAGTTCATTTTTGATGCAAGGTTTTCTCTTTATATCGTTTAATCTTTAAAAAGGATTTGAAATTGGAATCGGAAAAGGATCTCTTAGACGACATCAATAGCGGCAGTCGGGCAGCCATGCACAGATTGTACGAACGCTATGTGGGGTATGCCATGGCCGTAGCGCTGAGGTATATCCCTATGCGCGATGATGCTGAAGATGTAGTGCAAGATAGTTTTATAAAAGTCTTTTCCGGCATTTCAAAGTTTGAATATCGGGGTGAGGGCGCTCTTCAGGCTTGGCTCTTGCGGATAGTGACAAATGAAGCTGTCAACTTTGTAAGGCAGCAAAAGCGCTTCACTATCGTGGACGAAGTTCCCGATGATATTGAGGATGAAGAGTCTGAAGTAGAAAGAGTTCCGCCTGCAGAACTGACAAGAATGATAGGAGAATTGCCTGATGGGTACAGACTGGTTCTTAACATGTTTGTTTTTGAACAGAAAAGCCATAAAGAAATTGCACAGCTGTTAGGCATCAAAGAAAGCAGTTCTGCTTCACAATATTTGCGGGCGAAAAAGCTGTTGGGCAAAAAGGTGAAAGATTATCTGAGCCAGGCAGATTGTAGTGATAATAAAGAGTTGAATCATATAAATGAGAAAAGTAATGAGTAACGATTGGACAAATAAACTTCGAGATCAGTTGGCTGACTACCAAGAGCCTGTCAGCCACGACTTGTGGGCTGAGATAGAACAATCGCTTGCTCAGTCTAAAAAGGTTGGTGATGAGGAAACTGATGTAAAGAAGAGACCACAGACTCGTTATGTTGTCTTGAAAAGATGGTCAGTAGCTGCAGCGATTGCTTTATTGGGAGTAGGAGGCAGTTATGTTTATCTGCATGATGATGAACTGGGACAGGCTAACTTAGCTGTTCAGAGTTCTTTCTCTACAGCATCAGGTTCAAGCAGGACTTCTTCTGCTGTCCGTGCAGAAGCACAATCGGCAGGAAGTGAAAATGCTATCTTGCTTGCTGAAAACAATGCATCTGCACATCAGGTGAATCGCCATTCATCGGGGCGTCAATTGAACCATAGTAAATCTTCTGTCTCTTTCCAGGAGAGGACTGTTGCTGCTGATAATGAAGTAATGTTTGCAGCAGAGGTAGAAATGCCAGAACAGTCTGTTAATGCAGAGGTAAATGGTCGGGAATTATCTGTTTTGCAAAAGCAAAATGAGGATTCTGAAAGACAGATGGCCGTTTCTTCTAATCATGCAACCAAGCCGTTGGAAGCAGATGGTGGGCAGAAGCTTTATGCAGGCAGGGCGCAGGATGGTCATTTTGAACGCAGTTATAAGGACAAGTATGAACAGAACTGGACCATGAACCTGTATGCAGAGAATGTAAGTCTGGGCTCTGGCAGTGATGGAATGTCAAACGGCATGTATGCGTCTTCAGATCTTCTTGCTGGTGGTGGCTTTGCTGATCATGGCGTTTTCCTGGCTGCTGCTTCTCTTTTAAGATATGCAATACCGAAATATGTTGAAGCGAAACATCATGCTCCTTTGGCTATAGGTGCTCAGGTTGGTATCGGACTTGCGCCTCGTTTGTCTTTGAGTACCGGTGTCGTATATACGCGTGTTGCTTCTGATTTCAAATCTTATGGTGTTTCAGAATTTGATACACATCAGGTTTTGCATTATGTGGGTGTTCCACTTGGTTTAAACTATGAGGTTTGGAGCACGGGAGGTTTTCATGCGTACGTAATGGCGGGTGGAGAAGCCGATTTCAACGTAAAGAATGATACAAAGGTTTCTGGTCATAAAGAGGACGTGAAACGTGATGGCGTTCAGTTCTCGGGTAAGGCTTCGCTTGGTGCACAGTATGATGTTACACCACAAGTGGGCTTCTATATTGAGCCAGGTGCAAAATATTATTTTGATAATGGCAGCGAAATAGAAAATACGTTTAAAGATAAGAAGTGGAATTTTAATCTCCAGTTCGGACTCCGTATTAATCTGAAATAGTGTTTGAGTCCAATTATTAATAAACATATGTACGAACTACATTTCATTTTATAACATTACATACGAGAAAAGGAAAGGGCAGTCTGCGTGATGCATGGCTGCCCTTTATTGTTTCCTGTTTTCTTATTTCTTATTCAATAATTTTTCGCTCATATTGAGAGCGGCCTTTCTGCCGTCTCCCATGGCAAGGATTACTGTGGCTCCTCCTCGTACGATATCGCCGCCAGCGTAGATTTCTTCGATGGAACTCTGCATCTGGTCGTTTACGGCAATGGTGTTCTTCCGGCCGAGTTCCAAGCCTTCGATACTCTGTGGAACGAGTGGATTAGGACTTACTCCTACGGCAACAATTACCTGGTCGCACTCCAGCGTGATGGTCTCTCCTGTAGCTTCTGGACGACGACGGCCGCTGGCATCAGGTTCGCCAAGCTTCATCACATCGAGGACTACAGCCTTTACTGCGCCCTTATCGTCTGCCTCATATTCTTTAGGATTGTGCAATGTAAAGAAGTTGATTCCTTCTTCCTTGGCATGCTTCACCTCTTCGAGTCGGGCAGGCATTTCTGCCTCCGAACGGCGATATACCAAGGTTACGTCTGCTCCGAGTCGTTTTGCAGTACGGCAACTGTCCATAGCTGTATTTCCGCCGCCTACAACAACCACCTTCTTACCCAAGTTGATAGGGGTGTCGCTATGAGGATTGGCTGCATCCATCAGGTTTACACGGGTAAGATATTCGTTAGAAGACATGATGTTCAAGGCATTCTCTCCAGGAATATTCATGAAGTTGGGCAGACCCGCACCTGAGCCAACGAAGATTCCCTTGAATCCTTGTTCTTCCAGATCTTTTACGGAAATGGTCTTGCCAACGATGCAGTCTGTAATGAACTTTACGCCCATCTTCTGAAGATTCTTAATCTCTACATCTACGATAGCATTAGGCAAACGGAATTCAGGAATACCATATTTCAATACACCGCCAATCTCGTGTAATGCTTCAAAGACGGTAACGTCGAATCCCTTCTTTGCCATATCGCCTGCAAAACTCAATCCGGAAGGTCCTGAACCAACTACGGCTATCTTGATGCCATTAGGTTCATCGCACTTTGGTACAGAGATGTTTCCACTCTGGCGTTCGTAATCGGCAGCAAAACGCTCCAGGTATCCGATAGCTACAGCAGGCTCGTTCATCTTGAGATGTACACACTTGCTTTCACATTGCTTTTCCTGTGGACAAACTCGTCCGCAAACGGCAGGTAGGGCAGAGGTGTTCTTTAAAACCTTGGCTGCGGCAAGGAACTGGCCCCGCTCAATGTTCTTGATGAAGGAAGGAATGTTGATGCTTACCGGACAACCTTCCATACAGGTAGGCTTAGGACAGTCGAGACAGCGCTTGGCTTCGGTCAAAGCCATTTCCTTGGTTAAACCGATATTTACCTCTTCCGTACGGGTTGTGGCACGATAAAGAGGGTCAAGTTCTGGCATCTTTACGCGCTCTATAGCTGTACGTTCTTTTGCTTTCATCGAAGCGCGTAACTCCTTGCGCCACTCAGCGTTACGGTCGGTCAACTCTTCGATGCTCGCATCTGTAGGTTCTACGTCCATGATTACATCCGTAGTTTCTTTCTTCTTTTCTGCGTCTACAGTTGCAAGGTGCTCTTCGAAGTGTTCCATCTCTTCGCGTTCAACATCCTTGAAAGTGCCCATGCGCTTGAACATCTCGTCCCAATCTACCAGAGCGCCGTCAAACTCAGGACCGTCGATGCAGACAAACTTGGTCTTGCCACCGATGGTCAGGCGGCAGGCACCGCACATACCGGTTCCATCCACCATGATGGTATTGAGCGAAACGTCTGTGGAAAGATTATATTTCTGGGTCAGGAGACAGCAGAACTTCATCATGATAGGAGGACCGATAGCGAAAACCTTATCGATATGCTCCTGATTGATAAACTTCTCGATTCCTACGGTTACAACACCCTTCTCGCCGTAACTTCCGTCATCGGTCATGATGATGAGTTCATCGCTAGATGCACGCACTTCATCTTCCATAATCACGAGGTCTTTGTTTCTACCCGCAATTACGGAAAGGACTCTGTTTCCTGCGGCTTTCAGTGCCTTGATGATAGGGAGCATAGGAGCTACGCCTACACCACCTCCGGCACAAATGACTGTTCCGAAGTTCTCGATATGTGTAGGATTTCCAAGTGGTCCCACCACGTCGTGAATCTCATCGCCTTCATTCAATGCACAGAGTTTGGTAGATGAAAGACCTACCTTCTGCACAACCAGTGTGATGGTTCCTTTCTCAATGTCAGCATCAGCGATGGTCAGCGGCATGCGCTCGCTGTTGTTGTCTACACGGATGATAACAAAGTTACCTGCCTTTCGGCTCTTGGCTATAAGCGGTGCTTCTACATCGAAGCGGAATACTTTCTCTGAGTATTGTACTTTCTTGATAATCTTGTTCATGGGCTATTAAATTTCTTAATGCTGATATATTAATATTTCTGGTTAGCTGTTTAGAGTTTGCTTCATGGTACATAAAAATGCAAAAGGATAACATCGGCTACCTTTGTGGCAGTCGAAGTTATCCTCGTACAATATATGTTATTTTTGTTTTTCGAATGTTTTGTATAATCGAGAAAAACTGAAAGTCTTACCGATACTTCAAATTAATCGAAATTTTTGTCATCAAGCATCTCGAAACCACAGTATGGAACCAATACCTTAGGTACGCGGATTCCTTCTGGGGTCTGATTGTTCTCCAAGATGGTTGCTACGATACGTGGCAAAGCAAGAGCTGAACCATTCAATGTGTGGCAAAGTTCAATCTTCTTGTCATCTGTATGGCGATAGCGGCAGTGGAGACGGTTAGCCTGGTAGCTCTCGAAGTTAGATACAGATGAAACTTCCAACCAGCGGCCCTGTGCAGCACTCCATGTTTCGAAGTCGTAGCAGATAGAAGAGGTGAAGCTCATATCACCACCGCAGAGACGGAGGATATGGTATGGCAATTCCAACTTCTTCAAAAGACCTTCAACATGGTCGAGCATCTCGTTCAAACTCTCGTAAGAGTGACCTGGCTTATCGATGCGAACAATCTCTACCTTGTCGAACTGGTGCAGGCGGTTCAAACCGCGAACGTCCTTACCATAGCTACCTGCTTCACGACGGAAACAAGCTGAGTAAGCACAACGCTTGATAGGGAGATCTTTCTCATCGAGAATAACATCGCGGAAGATGTTGGTTACAGGAACCTCAGCAGTAGGGATGAGGAAGAGATTATCCAGATTAGCATGATACATCTGACCTTCCTTGTCTGGCAACTGACCGGTACCACGGCCTGAGTCCTCGTTTACTACGTACGGAGGTTGAATCTCCAGATATCCGCTCTTGCGAGCCTCATCGAGGAAGAATGCTTCAAGTGCACGCTGGAAACGAGCCATCTTGCCGATATATACAGGGAAACCTGCGCCAGTAATCTTAACGCCGAGGTCGAAATCTACAAGATTATACTTCTTCAAGAGATCCCAATGGCAGAGAGCATCCTCGCCGAGGTTTGGCTTTTCGCCGCCTTCTTTCACAACAACGTTGTCGGCTGCGTCCTTACCTTCAGGAACCTGCTCGCAAGGGATGTTAGGAATTTCGAGCAACTGGTTGGTCATATCGTTCTGTGCTTTCTCCATGATCTCTTCAAGAGCCTTAGCGTCTGCCTTGAGCATAGCTACCTGAGCCTTTGCGCTCTCAGCTTCCTCTTTCTTACCTTCCTTCATAAGGGCACCAATCTGCTTAGCAAACTGGTTTGCCTGCTGCTTGTTGTTATCCAACTTCTGCTGAGCTTCACGACGAATCTTGTCGTACTCCAAAACTTTCTCTACGGCCTCACGAGCATTTGGAAAATGCTTCTTTTCGAGACCCTTAACTACACGTTCAGTTTCCTCACTGATAAGTTTAAGTGTAAGCATAAAATGTCTTTTAATTAAATAATTTACTATTTGTAGGCAAAAGTACAAAAAATATTTGTGATAGCGTAAAAAAATGCTGACTTTTTTACAGGGAAGGGTAGAATTAAAGTTTTTTTGTGGTTTTATAGGGTTAAGGAGCTTAGAAAGGGGGTGGTGTAATCCTTGCCTAAAAACTTATATAAACGAAGAAAGCCTGCTCTAGGTATGAGCAGGCTTCTATGTTGTTTGTTTGGAATAGTTTTTTCTAAAACTTTAAAAATTAAGCGTCAGCTTTTTTGGTCTTCTCAGCGTAAACCTCTGGAGAGAGAACAGAAACTGTACTCTTGTCCTTGCGGCCCTTGTGGAAGTAAACGATACCATCTGCCAAAGCATACAATGTATCATCCTTACCCTGAGCTACATTCTCACCTGGGAAGTGCTTGTTACCACGCTGGCGAACGATGATGTTACCTGCGATGATGCTCTGACCACCCCAGATCTTAACGCCTAATCTTTGTGAAGCTGATTCACGGCCGTTCTTAGAACTACCAACACCTTTCTTATGTGCCATTTTCTAATTCCTCCTAATTTTAAGCGATTACAGATTTGATTGATACTTCAGTGAACTGAGTACGATGACCGTTCTTCTTGCGATAGTCCTTGCGGCGCTTCATCTTGAAGACGATTACCTTGTCACCCTTTACGAGTGGGTTCACTACTTCTACTACTACTTTTGCACCCTCTACAGCTGGTGCACCGACAGTGATTGAGCCGTCTTTGTCAACGAGCAAAACCTTGTCGAACTCAACAGTCTGACCTGTCTCAACATCCTTGATGTGATGTACGAAGAGCTTCTTGCCCTCCTCAGCCTTGAACTGCTGACCGTTAATTTCTACAATTGCGTACATTAAATTAATTATATAAACGGGTTTCTTCGGGAGGCGTCCTGCATTGTGCCGGATCTTCTTTGAGCCCCTTCGAACTAAACTTTTCTGTAACATTTGCCCAATCCATGAGCATTCGGGGTGCAAAATTACAAATTATCTTTGATATGAACAAAATGTTGGGGAAATAAAGATTGTTTTTTAGAAAGATTTAACAGAAAAGCCTGTTTTTTATAAGAATACCGATTATTTGCTACCAGATAAGGGACTCGTGAATAGTATAATGTTCTTTATTGGGTTCAATAATATACTTCCTTAGGTTCAATGATATGTCTCCTCTGGCTCAATGATATGTCTTCTCTGGTTCAAGGAGATGTCTTCTTAGGTTTAAGGATACGACTTCTCTGGTTCAAGAAGATACCTTCGTTAAAGTTATGACTAGTGTCAGCAGCTCTGCTGAGCCTAGTCAGCAGGTCTGCTCACTATAGTCGACAGGTCTGCTGACTGCAGTCAGCAAGTCTTCCGACTCAAGTGATATTACCTTTTAATTGTATACTTTCTTCTTGGGACAATATATGCTATATGCTATTTGATGGAGGAGGTGTATAAAAAGAAAAAAGCGATGACCTTCACAGGCTACCGCTCCAAATCTTCAATAGGTATTAGTTTCCATTAAGGTAAAAAGATTGTTTTCAGGATAACTGGCTGCAAAGGTACATGATATTTTTCAAATCACCAAATATTTATTTGATTATTTTTGTTATAATTCTATTGTGTGGGCGCACAATGGCATAAATTAACTTATTTTAGTGAGAAAGGCTGCGTAATCGATTGCAATTCTGTTGTTTTTTTGTTTAGATATCTTCAAAAGTATAAAGAGACGAACTTTCGAGACGAGTAGTGAAGAAGAGAAAATAAAAACAGGTTGGCGCAGAAGTGCCAACCTGTTTATGGAAGATACTATTATCTTATTCTGTTTGTTTGAATCAGGAAAAAGAAGTGATTACTTCTGCTTCTTGATTTTCTCTACATAAGCATCAATGACAGCTACTGCTGTGATGTTTACGATATCCTGTACACTACTTTCTGAGTCAGTGAAGTGGATAGGCTTATTCAATCCCATCTGGATAGGGCCGATAATCTCAGCTTCAGGATTCAAACCCTGGAGAAGTTTGTATGCACCATTGGCGCTACTCAAGTTAGGGAACACCAAAGTGTTGACGTCTTTGCCCTTGAGGCGGGAGAATGGATACTTCTCATCGCGCAGATCCTTGTTGAGTGCATAGTTTACCTGCATTTCACCATCGATAGCGAGTTCAGGGAACTCCTTCTGCATCTCAGCAACGGCTTTCTTTACCTTAACAGGTGAGCCAATATTGTCTGTACCGAAGTTAGAGTAGCTTAACATGGCCATAACCGGCTCTTCGTTGAAGAACTTCACTGTACCTGCAGACAGCTTGGCAACATCAATCAGCACATCTTCGTCTGGGTGGCGGTTGATGAGCGTATCTGCGATATAATAAATACCCTTCTGGGTGTTAAGGATATGCATGGTACCGAAAGTCTTATATGGCTCACGAATTCCAATTACATCTTTTGCCACCTTAATAGTATTGCTGTACTTTGTGTAAAGACCAGTGATGAATGCGTCAGCATCACCCTGTTCTACCATTGACATACCGAAGTAGTTGCGCTCGTACATTTTATCATAAGCTTCCTCGAAGCTGTAGCCCTCGCGAGCACGCTTCTCTGCCAGATGCTTGGCAAACTTTGCACGGCGGCCCTGTTCGTTATCGGCACGCATATCTACAATCTCAATATCTGAAAGGTCAAGTTTCAAACGGCTAGCAACACGGTTCAGACGGTCTGGGTTACCCAACAGGATTGGCTGGCAGATACCCTCTTGCTTTGCCTGGACTGCAGCCTTCAGCATAGTTGGGTTGCCACCTTCTGCGAATACTACACGCTGTGGGTGAAGGCGCGCTGTATCGTGGAGTTTGCGGGTCAGTTTGGTTTCCTGACCAAGCAACTGGCGCAAATCCTGCTTGTACTTCTCCCAGTCTGTGATAGGGGTGCGAGCCACACCACTTTCCATTGCAGCCTTAGCTACGGCAGCAGAAACTTCTGTAATCAAACGTGGATCTACAGGTTTCGGAATGAAGTATTTAGGACCGAATGTAAGGTCGTTAACGTGGTAAACATCGTTTACCACATCAGGAACCGGCTGCTTAGCCAAATCGGCAATTGCATGAACAGCAGCCATCTTCATTTCTTCGTTGATAGCACGGGCGTGAACATCGAGTGCACCACGGAAGATGTATGGGAAACCGATTACATTGTTAATCTGGTTAGGATAATCTGAACGGCCAGTTGACATCAATACGTCAGGGCGGCTGTCCATAGCGTCCTCGTAGCTGATCTCAGGTACTGGATTGGCAAGAGCGAAAACGATAGGGTTGTCTGCCATAGAGCGAATCATATCCTTGGAGAGCACGTTACCCTTGCTGAGGCCTACGAATACATCGGCGCCTTTCACAGCCTCTTCGAGTGTATGGACATCGCGGCGGTCTGTTGCAAAGAGCTTTTTCTGCTCTGTCAGATTTTCGCGGTCGCTGGTAATGACACCCTTAGAGTCGAGCATAACGATGTTCTTTACCTGTGCACCAAGTGCTACGTAGAGTTTTGTACAGCTGATAGCAGCTGCACCAGCACCATTTACGACAATCTTCACATCGGCAATGTTCTTGCCAGCTACCTCAAGAGCGTTCTTCAAACCTGCTGCAGAGATGATAGCAGTACCATGCTGGTCATCGTGCATTACAGGGATATCGAGAGTTCTTTTCAGGCGCTCCTCGATGTAGAAACATTGAGGTGCCTTGATGTCCTCCAAGTTGATTCCACCAAATGTAGGAGCGATTTTCTCTACGGTTTCACAGAACTTTTCTGGGTCTTTTTCATCGATTTCAATATCGAAGACATCCACACCGCCGTAAATCTTGAAAAGCAATCCCTTACCTTCCATCACTGGCTTTCCGCTCATGGCACCGATATCGCCAAGTCCGAGCACTGCTGTACCATTACTGATAACAGCAACCAGGTTACCCTTGTCAGTATACTTGTATGCATCGTCTGGGTTCTGCTGGATCTCAAGACATGGGAATGCCACGCCAGGAGAATAAGCAAGGCTCAGATCCGTTTGTGTGTGATAAGGTTTTGTTGGCTTAACCTCAATCTTGCCAGGACGACCAGTCTCGTGATAACTTAAAGCCGCCTCTTTTGTAATTTTTACCATAACGATATATTGGTTTAGAGTTTATTTTTCTTTCATATTCGTGGATTTTTCGCACGAAATTTAAAAGTTTGTGCAAAGGTACAAAAAAACTTAGTAAAAAAGAATGGTTTTTTGATTTTTTTTGTATCTTTGCACAAAAATAGTCTTCAAACAAGTAAAATGACAGAAATCAATCAATATAGACAAGAACTGAAAGACAGAATTATCTCTTATGCGATGCCTGAATTCTATAAGCGTGGTGTAAAAGCTGTTAAGATGGATGAAATCTCACAGGGACTTCATGTATCTAAGAGAACTGTGTACGAGATTTTTGGTGACAAAGAAGAATTGTTGCTTGCTGGTATGATGCGTCAGCTAGAAGAAAATCGTTCGAAGTTAGAGAATTTCGCCAAGACCCAAGCGAAGAATGTGATAGATATTATCAGCTATGTCTATAAATTGCAGATGGAGCGCAATGGGATGGTGGGCGTTCTTTTTTATGAGGAGGTTCATAAGATGCCTCGTGTAGTGAAATTCTTCCAGGAAAATCATGCTCATGAACGGGAGGAGAGTGTACGTTTCTTTGAGGCTGGTGTAAAGGAGGGGCTTTTCCGTAAGGATGTAGACTTCAATGTTGTTATGGACGTAGGACATGTGATGATGGAGGAAATCATGCACCATCAGCTCTATCGTGTTCATTCGATGCAGGAGATATACGACAACTATATTTTGTGCCTGATTCGTGGATTCTGTACAGAGCGCGGCTTGGAGCAGCTTGACCGTGCATTGAAAGAGTAGAGGCGTTGGCTTTAATATACAAAATGTACTTTTTGAGCGTATGTGTAATTACGCTTAAAAAAGAGAAAGAGGTTTCGGAGATGCTTTATATAGGCTCACGGAACCTCTTCTCCTTACTCCTTGTATAGCCAGTGGAGGAGCGGGTTTATGACTTTTGGATAGAAGCGGAACCAGCGAAACTTGGTAACAGGTTTGCCTCCGAAACCGAGAATGAATTCACGGTAGAGATTACTCTTAAGCGGAAGTCCTGCGTCCATAAAGTGGAGGTGTTGGGCATCCTGCTCCTGTGCATCAGAGAGTGCTTGCCAGATGGTCATTGTGTCCGGATGCAGATGGATGTAAGTCTTTCTCTTGAATGCAGAAAACCAAAGAAAGGCATTGCCTTGGTTGTAGATGCAGGTATAGCCGCCAATCACTTTGTCCTTATAGGTGATGATGACGTTTCTGGCATTGCTACTTGTACTCAGTTTCTGAAAGAATGTTTCGTCAGGAACAAAACGGCGAAGTTTCAGCCGATAATAATTTTTGAGCAACTGGTGATAACGATGGATGTCTTCGGGTGAAGTTGCCTCTCTACAACTTATTCCCTTTTTCTTCATTTTTTCAATCATAGCAATTTGTTTGTCTGAGAGTCGCTCTTGGGGAAGTTTGCTGTGTAGGGAGTTATGTATCTCTTGCCAGGCAATAGGTACATAGCCCAATTTTCTGAATTCCCGGTAACCCAGCATCTTTTTGCTCATTCGGGAGAACTCGATGTAAAAGCAGAGTCGTTTGTGTAAGTGAATAGTTATGCTGCGGAGTAACAATGGGAAAATAGCATTCTGTTCAGCATCGGGTGCATAAAGTCCCTCTCCGTACGCGTGTGCGTGCGTATATAAATAAGGTGGGAATAATGATTTGCGGTGATAGAGGATGACGAGCATTTGTCCTACTACCTTGTTCTCCTGTGTGGCGACAGCCATAAAAGGGGTTATGCCGGGTGTTTTTTCAAGAATCTGAAAAAGCTCCAAGCTATGAAAAAAGTCGCCTTCCAATAAATGCGGCATTTCTTCCAGTTTACCATATATTTCTACATCATATTTTCTCACGAAGGCAAAAATAATAAATTTATCATAAAAAAGCAAGAAAAAGGGCTTCTCTATCGTTATTTTTTAGTATTTTTGCATAAAAAGTAAAACTTTAAACAAAATTACGTATGAAAATAGTGTTTATTGGGGCAGGTAATCTTGCTACCAATCTTGCGCTCGAAATATCGCAATCAGAACATCAGATTGTGCAAGTTTTCAGTAGAACTAGGGAGTCGGCCTCTCTATTGGCTGAGAAGGTGAATTGTGAGCCTGTCAATGAGATGAGTAAGGTGGTCTGTGATGCAGATTTGTACATAGTTTCAGTGAAGGATGATGCGCTTGAAATGCTTATTCCTGAACTATGCAAAGGAAGAGAAGATAAGATGTTTGTTCATACAGCTGGTTCCATGCCGATGGATGTTTTCAAAGATTATGCCCGTCATTATGGCGTATTTTATCCGATGCAGACATTTACGAAAGATAAAAAGGTTGCATTCGAAAATATTCCTATTTTCATTGAGGGGTGTGGTGCTTTCGAAACTTCTTTCCTGAAGAGGTTGGCAGAACAGATTTCTCGTAGTGTCTATGAATTGGATTCTGATAATCGTAAGTATCTGCACCTGTCAGCTGTTTTTGCTTGTAATTTTGCGAATCATTGCGTAGCTATAGGCCAGCAGATTCTCGAAAATCATCATATTCCTGGCAGTGTTCTCCGTCCTCTGGTTATGGAAACTATGGACAAGGCTTCTTCGCATTCGGCAGCTGAAGTGCAGACAGGACCGGCTATTCGTGATGATCGGAACGTAATGGAGAAACAAATGCAACTCCTTGAAAAACAGCCAGAACTACTGCAGATTTATGAAATGATGAGCAAAAGCATATTCAAGTTCAAGAGATAAAACTGTTATCGGTTTAAGTTTGCAGTTAGGATTTTTCAGTACAAAAAACAGAAACAATTATGATTAATTACGATTTAAATAAAATAAAAGCAATCATCTTTGATGTTGATGGAGTACTTTCAAGACAGACCATCACGCTTTCCAGTGCCGGCGAACCTTTGCGTACTGTTAATATCAAAGATGGCTATGCCATTCAGCTGGCTCAGAAGAAAGGTGTTCGTATCGTAATTCTGACAGGCGGTAATTCTCATGCCATACAGGTACGCTATGAAAATCTTGGTGTAGAGGATATCTTCATGGGGTGTTCTGTAAAGATAAAGACTTATGAGGAGTTCAAGCAGAAATATTCAATTACAGATGAGGAAATAATATATGTAGGTGATGATATTCCTGATTATGAGATAATGCGTCGTTGCGGATGTCCATGTTGCCCAGCAGATGCATGCTCCGATATAAAAGAAATTTCTACTTATATCTCGGCTTGTAACGGAGGTGATGGCGTGGGACGTGACGTCGTAGAACAGGTGCTGAGAGCCAAGGGTTTATGGCTTTCAGATGCTAAGGCGTTTGGCTGGTAGAATTTAGTTAATAGTTGAAAGTTGATAGTTTGTAGTAGAAAGTTTGCAACTGAATTTTAATCATAAAGTTCAAAGAAATAAGGTTTAAAATAGATGAATTATAAGATCATTTTGGCGAGTAATTCGCCTCGTCGCAAGGAACTTCTGGCAGGTTTGGATATTCCTTTTGAGGTGAAGGTGATTAGTGGTATTGATGAAAGTTATCCTGCTGACCTCGATGCTTATCAGGTGGCAGAATTCATTTGCAAGAAAAAGGCTGAGGCTTATCGTCCGCTTTTGAACGGAAATAATAGTGTTGAAGAGTTGGACGAGTCAGAAACATTGATTCTTACAGCAGATACGGTTGTGATTGCGCCAACAGCTGGCGAACAGAATGACCAGGAAGGAAAGGGAGTCATTCTCGGGAAGCCTCGTGATGCTGAAGATGCCAGACGAATGCTGAAGATGTTGAGCGGAAAGACGCATCATGTAGTTACAGGTGTTTGTCTTACTACCCAGCATAAGCAGCGTTCCTTTTCAGTAACAACAGAAGTGATGTTCAAACCGCTTTCTGATGATGAAATCAGTTATTATATAAATCATTATCAGCCGTTTGACAAAGCCGGCGCCTATGGTATTCAGGAATGGATTGGCTACATAGGTTGTACGGGGTTGAAGGGGAGTTATTTTAATGTGATGGGGCTTCCGGTTCAGCGTATCTATGAGGAATTGAGGCAAATTTAGATTTTTTAAAATTAAATATTGTTCTATGTCGTAGATAATGAGTATCTTTGTGCGTTTTATGTAACTAACAAGGATTATGAGTGAAGAAATTTTAGCAAAAGCTCATGAGGTTTTGGACAATTATATGGAGAGCAATCATCACCGGCGCACTCCGGAGCGTTCCACTATCCTCGACACCATTTATTCTATGGGAGAGCATTTCTCGATAGAAGATTTGGGCAGAGAGCTACTGAAAAAGAATTTTCGCGTTAGCAGGGCTACGCTTTATAACACATTGCATCTGTTCCTGGAACTAAGGCTTGTGGTAAAGCACAGTCTGGCAGACGGCACCAAGTATGAGGCCAGTTATAGCGAGGACAATCATGTGCATCAGGTTTGCACGATTTGTGGCAAGGTAACCGAAATTGTAGCACCGCAGGTTACGGCAGCTGTGAAGGATATTAGGATGCAGCGCTTTCGTAAAGATGCTTATGCTCTTTACATCTATGGCGTATGCAGCGGCTGTCAAAGCAAGATGACTCGCAAACGCAAAAAAGAATAAGTATCAAGATAAAAAGATAAAAAATGAACACAGGTAAAGTAGATGTCCTGCTGGGTTTGCAGTGGGGCGATGAAGGTAAAGGTAAGGTGGTTGACGTGTTGACCCCTAAGTATGATGTCATTGCTCGTTTCCAGGGTGGTCCTAATGCTGGACATACATTGGAGTTTGAGGGCGAGAAGTATGTGCTTCGCTCTATCCCTTCTGGTATTTTCCAGGGTGGTAAGGTGAACATCATCGGCAATGGTGTGGTTTTGGCTCCAGACCTCTTTATGGGTGAGGCTAAGGATCTTGAGAAGAGCGGTCATGATTTGAAGAGCCGTCTTTACATCTCTAAGAAGGCACATCTCATCATGCCTACTCACCGTGTACTCGATGCTGCTATCGAGGCTTCTAAGGGAAAGAACAAGGTAGGTACTACTGGTAAGGGTATCGGTCCTACTTATACTGACAAGGTTAGCCGTACCGGTCTTCGCGTAGGCGATATCCTTGACAATTTCGAGGAGAAGTATGCTGCTCACAAGGCTGCTCATCTCAAAACCATCGCAAGTCTCGGTTATACCGACTTCGATATTACAGAGGTTGAGAAGACCTGGATGGAGGGCATCGAATACTTGAAGCAGTTCAAACTTATTGATAGCGAGGTAGAAATCAATAAGGTGCTCCGTTCTGGCAAGGATATCCTCTGCGAGGGTGCGCAGGGTACTATGCTCGATGTTGATTTCGGTTCTTATCCATTCGTTACTTCTTCTAATACTATCTGTGCAGGTGCCTGCATAGGTCTGGGTATCGGCCCTAACCGCATCGGCAATGTTTATGGTATCATGAAGGCTTACTGTACACGTGTTGGTGCAGGTCCATTCCCTACAGAGCTTTTCGATGAGACTGGTGACAAGATCCGTGACCTCGGTCATGAGTATGGTGCTGTTACCGGTCGTGAGCGTCGTTGTGGCTGGTGCGATCTTGTACAGCTCAAGTATTCTGTCATGGTGAATGGTGTTACCGAGCTTATCATGATGAAGAGCGACGTGCTCGATGGCTTCGATACCATCAAGGCATGCGTGGCATATAAGTTGAAGGATGGTTCTGTTACAACAGATTTCCCATACGAAATCGATGATGTAGAACCTGTTTACAAGGAGTTCAAGGGCTGGAAGACAGATATGACTAAGTTCACATCTGAAGATCAGTTCCCACAGGAGTTCAAGGATTATATTGCTTTCGTAGAAGAGTTCCTTGAGACTAAGATCGGTATCATTTCTATCGGTCCAGACCGTGCTCAGACTATTGTACGCAAGTAATTTATATAGTGTTTAATGTTTAGTGTTTAATGTTTACTTTGAGGGGTTTACATGGCGCTAGACATTAAACATTTAACATTCATATTAAACATTAATAAATGGCTCAGAAACCAAGTATACCAAAGGGCACGAGAGATTTTGGTCCTGTTGAGATGGCGAAACGCAACTATATCTTCAACACCATCAAGGAAGTGTATGCTCTTTATGGATTCCAGCAGATTGAAACCCCTGCCATGGAAACCCTTCAGACTTTGATGGGCAAGTATGGTGAAGAGGGTGATAAACTGCTTTTTAAGATATTGAATTCAGGCGACTATATGAATAAGGTGAGCGATGAGGATATTCATTCTCTTGGATCACTCAAATTAGCAGCGAAACTTTGTGAGAAGGGTCTTCGTTATGACCTGACAGTTCCTTTCGCACGTTACGTAGTGCAGCACCGCGAGGAGTTGCAGATGCCTTTCAAACGTTATCAGATTCAGCCAGTATGGCGTGCAGACCGCCCTCAGAAGGGACGTTACCGTGAGTTCTATCAGTGTGATGCCGATGTGGTTGGCTCTGATTCTCTCCTGAATGAGGTCGAGTTGATGCAGATTGTTGATACCGTGTTCACTAAGTTTGGTGTTCGTGTATGCATCAAGATTAATAACCGCAAGATTCTTACCGGTATTGCAGAGGTTATCGGCGAGGCTGAGAAGATTGTAGATATCACAGTGGCCATCGATAAGCTTGATAAAATCGGACTTGACAATGTAAACGAAGAGTTGCGTAATGACGGCATTTCTGAAGATGCCATTGAAAAGTTGCAGCCAATCATCTCATTGTCAGGAACTAATGATGAGAAACTTGAAGTGATAGCGAAGGTTCTCGAAGGTTCTGAAGTTGGTTTGAAGGGTGTAGAGGAAACCAAGTTTATCCTCGATACCTTGAAGACTCTTGGCTTGAATAACGAGATAGAACTGGATCTCACCCTGGCTCGTGGCTTGAACTATTATACGGGTGCGATCTTCGAGGTGAAGGCGCTTGATACTCCAATGGGAAGTATTACAGGTGGTGGTCGTTACGACAACCTTACCGGCATTTTCGGTTTGCCAGGTTTGAGCGGTGTTGGTATCAGTTTTGGTGCTGACCGTATTTATGATGTGTTAGGTGCGCTCGACCTTTATCCGAAGGAGGCTGTAAATGCTACTCAGGTACTGTTTATCAACTTCGGTGAAAAGGAGACAGCTTACTGCCTGCCTATAGTAAGTGCAGCTCGTGCAGCCGGTATCCGTACCGAAATCTTCCCTGATAAGGCGAAGATGAAGAAGCAGATGAGCTATGCCAATGCCAAGAATATTCCGTTTGTGGTGCTTGCAGGTGAGAATGAGATGGCTCAGGGCAAGGTTACGCTTAAGAATATGGAAACTGGCGAACAAACCTTGGTTACTGCCGAGGAATTGATAGCCAAAGTAAATAAATAATACTCTCTTTCTCGTCCTCTCGTGCTCGTATATGTGAATATGCAGTGCGGCAGGGCGAGAGCTTTTTATGTATTAGCGTGTATGCCTAACTATAATTTTAGTAACTTCTAAAAACTACAGACAAATGAAAAAAATAAAAGCTATTTTATATGTATTCATACTGGCGTTGCTGATGACATCCAGCACAAAGACAACAACGATTTTTGTAATAGGTGATTCTACTGCTGCCGAGAAAGGCGGTTTTAGAAATAGTCCAGAGCGAGGATGGGGAATGGTATTGCAAGGCTTTTTTGATGACAAGGTGATTGTTGACAATCATGCTGTTAATGGTCGTTCTTCTTTGAGCTTTATCAATGAAGGAAGATGGAAAAAGGTTTTGGATAGAATAAAGCCAGGTGATTATGTGTTTATCCAGTTTGGGCATAACGATGAGAAGCCAATGCCTGACCGTCATACTGATCCGGGATCTACTTTTGATGCAAACCTTGCCAGATATGTAAATGAGACCCGTGCCAAGGGTGGCATTCCTGTACTGTTCAATGCGGTGGTTCGTCGCTGCTATTATTCTGCAGAATTGAAGAATGATGATGACGAGAAGCTTCGCAATAAAGTATATGATGGAAAGGAGCAGATTAATAGCGATACGCTTATCGACACCCACGGAGCTTATGTGATAGCTCCCCGCAATGTAGCAAAGCAGCTGAATGTTCCGTTTGTTGATGCTACCAAGATTACCCACGATATAGAAACGGGCATGGGTATTGAAGGCAGCCGCAAATTACATATGTGGTTTATGCCTGGCGAGAATCCGCAGGTTCCTAAGGGTAAGAAAGATAATACCCATTATAATGTATATGGTGCACGTGTGGTTGCCGGTGCGCTTGCTGATGCTGTAGCTGAGCAGGTGCCAGCGCTGAAGTCTCATGTCTGCCATTATGATTATGTAGTCTCTGCAGAAGGTCGAGGCAATTTCATGGATTTGCAGAAGGCTGTAGATGCGGTTCCTGTAGGCAAGAAGGCTGTTATCCGTATTTTGGGTGGTGAATGGAAGAAGCCAATCATCGCAAAAGGCAAGAAGATTAAGTTTGTAAAGTCATTTGGTGCTAAAATCAAATAGTAACAGGCTTTTTTAAAACTCCCGATATCTTTGAAATTACATGGCGATGTAGAAGTCTGTGCGTCGTGACATAGAACAAAATGCATCGCCATGTAGTAAACCAATACATAAAAGGAGTACTTTCACAAGCACTCCTTCTCATATTATACAAAAACATTATGAATTATTTCTATTAGCGAACAAGATTTTAATTTCTATCTTTGTCTCAATTATCTAAAAGTTTCAAACGTTCACCAGAATTGCTTTTGGCAAGGGGCAATTCCTACTCGTAGGATAACCTCAGTTCTGATGTTTATCATTTACGGTTGCAAAGGTACGAAGATTTTTATAATTGTGCAATACCTAAAAATGGGGGTTTTGATGAATACCTAGAAATGAGGAATGAAAATGGGGGAGAGTAGATATGAAAAAAGGAAGTCCTTATTGAAGAACTTCCTTTTTTATGAGGTGTCTAGCGGAGTCGAACCGCTCTACACGGTTTTGCAGACCGTTACCTAACCGCTCGGTTAAGACACCTTGTGTAGAATAATCATTTCTGATTTGCGAGTGCAAAGGTACTACTTTTTATTGGTTCTACCAAATTTTTATGCAACTTTTTTAATTAAAACAATCACTTTCTTTGTATCTTGCTCATAATGAACGGGTTCTGAAATGCTTTATTTTTTGTCTGGTTTCCTCGTTGCATGACAGTAAAAGTAGTTTTAGCAGCTCTTTTATGAGAGCTACTCTTGTTCTTTCCGTTGAGTAGCCTCTTTCTTTTTGTTCTTTTGGCATTTCTTAACGAATGGGCAACCTGAACATTGATAGTTTTTACACTCTCGTGCTTGTTTGATGGAGCGGTAGATACAAATGGCGGCATACGTGACGCATGCCGCCAATATGATTGCTATGATGATATACTGTATCATAAGCATAGGTAAATTAACATAATACTAACCTACTGCGTTATAACCATTGGTTGAGTTTTTGCGCATGATGTCGCGGATGTTCATCTCCTTGAAACCCTCTGCGCGTTTCTGCTCTTCAAGCTCTTTCTCTTCCTCGATGTCCTTTTCTGAACGAGTGAAAGTGAAAGCCTTGTACTTAAATTCTGCAATCGCCCAACCTACGAGGCCCACAGCGATCAATGCAACAAATCCAATTAATGCGTTCATTTCTCTTTATATTATAATAATGTATAAACTGAATTAATAATCATCGTCGGCTACGTCTTCTGCATCATCAAGACCGAGGTTCTCCGGGTCTTCGAAGGTAGTACGGTAGCTTTCCTCAGTAAGCTTGTCGTCATCGAATGCATCGTCATCCTCATCTGGATCGTTGTAGTGATCCTCGATTTCTGGTGCATCCTCGTCTTCATCCTCGTCTGGGTCGAGCAGGTCGTTGTTGCGTTTCAAATCATTCTCATCATCGAATCTCATGCGAACCTTTTCTACCTTTGGCTTCTCCTTGGCAAAGATAGCTTCTACCCAAGAACCTTTTGGTACCACGAGCACTTCGTAGTCATCGGCGAGCTTTTTCTCGTACAGACCTCCTGGCTTTTTCAGGCGGTCAGCAGGAAGAGTAGTTGTGCTGATGTCGAAATTACTTTCGATGATGTCCTGGATGCTCTGAGGCAGACTCTCCCAGCCACCACCAAAGTTGCGCTCCAAGAGTTCGATGAGCTTATTGGCGGTGATGTGACTTACATTTTCGTAAGTAAGATCAGTAACACGCATGATAGGGCGCTTTTTGATGGCATACTTTTCTTTCTTGTCGTTGATACGGAAAGTGCCAATCTTAAAGCCGCGTGCCATCAGTTTGTCAATCACTTCAGGACGGTCTACCGTCACTGGTTCCATTTCGAATGCGCTGCGGATCACTGCGATATACTTGTTCTGGTAATCCTTGAGGTCAGCATCCTTTTCTGCTGCTTCCCAAAGACGGAACACATCGTTCTCCTGCAATTCCCAAATGCTACTTTTAGTAACATTCTTCAGTGTTAATATTTTATCTTTATTCATCTTCAATTGTGTTTGTGTGTGCAAAAGTAAGTACTTCTTTTTATATATCCAAATTTTCTTGCTGTTTTTTTGTGTTTTTGGTCACTTTTTTATTTGGAATTCGATTTTTTTCATTACCTTTGCACGTACTATGAGTGAACCGTTAGCTGAAAGAATGAGACCTCACACGCTTGCTGACTATGTAGGACAGCAGCATTTGGTAGGTGAGGGGGCCGTGCTGCGCAAGATGATTGATGCAGGGCGCATATCCTCTTTTATCCTCTGGGGACCCCCTGGAGTGGGCAAGACTACCCTTGCTCAAATCGTGGCACAAACCATCAAGGTGCCGTTCTTCACCCTCTCCGCGGTGACCAGTGGCGTAAAGGATGTCCGCGAGGTGATAGAAAGAGCAAAGAGTGGTAGATTCTTTAATTCGGCTTCTCCTATATTGTTTATTGATGAAATTCACCGTTTCTCCAAGAGTCAGCAGGATTCGCTTTTGGGTGCGGTAGAGAAGGGTATTGTTACGCTGATAGGTGCTACCACCGAGAATCCTTCGTTCGAGGTGATTCGGCCGCTGTTGTCCAGATGTCAGCTCTATGTTCTCAAACCGCTCGAAAAGGCTGATCTTGAAGGGCTTCTGCATCGTGCCATTACGCAGGATGTAGAACTCAGAGAAAAGAATATTAAGTTGGAAGAGACGGGCGCGCTGCTGCGATATAGTGGTGGAGATGCCCGCAAACTGCTCAATATCCTGGAACTGGTGGTAGAATCTGCCGGATCTTCAGAGATTGTGATTACCGACAAGATGGTAGAAGAGCAGTTGCAGCAGAATCCGCTGGCTTACGATAAACAGGGTGAGATGCATTATGATATTATCTCAGCCTTTATCAAGAGTATTCGCGGAAGCGATCCCGATGCTGCGCTTTATTGGATGGCGAGGATGATAGAAGGAGGAGAAGACCCGCAGTTTATAGCCCGTAGGGTTGTGATTAGTGCCTCTGAGGATGTGGGACTTGCCAATCCGAATGCACTCCTGCTTGCCAATGCTGCCTTCGATACGGTGATGAAGATAGGGTGGCCCGAAGCGCGTATCGCCCTTGCTGAGGCTGTGGTGTATCTGGCCACGAGTCCGAAGAGCAACAGTGCTTATCTGGGCATTAATGATGCGCTGGCTACTGTACGGCAAACGGGTAATCTGCCTGTTCCGCTGCACATCCGCAATGCTCCTACCAAACTGATGAAAGATTTGGGCTATCATGACGGATATAAGTATCCCCACGATTATCCTGGACATTTCACAGAGCAGCAGTATCTGCCAGACGAATTGAAGGATGCCCGCTTCTGGCATGCGCAGCATTCGCCTTCCGAGGAGCGCCTCTACAACTGGATGGTTACCTGTTGGGGAGAAAGATTCAAGAATTAGTGATTTAGAATAGATATATGGATAATTAGAAATTGATATTTAGAACACTAACTGATACGAGAAAATGATGATACATGGCGATCCGGAATTCGTGCTCACGCTTCATACCGTGATAGAATTCATCGGTACATTTGCTTTTGCCCTTTCGGGCATTCGCCTGGCTGCAAGTAAGCACTATGATTGGCTGGGCGGTTTTGTTTGTGGTGTGGCTGTAGCCATAGGTGGTGGAACCATACGAGATGTGATGCTTGGTGTGCGCCCGTTTTGGATGTTGAGTCCTATCTATCTGATTTGTACGCTGTTTGCTCAGTTGGTAGTGATTGCTTGCCACCGCTATCTTAAGCGTCTTGACAATACCTGGTTTCTGTTTGATACCTTGGGCTTGGCGCTTTTCAATATTGCGGGCATCCAGAAGTCGCTCGAATGTGGTTTCTCTTTTTGGGTAGCCATCATCATGGGCTGTATCACGGGTGCTGCCGGCGGTGTTATCCGCGATGTGCTTCTTAATGAAGAGCCGGTCATCTTCCGAAAGGAGATTTATGCGATGGCTTGTGTCGCCGGTGGTTTGGCTTATTGGGGATTGAGCTATCTGGGTGTGAGCCTCTATATTACGGTGATTGTAGCTTTCAGTGTGGTCTGTGCCATCCGATTGCTGGCTGTAAGATACCATATTTCACTCCCGAAGCTGAGGGATGAAGAACAAACTGTAGAATGAAAAGGAAAAAATGAAATTGATAAATAACAGATAACAGATGAAAAGACTGAAAGCGATTTTGATGCTCGTTGTTGCAATGATGCTGATGTCGTCGGCAACAATGAAGGCTCAGAACAAACGAGAGTTTCGTGGAGCCTGGATACAGTGCGTTAACGGACAGTATCTTGGCAAGAGTACGCAGCAGATCCAGGCGATGCTTACCAGACAGCTTGATGAACTGCAGAAGGATGGCGTGAATGCGATAATCTTTCAGGTTCGAGCCGAGTGTGATGCTCTGTATAAGAGTGATTTAGAGCCTTGGAGCAAGTTTCTTACGGGGGTGCAGGGAAAGGCTCCTTCTCCTTATTGGGATCCGTTGCAGTGGATGATAGAGCAGTGTCATAATCGTGGCATGGAGCTTCATGCCTGGATTAATCCTTATCGTGCCAAGCATAGCGTAACTTCCTATGAGCAGGTTTCGCCGAAGAATATCGTGAAGAGGCGTCCTGATCTCTGTTTTCAGTATGGCAAGCTGACGCTGTTGAACCCTGGGTTGCAGGCTGCAGCCGACTATATTTGCGAGGTGGCTGTGGACATTGTAAGCCGATATGATGTTGATGGATTCCATATTGATGATTATTTCTATCCATATCCAGAGGCCGGACGACAGATTCCTGATCAGCAGCTCTTCCGCCAGCAGTCGCGCGGCATGCGAAACATAGGTGATTGGCGCCGTGATAACGTGAGCCGGTTTGTAAAGCAGCTCAGCGAATCCATTCATGCCGTTAAGCCTTGGGTTAAGTTTGGTGTTTCTCCATTCGGAATCTACCGCAACAAGCGTACCGATCCTAATGGTTCAGAAACTTTCGGCCTCCAGAATTATGATGATCTTTATGCAGATGTATTGCTTTGGGTGAATAATGGTTGGATAGACTATTGTGTGCCTCAGATTTATTGGGAGATTGGCAATCGTGCTGCCGATTACAAGACGCTCATAACCTGGTGGAATAAGCATGCTGGCAACCGCCCATTATATATAGGTGAAGATATAGAGCGTACAGCCAAGTTTGCTGATCCAGTCAATCCGCGCAGTCATCAGTTGCCTGCCAAGCACCGTTTGCATCAGCAGATGAATAATGTGAAGGGCACTGTGCTCTGGTATGCGCAGACTGCTGCCGATAATGTAGGTAATATCGGACATACACTCCGCAACAATTATTGGAAGTATCCAGCATTGCCACCCTCTATGCCTTTCCTTGATAATAAGGCGCCAAAGGGGGTAAAGGGTGTCAAGCTGATGTGGACCGAGAAAGGTCCGCTGCTGGTATGGAAGGCTCCTAAGGCTAGCAAGAAAAAGTGGGGCGATCAGGTGAACCGTTTTGCTATCTATCGTTTTGAGAAAGGAGCTAAGGTAAATCTCAATGATGTTTCTGCACTCCAGGCAGTAACTTATGATAATTTCTATCGCATCCCTTATGTGAGTGGCAAGAAATATGTGTATGTAGTAACTGCTCTTGACCGCGTAGGAAACGAAAGTAAAGGTAAGAAAAAGAAAATTTCTTTTTAGATTGGTTAGATGATATAAACGGAAAGACCGTTAAAAACAGAAAAACCGTTGTACTCGATAGGAGAGAGTGCAACGGTTTTTTATTTTGTTGGGATGGGGGAGCGGGTAGTTCTTTCATCCTGTATTTTTTTATTCTTTCAGCAGGTCGTTCAGGAAGTTATCCAGATCGTTGTCCAGATTCTCCATCAAGTCACCACCTACAATGATCGTATCATCGTCAGCAAGATAGAGCTCGCCAATATGCTCTTTATCCTCATCTTCGAGCACAAAGCTGTATGGCTTGAGAATGCCGAGATGATCTATGATATCAGCCTGTTTGCGCAATACATCGCGAAGCAGCTTTGCTACCTCGTCGTAGAAGTCTTCATCCTTGTTTTCTATCCATTGCTCAACAACGCAGCGGGTAATCTCGTTGTCATCGTCGTCAAAGGCCAGGAGTTCGCCACTGTCTTGCGAAACCCTTACGTGGATGTCGGTCATTTGAGAAGTCTCGTCGTCAGATTCTGGCGCTGGGAACTTTTGAGCCACTTTTCTGATAAAGCGCTCTACTTGCATGATTGTTTGCTCTAATGTTTCCATATCAATTCTTTAATAATCAATGCAAAGGTACATAAAAAATTGATATCACCAAAAGAAGTTGCTAAAAAAAAAGCATTTTTGCTTTTAATTTGTTCTCAAACTGCCTGATTCCAGGGTATAGATAACGTTTACGCTTCTTTTTTTATATTTTCTTTTCGATTTTGTTTGCCATTTCTAAATAATGTAGTATCTTTGCACTTGAATTGCAAAAATGCAATCTCAACATTACAAATGAATAACAAAATAAAACATTCTGGCATCGTAGAAAGCGTAGAAGAAGGTTGTGTGTGCATTCGCATCGTACAGTCGTCAGCCTGCAGCGCTTGCAAGGTGGCTGCTCATTGTACTGCATCTGAATCGAAAGAGAAGATGATTGAGGTTTCTACCTCAGAGGCGTCTCTCTACCACAAAGGCGATAGCGTGGTGGTGACTGCTGATTCGGCTGTAGGCTTCAGAGCCAGTTTCTATGGCTATCTCTTGCCGCTGATACTGATGGTGATCGCTTTGGTCGGTGTACTGAAAGCTACTCACTCAGAGGGAGCCGCAGCGCTCTCGGCATTGGGCATTCTCATTCCATACTATGTGGTGCTCTACTTATTCAGAAACAAACTTAAAAACAAGCTGAGCTTCTCTATAGAAACATAGGGTGCGTGATGTGCTCCTGTGGTTTCTGCGATGAGCCTTTATTTTAAAACAAAGAAAATAACAAAACAAAACACAAAAAATTATGAATTTTATTTTGATTGCTGTCTTGGTTCTCGGAGCAATCGCGCTGATTGCAGCGCTGGTTCTCTTCGGAGTATCTAAGAAGTTTGCCGTCGAAGAAGACCCTCGCTTGGGCCAGGTAGGAGAGGTTCTGCCAGGTGCCAACTGTGGTGGTTGCGGTTTTGCCGGATGTTCTGGTATGGCCGCAGCTCTGGTGAAGGGTGCTGATGCCGGTTCTATCGATGGACTGATGTGTCCGGTAGGTGGTGCCGACGTGATGGGCAAGGTAGCCGACCTTTTAGGTATGGCAGTAGCCAATACCGAGCCAAAGGTGGCTGTGGTACGTTGTAATGGTACTTGCGAGAATCGTCCTCGCATTGCCGAGTATGATGGTTTGCACACTTGTGCAGCTATGAATTCATGTGGCGCTGGCGAAACAGGCTGCGGGTTCGGCTGTCTGGGTTGTGGCGATTGCGTGGCTGCCTGCCAGTTTGGCGCAATCTCTATCAATCCTGAAACTGGCATTCCTGAGGTTGATGAAGAGAAGTGTACGGGTTGTGGTGCTTGCGCCAACGCTTGTCCACGTCATATCATCGAGCTCCGCAAGAAGGGTCCTAAGGGCCGTAGAGTTTACGTTCAGTGCGTAAACCACGACAAGGGTGCTGTTGCCAAGAAGGCTTGTAGCGTTGCTTGCATCGGATGCGGTAAATGTCAGAAGGTCTGCAAGTTTGATGCTATCACCATCGAAAACAATGTGGCTTATGTTGACTTCAATAAGTGCCGCATGTGTACCAAGTGTGTTGATGAATGCCCAACAGGTGCTCTCGTAAAAGTAAATTTCCCAGTTAAGAAAAAGGAGGAATAATCATGAATTTGAGAACTTTTAGAATTGGTGGAGTTCACCCAGAAGAGAATAAGATTACTGCCGAGATGGCTACTCAGGTAGCTCCTCTCCCTAAGCAGGCTATTTTCCCACTTGGTCAGCACATCGGTGCTCCTGCCAAGCCTGTAGTAGCCAAGGGCGACAAGGTGAAGGTGGGTACACTCATTGCTGAGGCTGGTGGCTTTGTGAGTGCTCCTATTTACAGTTCCGTATCAGGAACTGTGTTCAAGGTAGATACATCTATTGATGCTACCGGTTATCGCAAGCCTTGCATTATCATTAATGTAGAAGGCGATGAGTGGGAGGAGAGTATCGACCGCTCTGATAAACTCGAGACGCTTGAGGCTCATACTGAGCTTACTCCAGAGGAAATCGTAAACCGCATCAAGGAAGCGGGTGTCACTGGTATGGGTGGTGCCGGTTTTCCTACCTTCATCAAGCTTTGTCCTCCTCCAGGAGCCAAGGCTGAGTGCGTCATCATCAACGGTGTAGAGTGTGAGCCTTATATCACAGCCGACTATCGCCTGATGATGGAGCATGCCGATGAGATTCTCGTTGGCTTGAACCTCCTGATGAAGGCGGCTAAGGTAGAGAAGGGCTACATCGGTATCGAGGATAACAAACCTGCTGCCATCAAACTCTTCGAGGAAAAGACAGCTAATGACGCTCGTATCGAGATTGTACCTCTGGCTAAGAAGTACCCTCAGGGAGGTGAGAAGCAGCTGGTGGATGCCGTTATCCGCCGTCAGGTTCCTGCTCCTCCAGCTATCCCTGTCAACGTTGGAGCAATTGTTCAGAATGTAGGTACTGCCTTCGCTGTTTATCAGGCAGTTATGAAGAATAAACCTCTCTTCGAGCGCTATACTTCCGTAACCGGCAAGCAGGTGAAGAACCCGGGCAACTTCCTCGTGCGTATAGGAACTCCATTCTCTCAGATGATAGAGAATTGCGGCGGTTTGCCTGAGGGTGACAACAAGGTATTGGCTGGTGGTCCGATGATGGGTAAGGCTGTAATCAGCCTCGATGTACCGGTAACCAAGGGTACCAACTCAATCACCGTATTGACCGATGCTGATGCTCATCGCAAGAAGGCTCAGCCCTGTATCCGCTGTGCCAAGTGTGTGGATGCCTGCCCAATGGGCCTGGAGCCATACTTGCTAGCTACCTTGAGCGTAGTGAAGGATTATGAGCGCCTGGAGGCAGAGGAGGTAACATCCTGCATTGCCTGCGGTTCATGCCAGTTCACCTGTCCTTCACATCGTCCTATCCTCGATAATATTATCAATGGTAAGGGTGCGGTAATGGGCATTATCAGAGCTCGCAACGCTAAGAAGTAAGCGTTCACGTCAAGAATGAATTTCATTTAAGAAAGAATTTAAAAGATAAAATGGGAAAATTAATCGTTTCATTATCGCCACACGCTCATGGAAATGAGAGCGTAGAGAAGAACATGTACGGAGTGATTATCGCTCTCGTGCCTGCCATCCTCGCATCTTTCTATTTCTTCGGCTTGGGTTCAGCAGTTGTTCTGCTCACCTCTGTGGCAGCCTGCGTCTTCTTTGAGTGGGCAATTACAAAATATCTCCTGAAGGAGGAGACCAGCTTGCTCGATGGTTCTGCCATCATCACCGGTCTCTTGCTCGGCATGAACTTGCCAAGTAACCTTCCTCTCTGGATCATCATCATCGGTGCCCTGTTTGCCATCGGTGTAGGTAAGATGAGCTTCGGCGGTTTGGGTAACAATCCTTTCAATCCCGCTTTGGTAGGCCGTTGCTTCCTGCTCGTCAGCTTCCCTGCCCAGATGACTTCATGGCCAGTGGCTGGACAGATGCTCAGCTATACCGATGCTACAACGGGTGCTACTCCGCTGGCTATCATGAAGACCGCCATCAAGACGGGCGATGCTTCTGTTCTCAACCAGTTGCCTGATGCGATGAGCATGCTCTTCGGTGCTACAGGCGATACTTTCGGTGCCGGTACTACCGGTGAGGTTTGTGCCGTTGCGCTCTTGCTCGGTTTGGCTTACATGCTCTGGAAGAAGGTCATTACCTGGCATATTCCAGTCAGCATCATCGCTACCGTATTCGTTTTCAGCGGTTTGATGCATTTGGCTAATCCTGTTTATGCCAATCCTCTGGCTGTCATCTTCAGTGGTGGTCTGATGCTCGGTGCCATCTTCATGGCTACTGATTATGTAACCTCTCCGATGACCCACAAGGGCATGCTTATCTACGGTGTATGCATCGGTCTGCTGACTGTCATCATCCGTAACTGGGGTAGCTATCCGGAAGGTATGTCGTTCGCCATTCTTATCATGAATGCGTTCACACCTCTTATTAACACATACATTAAACCAAAGCGCTTCGGTGAGAAGCCTGCTAAGAAATAAGGAGGACAGAGACATGCAGAAATTAGAATCATCATTAAAGAACATGGTTTTGGTGCTCGTAGGCGTAGCGCTCATCGTAGGTGCTGTTCTTGCATATATCAATCATCTTACATCTGGTCCTATCGCCGAGAAGGCTGCACAGAGTCTGGCTGCCGGTATCAAGAGCGTGATGGGTACTGAAGAACTCCAGGTGGCTGAGCCTGAAGAGGTGAAGCAGGAGTTTGGCGGTAAGGAATTCTCTTTCACCATACATAAGTGCTCAGACAAGAGCGGCAAGCAGCTGGGTGCTGCCGTAGAGAGTACAACCGGTGGTTTCGGTGGCGATCTGAAGGTGCTCGTAGGTTTCGATACTGAGGGCAAGATTATGGGTTATACCGTGCTTCAGGCTTCAGAGACTCCGGGTCTGGGCGCCAAGGCTGCTACCTGGTTCCAGAAGGACGGAAAGAGTAGCATCATCGGTAAGACTCCAAAGGATGGCGACCTCCACGTATCTAAGGACGATAAGAATGGCAATGCAGTAGACGCCATCACCGCTTCTACCATTACCAGCCGCGCCTTCCTCAAGGCTATCAACCAGGCTTATGCCGTTTATGCCAAGAAGGATGTTGACGGCGAGAGCGGTGCATCTCAGAAAGCAGATGCAGAGAGTGGTGTATCTAAAGTTGAACATAACGAAAAGAAAGGATAAACCGATATGAGTAATGTTAAGATTTTGATGAACGGACTCATCAAGGAGAATCCAACCTTCGTGTTGCTTCTCGGTATGTGTCCTACTTTGGCTACAACAACCAGCGCCATCAACGGTCTCTCTATGGGATTGGCTACCATGGCGGTGCTGATTTGTACCAACTTTGTTATTTCCTGTATCAAGAAGATTACCCCGGATATGGTTCGCATCCCTGTTTTCATCGTAGTGATTGCAGCCTTCGTAACCATCCTTCAGATGTTGATGAGCGCTTATGCTCCCGACAGCATCAATCAGGCGCTGGGTATTTATATTCCGCTGATTGTAGTAAACTGTATCATCCTGGGTAGAGCAGAGAGCTTTGCTGCCAAGAATTCGCCTATTGCCAGCCTCTTCGATGGCATTGGTTGCGGTTTGGGTTTCACCCTCGGTTTGACCATCCTGGGTAGTGCCCGCGAGATACTCGGTGCAGGTAGTGTATTCGGTATCACTCTGTTGCCGGAGACTACCAACATACTGATGTTCATCCTGCCTCCTGGAGCTTTCCTCACCTTAGGTTACATCATTGCTATATTTAATAAGGTGAAGAAGTAAGCGTAGGCATCGCTTCAAATCAATGAAATAAAATAGAAATTATGGAATATTTATTGATATTTATCTCTGCGATATTCGTCAACAACATCGTCTTGTCGCAGTTTCTCGGTATCTGTCCATTCCTGGGCGTATCGAAGAAAGTTGATACAGCTATCGGTATGGGTGGTGCCATCGCTTTTGTCTTGACCCTGGCAACCATCATTACCTGGTGTGTTCAGAAGTATGTACTCGATCCGTTCGGATTGCAATATCTCCAGACCCTGGCGTTCATCCTCGTGATTGCAGCCTTGGTTCAGATGGTAGAGATTATCCTGAAGAAGGTTTCTCCTGCACTTTATCAGGCGCTCGGTATCTTCCTGCCTCTGATTACTACCAACTGTGCCGTGCTGGGTGTAGCCATCCTGGTTATCCAGAAGGATTACAATCTGCTTGAGAGCGTGGTTTACGCCTTCTCTACCGCTCTCGGCTTTGCCCTGGCTCTCATTGTCTTTGCCGGCATTCGCGAGCAGCAGGCTTTGGTCCGTATTCCTAAGGGCATGCAGGGCGTAGCTATCGTCATGGTAACTGCAGCGCTCCTCAGCCTCGCCTTCATGGGATTCTCGGGCGTAGATGGCGGTTTAAAATCGCTCTTCGGATTGGAGTAAAACTTTTACTGAAAGTTGATAAAATAATAATGGGAATTTGCGAATGGTATGAACCGATGCAAATTCCCATTTTTTGTACTTGATTTTTCTTACTCTCTTACTTGAGGTCTTGATTTTTCTTAACTCTCTGTCTTTATAAACTTGAAATTATAACTCTTTCTCTTTTCTTATCTTCTGTGTCCGAAACTTCCACCGCCATTGCTCTTGCTTGGTGTAGAAGAGCGAGGGGTGAATCCGCCGCCACGGTTGCCAGACCCGCTGCTGAATGAACGGCTCATGCTGCTGCGGTTGCCCCCGAAGATATTACTTCTTCCGCTTCCGAAGCTGCTGTTTCCGAAACCACGGCTGTTGTTTCCGAAACCACGGTTGTTGCTAGTGCTGCTGTTGCTGCTGCCGAAACCGCGGTTAGGGCGACTGTTGCTATTGCCGAAGCCCCGGTTGCTGCTGTTGCCGAAGCCTCCGTTGTTATTTCCGAAGCCTCCGTTCTGAGGGCGGCTGCTGTTTCCGAAGCCAGCGTTGTTGTTAGGGCGGCTTGCATTACCGAAACCACGATTTGGGTTCATCTGAGGTCTGTTCTCGCGGTTCAGATTTCCGAAAGATCTTCCTCTGCCGTAATCACCACGGTTGAATCCGTCTCTCATACCTACTCTAGGATGTCCTCCTGGGTGAGGGCCGCCAAATCTTCTTCCGTGATACCAGCTTCTGTTTCCGTTTACTCGCCAGCTATGACCTCCACGGTAAGATACGTAGAAGTGAGGGCAACCGAAGTAGAAATAGTCGCGGCGCGGATAGCGGGCGTAGATGCCGAAGTGCCAGTAGCCCGCATTCCAGTAGAGCGGACGGTAGAAATAGGTGGCATTGAGATATGTTCTATACTGCCAGTCGAGTAGGATATAGCTCAAATCCATATTGCGTTGGCGCCAGTAAGCACCATATAGGTCATCGTATGTATCTACACTCATCAGGTAGTCGAGATTCACCTCGTAAGCTGCCTCATACTGGTCTTCCGTAAGATTGAGCTCGTAAGCCATCTTGTCTGTCAGGAAGAGAGCCTGCTGTCTTGCCTGCTCATAACTCATTGCAGAAGCGGTAGTGAATGTCATCATGAACATGGCTACCAGAGCTATTATCATTCGTTTCATAATCGTATATCTTTAAATTGTTATACTTCATGTTTCTTTTTTTTGGTGCAAAGATACGATGTTTTTTGCTTCCACGGTCGGGATTTCCCCTAAAGGGGTGGGGGAAAATCCCTACTTCTTTATTTTGTGCCTGCGCAGTTCTATATATGATAAGGTATAGAACCGGTGAGGAACGTAAAGGTTTGCGTGAAGTTTTTCGCTGTTTTTGGAACAATCAAACGAAATATTTACTACCTTTGCACTCAGAAAAAAACAATCTGCTGAATAGATTGGAATTTAAAACGGAAAGTAAAATAATAAAGACAAAATAAACAAATCATGAAAGAGCTAAAAGCATTAAACAAGCGCACTGCTCCTAAGAGCGTCGCTCCAGAGAAAATCATTCAGTTTGGTGAAGGTAACTTCCTCCGTGCATTCGTAGATTGGATTGTATGGAATATGAACAAGAAGACCGACTTTAACGGTTCTGTCGTTGTAGTTCAGCCATTGGCTGGTGGTATGGTTGACTGGCTGAACGGTCAGGACTGCCTCTATCACGTAAACCTTCAGGGTAAGGAGAACGGTCAGGCTATCAACACATTGGATCGTATCGACGTTATCAGCCGTGCACTGAATCCATATTCTCAGAACCAGGCTTTCATGGCTTTGGCTGAGCAGCCAGAGATGCGTTTCATCATCTCTAACACTACAGAGGCTGGTATCGCATTCGATGACTCTTGCAAGTTTACAGATGCTCCTGCAGCTTCTTATCCAGGCAAGTTGGTTCAGCTCTTGTTCCACCGCTACAAGTTCTTCGAGGGCGACCCAACCAAGGGTATGATCCTGATGCCATGTGAGCTGATCTTCCTCAATGGTCACCACCTCAAGGAGTGTATCTATCAGTATATCGAGCTCTGGAAGGGCGATATGGGTGCTGATTACGAGGGCTTCAAGGAGTGGTTCACCAACCACTGCTACGTTTGCGCTACATTGGTAGACCGCATCGTTCCTGGTTTCCCACGCGATACCATCAAGGAGATTCAGCAGAAGGTTTGCTACAAGGACAACCTCGTAGTTAAGGCAGAAAGCTTCCACCTCTGGGTTATCGAGAAGGCAGAAAATATGACAGTAGAGCAGATGCAGGAGGAGTTCCCAGCTCATAAGGCAGGTCTCCACGTGCTTATCACAGATAATGAGAAGCCATACCACGAGCGTAAGGTTACCCTGCTGAATGGTCCTCACACCGTATTGAGCCCTGTTACATACCTCAGCGGTGTAAACATTGTTCGCGATGCCTGCGAGCACCCGGTATTGGGCAAGTACATCCACAAGGTACAGTTCGAGGAGTTGATGCAGACGCTGAACCTCCCAATGGATGAGCTGCAGAAGTTTGCTTCTGACGTATTGGAGCGTTTTGAGAATCCATTCGTAGATCATCAGGTAACCAGCATCATGCTCAACTCATTCCCTAAGTTTGAGACTCGCGACCTGCCTGGTGTCAAGATTTATCTTGAGCGTAAGGGCGAGTTGCCACAGGGTTTGGTATTCGGTCTCGCTGCTATCATCACTTACTATAAGGGTGGTGTTCGCGAGGATGGTGCTCCTATCCAGCCAAACGATGACCAGAAGATTATGGACAAGCTCACCGAGCTTTGGGCTACCGGCGATACCCAGAAGGTAGCTGAGGGCGTATTGGGCTTCGACTATATCTGGCACGAGGATTTGAACAAGACAGTTCCTGGCCTTACCGAGTTGGTTAAGAAAGATCTTGACCTTATTCAGGAGAAGGGCATGCTGGAGGCTGTTAAGACTATCCTCTAATAAAAAATAATGTTCGTTCATAGGTTCAAATAACGATTAAGATTTGAAAAATAGTTATAAGGTTTTGTGTTAGTTGTTAGCTATAATCTTCTAGCTAATAGGTTAAAGGCGGGGAGCTTGTGAAAGCGCCTCGCCTTTTTGCTTATTGTCTGCTTTGTGATGTTTCAGAATCCTTAATGACCTTAATGACCTTGTCCTTAATGACCGGATGGTTGATGATGAGCGGCACTCTTTCTACCACTACCATGGAAGTGTCGAGGCCCAATGCCTTAGGCTCGTCAATACCTATCTTGCTGATAAGAGCGTAGATACTCATCAGCAGGTTCTGTTGGCGATTATCTGAACTCTCCGGGTAATATACGCGGTGAATGATGATGAATCGGAAATCGCCCGGAATTCCGTATTTGCGCAGCGAAGGATAGGTGCTTTGCAAATCTACCTTTCCGTCTGTTACCAGATCTTCCACTACTTGTCGCAGATAGAGACTCACCCTAGGCTCTATGCGGAAACCAATGTGCATGGTTACGCTGTAGAGGGTGTCGGGAATCAGAGTCTCGCAGTTGTACTCCAGCGTGTCAGGAGTGTCAACAAACTCCATGTTGATAAGCCAGTAATGGTCTGCACGTTTCGGCTGCTTGTTGATGATGGAGTAGAGCAACTTGTCATCTACGGCACCTTCCTTGTTGGCGTGGTTCACATAAACCAGGTTGGAAGCGTACTTAGGGATGCTCTCGTCGGCCTTGATGTCGGAGATAATCTGATAATAATCATCCAGCGGTTTGGTGCTGATATAATGGCGGCGTATCTTCATGGCTTTCACCCACACGTACATCATCAGGAACAGGATTCCTCCAATGAGCATCGTACACCATCCACCTGCAAGAAACTTTGACAGATTGGCAGTCAGGAAGATGGCTTCGATGATGCAGTATGCGCCCATAAACAGCATCGTGAAAATCCGTGCCACTCCCTTGCTGTGCAGGTAGAAACCGAGCAGCAGGGTAGTCATCAGCATGGTGATGGTGATGGCGAGTCCGTAGGCTGCCTCCATGTGCGAGGAGTTGCGGAAGAGCAGGATGATGAGAACCACGCCGATGTACATGGCGAAGTTGATCATCGGGATATAGAGCTGCCCCTTAACATGGGTAGGATGCTTGATTCGCATGCGCGGCCAGAAGTGCAGGTTCATGGCTTCGCTCAATATGGAGAAGGTTCCGCTGATGAGTGCCTGGCTCGCAATGATTGCCGCACCCGTGGCCATGATGATAGCGAAGAACAGCATGCTCTGCGGCATGATGGCAAAGAACGGATTCACAGCCAGCGCCGTATCTGCATGATTCAGCACCCATGCTCCCTGTCCCAGATAGTTGAGAATGAGCATGGTCTTTACGAAGCCCCAGCTGATGGCGATGTTCTTTCTGCCGCAATGTCCCAGGTCGGAATAGAGAGCCTCAGCACCGGTAGTACAGAGAAATACGGCACCCAGAATCAGAAACCATTCAGGCGATTTCGCCAGCAGCATGGCAGCATAATAGGGGTTGAAAGCCTTCAGTATCAATGGGTAAGACGTGATGCTGAAAGCTCCCACCACGCCCAGCAGCAGGAACCATAGCAGCATAAATACGCCAAACGATTTGCCAATACTCTCTGTGCCAAACCGCTGCACGAAGAAGATGATGGTGATGATGGCAAGGGTGATGGGGATAACTGGCAGGTTGGGACTGATGCTTTCGAGTCCTTCGATGGCTGTGGTCACGGTGATGGCAGGGGTGATGATTCCGTCTGCCAGCAGGGTGCTTGCGCCAATGATGGCCAGTAGGTAAATCCACTTGCTCTTGAGTCGGCGCAGCAAGGCATAGAGGGCGAGGATGCCTCCCTCGCCATTGTTGTCGGCACGCAGCGCCACGCATACATATTTGATGGTGGTCTGGAGGGTGAGTGTCCAGATGATGCATGACAGTGCGCCCAGGATGGTGCTCTCGCTGATGCTTTCGCCCGTATGCAGGATAGCCTTCATCACATAGAGAGGTGATGTTCCGATGTCTCCGAATACAATGCCTAATGTAACGAGCAATCCCAGGAAGCCTACTCTGTGATGATTGCAGGCTACTGAACTTTCTGCTTTTTCTTTCATTTTTCTTCTCTTATTTAAATTAAATATTATCCTTTTTGGGACATGAAAATGTTCTTTGTGATTATAAATTTGCGTGCAAAGGTATAAACATAAGAGGTAAGATAGAATTTGTTTAACAAGATTTATCGGATTTAACCTTTATTCTTTGACGATATGAAGAGACGAATAGAGGCGAATGCTGATAAGACTACTCCCGAGAAACTTCTGAACCTTGCGAAACTTGAATAATTAATAAAGGCGGGGAGCTTGTGAAAGCGCCTCGCCTTTTGCGTATGTTTTGTAAGTTTCTTTTCAAGTGACTGTTGTAAAAAAAACAGTTATTCAATGATGTGGTTGATGACCATTCCTGCGATAGCCATTCCGAAGGTTGCGGTGATGTGGCAGAGCGAACCGTTGATCTGTGCCTTAGTAGAGCACCATTCGTGTTCTACCAGTTGCTGGTCGCCCGGAGCATCATATACGGCAGTATCGGTACCCCTCTCTCCGCTAATGAGTTTGGCTTTCGGGCATAGGCATCCGCCCGTGCCGCATGCTTTGTTCACCCCTTGGTTCTGCATCGGTTTTTCTTCACTGTATACGCACTGGAATTTTCGTCGTGGGAAGGTTTTGTTCTTCTTGAATTTCTTTCGCAGTGCTCTTGCCAGCGGGTCTCCATCCACCTTCCAGAATTCAGATTTTCTTACCATGAATGGGTCGGTGCGCAGGGCAGCTCCCATAGAAGATATAAAGGTGATTTCCTTAGGTAGGGCAGTGGCACGCAGAATGAGGTCAGCCTTATCCTTCAGCGAGTCGATGGCATCGATGATGAAGTCGTATTGCTCCATGTGGAATTCATCGGCAGTTTCTGCCTGATATATTTTCTGATAGGCTGTGATGTTGGCATCGGGGTTGATTTCGAGCAGTCGGTTGCGCAGCGCCTCTACCTTCACTTCGCCTATGGTTCGGCTTGTAGCCATCAGCTGGCGGTTGCAGTTGGTTACGCATACCCTGTCGCTGTCTACGATTGTGATGTTTCTCACGCCGCTTCTCAGGAGTCCTTCTGCGCACCATGATCCTACTCCTCCGATACCGAAGATGAGCACTCTTGCCTTCTGAATTTTCTCAAGATTATCCTTTCCCAGGAGCAGTTCGGTGCGTCGCTGCATTCCCCGCTCCATTGTCGTTATTTTATTCTCCATTTTATTGTTTGTAAAGAATTCTAATGTATATATCTGATGCAAAGTTAGTGAATTTTTATTTCATCCATGCTTAAGTTAAGAGTACTTGCCACAATATCAGCTGATACTCCAGCCTGTAGAAGTTTTTTGGCTGATTGCAATTTTTCCTCATTAGCTTTTTTTAATTGCTCCTCAGCTTCCTTTCTCTGCTCCTCAGCTTCCTTTCTCTGCTCCTCAGCTTCCTTTCTCTGCTTCTCAGCTTCTTTTAACTGACTAGATGTTGCCTCTAGCTGACTAGAGGTTGCCTCCAACTGACTAGATGTTGCCTCCAACTGACTAGAGGTTGCCTCCAACTGACTAGAGGTTGCCTTAAGTTTCTCCTCTGTATCATCATTAGCCTTCGTCAAACGCTCCAACCTGCCGGCAAGCGTCTTCTCTACGCTCACCATATCCCAGAATTCATCATAACCCAGAAGTTCCTCCTCGGTATAGGCTGATTCTTCAATCTCTGATACGGCTTTGGCTATCTCCGGATTTGCCAGCAGTTCTGCCGGAACTTCCTTCGTTTTCTCATCAATTTCTGTCAGATACCTAAGCCATAAAACCTGCATTTTCTTCTCTGTAAACGTATGAGGCGTAAACTTCGGCAACTCTACAAATACCAGATGCAAACCATCAATTACTTTTTCGGTATGTTCCTCATGTACAAGATGGTAATAGTGGTAATAATCATCCAGTTCAGGCTCAAATACTTCATTAACCAAGTTGAGAGAATAAACTGGCTTCAGAAGAGAATAATCTTCTCCCCTGTTTAGCTGCTTTACATATGCCTTAGAAGCATTGAAGAGAACTCGCTGCTTAAACTCCGCAGACCAAACCATCTGCATTTCTACAATAAACTGACGTCCCTGGGCATCCTCGCATCTCACATCCACTATACTATATTTTCGTGTGGGTGTCTGGGGAACCATTTCAGGCGTAAGATATGTCACAGAAGTGATTTCCTCTTCCTCACTCTTAAAAGGAAGAAGGGCGTTAAGCAAACTTTTTACCAATTCGGGATGTTCGCCAAACACTTTTTTGAAGGTCAAATCGGCCTTAGGATCCAAATATTTCATAAGCCTTTCTTTTTTTTCTGCAAATATACGCCAATATTCCGAAACTTGCAAGCCTTTTCATATTTTTTTTTGAATTTCTCTTCTTTACACAATAATCAAAGCCCGATAGGAGAGCGTTGCTGCTTCCTGTCGGGCTTGAATCAACTTAAAAAAATAAATACAATGAAATCCTTTCCGAAAATCGGCTAGATATGGAAATCTACCAACTTCAGCCATCGCTTGACATCAAACGACGGACAGTCTTTGTGAACGTTCGGCAAATCGCGGTG